>Ga0302178_10000478_pt1 | contig 36010 bp, 34 predicted proteins | sample I_Palsa_E1_3_FD_198790 | JGI IMG/M metagenome (GOLD analysis project Ga0302178, IMG submission 198790) | Peat permafrost microbial communities from Stordalen Mire near Abisko, Sweden - I_Palsa_E1_3 | ecosystem: Environmental > Terrestrial > Soil > Palsa > Peat permafrost | place: Sweden... | reverse complement strand
GGATGCGCACGCCGCGGCCGGGATGCGCACGCCGCGGTCAGGATGCGCACGCTGCGGCAGCGCCGATGTCAGCGCCGCCGAGCGTAGGAGACGTTGATGACGCCGATGATGATCCAGATCAGGGCAACCAGCGCCTCCGTGCCCCCACCGCTCGGGTGGCCGAGGCTCAGGACGGCCCCGGCTGCCGCGATGCCGAACCCCATCGACCCGAAAGCGAGGACGATCACTGACCAGGCAGGATGGGCCGCGGGGCTCAGCTGGCCGTCCCGATCGCGCTGCGCGAGCCTGTCGCGCTGCGCGAGCCTGTCGCGCTGCGGGTACCGGTCGCCGCGCTGCCCCAGCCTGGCGTCCACCCGCCTGTCGATCTCGTCGCCGATCCGCTCGATCAGGCCCTCGGCTATCGCGCCGTCATAGTCGCGGCCAAGTTCGTGATGCGCTGCCGCCGCGGCGGCGATGTCGTCCCGGGCAAGCTGATCCATGCCGACAAGATACATCTCGATTACCGGATCCGTCCATGCCCCGGCCGGCCCGGCGTGCGTGCTGGCCCGGGGCGCCCGGCGCGGAACGGCTCAGGCATTCACGCCGTGGTCGCGGAGTATGTCATTCAGGGCCGCCTTGTCGTGGTCGCTGCCCTCGGGCAGCCGCTTGAGCACGAGCACGCAGGCCATGCCGAACTCCCCGCCGGGGAACTTCCGGTTCCGGAAGCCGCCAACGCACACTGACCAGGCCGGGACCTCGCCGAGCGGCAGCTCCTCGCCAGTCTCGGTGTCGATGACATGGGTGGTCTTGGTGAGGATCGCGCCAGCGCCGAGGACCGCGCCGCGGCGTACCCTGGCGCCGCCGACCACCATGCAGCGGGATCCGATGAAAGCGTCATCCTCGATCACCACGGGCACGGCACCCGGCGGCTCGAGCACCCCGCCGATGCCCACCCCGCCGGACAGATGGACGTTCTTCCCGATCTGCGCGCCCGAGCCGACCGTTGCCCAGGTGTCGACCATGGTGCCCGAGTCCACATACGCGCCGATGTTGACGAACGACGGCATCAGGACCGCGCCTGGCGCCACATACGCCCCCCAGCGGACGATCGAGCCCGCTACTGCCCGCACGCCGTCCAGGTGGCTGGTGAGCGGGACCCTGTCGTGGTAGCGGAAGTCTCCTACCTGCGAGGCGACCATCGGCAGCAGCCGGAAGGCCAGCAGGATCGCGCGCTTGGCCCGCTCGTCCACGACGATCTCGCCGGTCCGCGGGTCTGGCCGGGCCACCCTGGCGTGTCCCGCGTCGATCTGGTCCACCGCCGCGACCACTACCGCCCTGGCGCGGGCGTCGCGCGGGGTCAGCTCGCCGCGCCGTGCCCAGAGTTCGTCGATCCTGGCAGGCAGCGGGGACGCGGCGATGCCAGCGGGTGTATCAGGTGCGGCGTTCATGGCGAGCGAGCCTAGCGGCTGGCGCGGACCGGGTACGTTCTGTTCTTGTGCCGGGAATCACCAGGAAGCGCGGCAGAACCGCCGGTATCGCGCTTGCGGTCGTGGTCCTGCTGGCCGCCGGCGGATACGTGGCCTTCAGGCGCGTCGCGCCACTGCTGGCGACCAGCGGCTGCGAGATCAAGGCCCGGGGCCAGGTCTTCAAGCTGAGCCCCAGCCAGGCAGGCATCGCCGCGACGATAGCGGGCGTCGCGCGGCACCGGGCGCTGCCCGCCCGCGCGGTCACCATCGCCTATGCCGCAGCCCTGCAGGAATCGAAACTGCAGAACCTTTATTACGGAGACAGGGACTCAGTCGGAGTGTTCCAGCAGCGGCCATCGGAGGGCTGGGGAACGACCCGTCAGCTGGAAGATCCCGTCTACGCGACCACGAAGTTCTTCAGTGCCCTGACCCAGGTGCCCCGATACCAGCGGCTGCCGGTGTACAAGGCGGCACAGGCGGTTCAGCGCAGCGCCGACGGTTTCGCCTACGTCCAGTACGAGCAAATGGCTGCCAGCCTGGCCAGCGGATTCACCGGGCACGACCCGCGCTCGGTCTGGTGCTGGTATGCCGGGCCAGCCAGGCAGCAGGCCAGTCTCACCGCTGCCAGCCAGGACCTCGGACGGGCATTCGGCCGGCTGCCGGCCCGCGCGGCCGGCGACCCGGAACTGACCTTGGGCGTTCCGCAGGCTGCCGAGGGCTGGTCGGTGGCGGCGTGGCTGGTCTCGCATGCTTCCCGCTACGGGATCAGGGACGTGCGCTACGGCCGCTACCAGTGGCGGGCTGCCAGCGGCGCCAGCGGGTGGACCCGTGCCCCGTCCCCGGCGCCCCAGGGGAGCGTCCAGTTCGGCTGATAGCCTGCGATCCGGCGTACAGCACCGATGGCGCCTGCACCCGGAGCGCAGTCGCCATACTGGAGACACGGCCCCCGGGATACCGGAGAGCATGGCCACCGCGATACTGGGAACACCGCCTCGCCGTCGCGGGCCAGCGCGTGGGCCTGAAGTGGACCTGAAGAGGAGTACCGACGTGACCTACATCATCGCGCTGCCTTGCGTCGATCTGCTCGACAAGGCGTGCATCGAGGAATGCCCCGTCGATTGCATCTACGAGGGCGAGCGCATGCTCTACATCCACCCGGACGAGTGCGTTGACTGCGGCGCGTGCGAGCCAGTCTGCCCGGTGGAGGCCATCTTCTACGAAGACGACGTGCCCGACCAGTGGAAGGACTACTACAAGGCAAACGTCGAGTTCTTCGAGGACCTCGGCTCGCCGGGCGGCGCCGCCAAGACCGGCAAGATCCCCAAGGACCATCCGCTGATCGCGGCACTGCCGCCGCAGGAGCAGGAGGCAGCGCACTGACGACCCTGGCCGCGCGGCTGCCCCCGTTTCCCTGGGACGCGCTTGAGCCCGCCAAGGCGACGGCGATTGCCCATCCCGGCGGGATCGTCGACCTGTCCGTGGGCACCCCGGTCGACCCCGTACCCCGGGTCGCTGCGGACGCGCTCGCCAAGGCCTGCGATTCGCCCGGGTACCCGGCTGCTGCCGGGACGCCCGCGCTGCGCGAGGCGGCCGCAGGCTGGCTGGCACGCAATCACGGCGTGAGCGTGGATCCGGCTTCGGTGCTGCCCGTGATCGGCACCAAGGAGCTGATCGCGGCACTGCCGGCGTTGCTCGGCTGCGGGCCGGATGACCTGGTCACGTATCCGCGCCTGGCCTACCCGACGTACCAGGTCGGCGCGCTGCTGGCCGGCGCACGGCCGCTTGCCGCCGACGGGACGCCTCCGGCCGGCCCCGAGCGCGTGCGGCTGGCCTGGCTGAACTCGCCGTCCAACCCGACCGGGCAGGTGCTCACCGCTGAGCAGCTGCGCAAGGTCACGGCCTGGGCCAGGGAGCGGGGCACGGTCGTCGCGTCAGATGAGTGCTACCTCGGGTTCGGCTGGGATGCCACGCCGGTGTCCGTGCTGCACCCGGATGCCTGCGACGGATCCCACCAGGGCCTGATCGCCGTGCACTCGCTGTCCAAGCGGTCCAACATGGCCGGCTACCGCGCGGGCTTCGTCACCGGGGACCCGCGGCTCGTCCGGGAACTGCTCGAGATCCGCAAGCACGCCGGGCTGCTGGTGCCTGCCCCCGTCCAGGCGGCCATGGCCGCTGCGCTTGACGACGACGAGCACGCCGCGGTCCAGCGGGCGAGGTACGCGGCGCGGCGGGACAGGCTCCGGCCCGCCCTTGAGTCGGCGGGCTGGGCAGTGCAGCATTCCGAGGCCGGGCTGTACCTGTGGGCGGCCCATCCGGCGCACGACTGCTGGGGATCGGTGCACGCGCTCGCCGCGGCAGGCATCCTGGTTGCCCCGGGCGAGTTCTACGGGCCGGCCGGCCACCGGCACATCCGGGTGGCGCTCACCGCCACCGACGAGCGGATCGGTGCCGCCGTCTCGCGGCTGGCGGCGCTGGCCGGCTGATCTGGCCCGGTCCGGCTGACCTGGCCCGGTCCGGCATCGCCCGGCGCGGGTGGCATGCCCGCCCGATACCCAGGAGCGCCGGCGCGTCCCGCCTCCTAGGCTGGCAGCATGCTCCGGCTCTATAACACGCTGACCCGGCAGGTCGAGGCGGTCGCGCCTGCCCGCCGGGGCGAACTCCGCATGTACACCTGCGGGCCGACCGTCTACCGGTACGCGCACGTCGGGAACCTGCGGTCCTACTTGCTCTCTGACCTGATCAGGCGAACCGCTGAGCGCCAGCGGCTGACGGTGGTGGTCTGCCAGAACATCACCGACGTCGGTCATCTGGCCGATGACAACGAGACCGATCCCGACGGCGAGGACAAGGTCCTGACCCAGGCACGTGCCGAGGGCATGACCGCGCTCCAGCTCGCCCGTCACTATGAGGACGCGTTCCGCGCTGACTGCTCTGCGCTGAACATCCGGCCCCCGGACGATTCACCGCGGGCATCGGAGACGATCAGCCTGATGATCGACATGATCGCGAAGCTGATCGAGACCGGCCACGCCTACGCCGCTGGTGACGGGTCGGTGTACTTCGCCGCACGCTCGTTCCCCGGTTACGGCGAGCTCTCCGGCAACCACCTCGACGCGCTGCGGCCAGGACACCGGTCCGGCGGCGAGGTCAGCGAGCAGAAGCGTTTCCACGCCGACTGGGCGCTATGGAAGGCAGCCCCGGCCGGCCGGGAGCTGACCTGGCCGGCGCCCTGGGGTACCGGCTTCCCCGGCTGGCACACCGAATGCTCTGCCATGTCCCTGCAGTACCTCGGCGATGTCATCGACATCCACACCGGCGGCATCGACCTGCGCTTCCCGCACCACGAGGACGAACGCGCCCAGTCCAACTCGGTCGCCGGTCACGAGGTGGTGCGGCACTGGGCGCACGGCGAGCATCTGCTGTTCGAGGGCGCCGTGATGGCCAAGTCCACCGGCAACGTGGTGCTTGTCCGCGACCTCACCGACCGCGGCCTCGATCCGCTGGCCCTCCGGCTTACCCTGCTCGAGCACCGGTACCGCCAGCAGATAAACCTGACCTGGGACACCCTTCAGGCCGCCGATAAGACCCTGCGGCGATGGCGCCAGCGGGTGGCCGACTGGGCGCGGTCGCCGAGCAAGCCCATGTGCGCGCAATATGTCAGCGACATCACCGGCGCGTTCGACGACGACCTGGATACCCCAGCGGCGCTGCGCGGGCTGCGCGAGCTGGAGAAGGACGACGCGATCCCGCCGGGATCGAAGTTCGAGACCTTCGCGCACGCCGACCGGCTCTTCGGGCTCGACCTGGCCCGTGACGTCGGGCAGCCTGCCAGGGCAGCGCTAGGCACGGGCGGCTAGGCACCGCTACTCCGGCCCGGCGCGGTGGCTTGCGAGCCAGCCGAAGGCGCTGCGCCGAAATGCAACGTATCAAAGCTTTTGCGATGCAGCACGCAACAGATCACTGCTGTCGCGCAGGAACTGCGTGCACCGGGCACGGCATCCGGCTCTTACGCTGGGATTCATAGTCGATCACCAGCGGACGGGAGCCGGATGACCCATACGGATGGCGGCGCGGGCCGCAGGACGGCGCACGCCAGAAGCTATCTGATGTGCCCGCCGGAGCACTTCACCGTGCAGTACGTCATCAATCCGTGGATGGACCCGGCCCGGCCGGTCGATACCGTCCGCGCCATGGCCCAATGGCGTAACCTGCGCAAGACCTTCACCGGGCTCGGCCATCAGGTGCGCACCATCAGCGCTGAACCCGGGCTGCCGGACATGGTCTTCGCCGCCAACGGCGGCACCGTGATCGGCGGCCAGGTGCTGGGGGCGCGCTTCCGGTATCCGCAGCGGGAGCCGGAGAGCGCCGCGTACCTCCGCTGGTTTCAGCAGCACGGATTCCCCCTGGCAGTTCCGCCGCGCAGCATCAACGAGGGCGAGGGCGACATCATTTTCGCCGGGCACAGCGTCATCGCCGGATACGGCTTCCGCAGCGACGAGGCGGTGGCACCGCAGCTGGCCGGGCTGTTCGGCCTGCCGGTGGTCAGCGTCCGGCTGGTCGATCCGCGCTTTTATCACCTCGACACCGCGCTCTGCGTCCTGGATGCTGACACCGCCGCTTACTACCCGGCGGCGTTCGACGACGCCGGGCTGGCCGCGCTCGCCTCGCTGTTCGCCGAGCTCATCGAGGCGAAGGACACCGATGCCGAGGTGCTCGGACTGAACGCGGTCAGCGATGGCCGCCATGTCGTGCTACCCGCCCAGGCCTGCGGCCTGGCAGAGCAGCTGTCGGCGGCCGGATTCGAGCCGGTGGGAGTCGATATGTCAGAGTTTCTCAAAGCGGGTGGCGGCCCGAAGTGCTGCACCCTTGAGCTCAGGTCATAGGGGGCAAGGGCATGGCAGGTAGTCAGGGATACGGCAGCGACGGCGCCCGCGCCGCGCGGGAACTGCGCGCGCAGGCCCAGCTGCACGGCGCGCACAACTATCACCCGCTGCCCGTGGTGATCTCCGAGGCCGAGGGTGCCTGGGTCACCGACGTGGAAGGCAGGCGCTACCTGGACATGCTGGCCGCCTACTCGGCGATCAACTTCGGCCACCGGCATCCCCGGCTGGTCGCCGCCGCGCAGCGCCAGCTTGAGCGGGTCACGCTGGTCAGCCGGGCATTCGAGCATGACCAGTTCGGCCCGTTCTGCACGGAACTGGCGGCGCTTGCGGGCATGGAGATGGTGCTGCCGATGAACACCGGCGCCGAGGCGGTGGAAACGGCGATCAAGACCGCGCGAAAGTGGGGATACGAGGTCAAGGGCGTGCCCGCCAACGAGGCCGTCATCGTGGCCTTCGAAGGCAATTTCCACGGGCGTACCACCACGATCATCAGCTTCTCCACCGACGAGGACGCCAGAGGCTCGTTCGGCCCGTATACGCCCGGTTTCCTGGTCGTGCCTTACGGCGATCTCGGTGCGCTGGCCGAGGCTGTCGATGACCGCGTGGTCGCCGTCCTCGTCGAGCCGATCCAGGGCGAGGCCGGGGTGCTGGTGCCGCCGCCGGGGTTCCTGACCGGCGTCCGCGAGATCTGCTCTGCCCGCGGCGCGCTGATGATCGCTGACGAGATCCAGTCCGGCCTGGGCCGGACCGGGACGACCTTCGCCTGCGAGCACGAGGACGTCGTGCCCGACATGTACGTGCTCGGCAAGGCGCTCGGCGGCGGCATCGTGCCGGTCTCCGCCGTCGTCTCGTCCAGCGACATCCTCGGCGTGTTCAAGCCAGGTCAGCACGGCTCCACCTTCGGCGGCAACCCGCTCGCCTGCGCCGTGGCCCGCGAGGTTATCGCGATGCTGTCGACCGGCGAGTTCCAGGAGCGCTCGGCCAAGCTCGGCGCCCGCATGCACGACCGGCTCTCCGGCCTGCCCCGCAGCGCGGTGCGCCAGGTGCGCGGACGGGGCTTGTGGGCCGGCGTCGAGTTCGCCGAGCTCGAAGGCCGGGAGGCCTGCGAGCGCCTGGCCGCGCTCGGCGTGCTTGCCAAGGACACCCACGGCACCACGATCAGGCTGGCCCCGCCGCTGATGGTCACCGAAGAAGATCTCGACTGGGCCATCGACCGCGTCGAGGAAATCATCCGCTGAGCTGACGCCGGCTCAGCCGGTGGCCAGGCGGCGGTAGCCGCCGCCGAAGTAGACCAGCGGGCCGCCGTCCTGCGGCTCGCTGACGCCAACCACCTCACCAACGACGATGGTGTGATCGCCGCCGTCGTGCACGGCCGTCGTGCGGCATTCGAGTGACGCCAGCGCCGCATCCAGGATCGGCGAGCCGGTCACCGGGCCCGGATGGTGCGCGATCAGGTCAAGCTGGCCGTCTAGCGGCCGGCCCCTGGTGGCCAGCCAGCGAGCCGTCTTCTCTGACTCCTCGTCGAGAACCGACACCGACCAGATCCCGGCGTCGAGCACCGCGTCGTGGAAACGCGCGATCTTCTCCGCGCAGAACAGCACCAGCAGCGGATCAAGCGACACCGACGTGAAGGCACTCACCGTCATGGCATGCCCGGTGCCCAGCAGGCTGGTGCAGACCACCACGATTCCGGTGGGAAACCGGCCCGCCGCCCGCCGGAAGGCACCCGGGTCGGCTGCCGCCGCCGCCGGCCGGCCCTGACCGGCTGGCGTCACCTTCGTGCCCTCGTCGGCTGCGGTCACCGGCCTGCCTTCGTCGGCTGCGGTCACCGGCCTGCCTTCGATGTCCGGGAACGCGGCTTCGCGGCGAACGCCACCAGGACGCCTGCCGCGGCGCAGGCTGAGCCACCGTACAGGAACCACTTGCCCGCAGCGGTATTCGTGATCACTACGCTTCCTCCCGGCGTCGCCATGGCAAGCACGAACGATGCGACGAACCACCCCACGGCGGGCATAAGCCCCGCGGTCGGCGTCCGCATTCCCCAGGCGGCGAGAACGCACGTCACGAAGGCCACCACGGCGAACGCCAGCGCCGCGGCCGGGACCGAGCCGAGAGTCCCGCTGTAATGGAAACAGCCGACCAGGCCCTCCAGCGCACCGAGGACGAACAGCATGACGTACGTGCCAAGGATGACGATCGCTCCGTCGCGCCGGTCCGGCGTCGCGTTCTCCACGGACTGAAGGCTAGCCAATGCCGGCGAAGAGATCGGTCTCCCGGCCATCCGGCTGCTGGCCGGGACCGCGCGGGCCGGCCAGCAGGATGTAGTACTCGCGGCCGAGCGCCCGCTGGCCCACCTTGTTGGACAGCGCGAAGAACGGGCTGTCCACGGCGATCTGGGTGACGTGCGCGCGCATCGCTTCGATCTTGGCATCCAGGTAGCTGGTGGCGTCGATGGCCGTGGTCACCGCCTCGTCCGGTACTCCGAACGGGAGATCCTCCACCGAGTCAACCTGAGTGAAGTCCGTCCCCCCGGCCGCAGGGGAGTCCGGCTCGCCGCCGCGCATCAGATCGATCGCCTCGGCCAGCACCGACTTCGGCACGGTCGTCGCGTAGAACTTGCTGACCTGGCCGCCGGAGAGCTCGAACGCACGCGAAGCCACCCGGTGCGCCTGGATGTGATCGGGATGGCCGTAGAAGCCATTGTCGTCGTAGCTGATCATGACCTGCGGCCGGACTTCCCGGATGACGGCGAGCAGTTCAGCGGCAGCCTCGTCCACGTCCGCCTGCCAGAAGCAGCCCGGTGCCTGGTTCGTTGGCTCGCCCATCATGCCGGAATCGCGCCAGCGGCCCTGGCCGCCGAGGAACCGGTGGTCGGACACGCCAAGGGCCGCGCAGGCAGCGGCGAGCTCGCCGATCCTGTGCTCCCCCAGGCCGCCATCGCGGTCGGCGGCGAGGTGCGCGTACTCGGGCGGGATGATCTCGCCGAGCTCGCCCAGGGTGCAGGTGACCAGCGTGACCGCAGCACCCTCCGCCGCGTACTTGGCTATCGTCGCGCCGGTGCCGATCGACTCGTCATCAGGATGGGCGTGCACGAGCAGGAGCCTGTGGCCGTCATCGGTTGCGCTCATACGGGCGAGCCTAACGGCGGCCGGCCAGGCCGCGGCGGCCGGTGATCTTGAGGGCGGCGCCATGGCCACCGCGGGAACGCCCGCGCTGGCAGGATCTACACCATGACGGACACCTTCCCGCGCCAGAACGCCCGGACCCAGCGCTTCACGCTCGGCGTCCCCCGGTCCTTCCAGATCTCGCCGGACGGCGGCCGGGTGGTCTTCCTTCGCTCGAAGGGCGGGTCCGATCCGATCACCTGCCTGTGGCTGCTTGACGTCGCCACCGGCACGGAGCGCCTGATCGCCGATCCGGCTGAGCTCGGCTCCGGCGGACGCGAACTCGACCCGGCGGAAAAGGCACGCAGGGAGCGTTCCCGCGAGCAGGCTGGCGGCATCGTGGCGTTCGGCTGCGATGCCGATGCCCGGCTGGCCGTGTTCAGCCTGGCGGGAGTCGTGTATGCGGCGGACCTGGACGTGCCAGGCGCAGCGCGGGTCCGCGAGGTTCCGGCCCTGGCCCCCGCGGCGGATCCCAGGCCCGACCCCGCCGGGCGGCTCGTTGCCTATGTCTGCGACGGGGCGCTGCGGGTCACCGAGATCGCCACCGGCGAAGACCGGGCTATCGCCGCGCCTGATGAGGCGGCGGATATTTCGTTCGGGCTTCCTGAATTTATCGCCGCTGAAGAGATGGGCCGCGTGCGCGGCTACTGGTGGGCACCGGATTCGGACGCCCTGCTCGTCGCGCGGGTCGACGTGAGCCCGGTGCAGCGCTGGCATATCGCCGATCCGTCGAACCCGGACCGGCCGGCCGCCGAGGTGCGGTATCCGGCCGCCGGAACCGCCAACGCCGACGTCTCGCTGGTGCTGGCAGGGCTGGACGGCAGGCACACGCCGGTCGGCTGGGATAGCGCCGCCTTCCCCTACCTGGTCACCGCGTGCTGGACAGGCTCCGGCGCCGCCGCTGACACGCCGCTGATCGTGGTGCAGTCCCGCGACCAGCGTGAGATGCGGATCCTCGCGGTGAACCGGCGGACCGGCGCCACCTCCGTCGTGCGAGCGGATACCGACCCGCACTGGCTGGACATCATCCCTGGCGTGCCGGCCAGGACAGCCGGCGGCCGGATCGTCTGGACTACCGACGCCGGCGGCGCGCACCGGCTGATCGTCGCCACCGCCGACGAGCTGTCGGCCGGCCGCGCCGTCCCCGTGACGCCCGATGCGCTTCAGGTCAGGGAGGTGCTGAGCACCGACGGGGAGACTGTCCTGTTCGCCGCGTCGGACGCGGAGCCGACCGAGATCGATCTGTGGACCTACGGGCCCGATGGGCTGGCCAGGCTCGCGCCCGGCGACGGCGGGCGGGGCGACGGCGCGCGGGGCGACGGCGCGCGCGGCTACTGCGGGCCGGGCGTACGCACCGGCCGGCGGGCTGGCGGCACCACGGTGGTCGTCAGCAGGTCGCTGCACCAGGACGGGGCGAGCATCCAGGTACTGCATGGCGCCGCGGTGGCGCGGATCACCTCGCTGGCGCAGGCCCCGCTCGTGCCGGTGCCCCGGCCCGCCATCTTCGCGGCCGGCCAGCGAGGCATCGCGACCGCCCTGCTGCTGCCGTCCTGGCACCGGCCGGGAGCAGGCACGCTGCCCGTGCTGATGGACCCGTACGGCGGTCCGCACGGGCAGCTGGTGCAGGCCAGCCGCGGCGCGTTCCTTACCTCGCAGTGGTTCGCCGAGCAGGGCTTCGCCGTGGTCATCGCGGACGGCCGGGGCACCCCCGGCCGCGGACCCGGCTGGGAGAAGGCCGTGGCCGGCGACCTGGCGGGCCCGCCGCTCGACGATCAGGTCGAGGCACTGCACGCAGCTGCCGCCCGTTGCGCCGACCTGGACCTGGGCAGGGTCGGGATCAGGGGCTGGTCGTTCGGCGGCTACCTGTCCGCGCTTGCCGTGCTGCGCCGCCCGGACGTGTTCCGCGCCGCGGTCGCTGGCGCCCCGGTGACCGAATTCCGCTTGTATGACACCCACTACACCGAGCGGTACCTCGGGCATCCCGACCAGAGCGCGGACGCCTACGACGCCTGCTCGCTGCTGGCCGACGCGCACAAGCTGTCCCGGCCGCTGCTGATCATCCACGGGCTGGCCGATGACAACGTCGTCGTCGCGCACTCGCTCCGGCTGTCCTCGGCGCTGCTCGCGGCCGGCCGGCCGCACAGCGTGCTGCCGCTGTCCGGGGTGACCCACATGGCCGGGCAGGAAGAGGTGGCGGAGAACCTGCTGCTGCTGCAGGTCGACTTCCTGCGCAAGTCGCTCGGCGTAGCGAATCCGCCGGTGTAGCGAGAGTCACACCCCGGTAGGCTCGCCCCGCGCCGTCGCAGTGATATTCCTGTTGGAATAGGGTTCACACGGCACCGCGACCATGCGCGCAGGGGAACGCATCCGGCCCGCGGCGCGACCCCAGGCAGTTCGAGGGCGGAGACGTCGACAATGACGCAGGCAGTGGATGCGCCGGCCAAGAGCAGGGCGCAGATCAGCGAACGGACGCTGCGCAAGGACCCATGGCGGCGGGCACCGGCCGTCACGGCCACGCTGCTGACCATCTGGGTGGCCTACGCGACCGTGCATGTATTCCTCGGCCGGTGGTACTGGGTGCCGCAGTACCACTACCTGACGCCGTTCTACTCGCCGTGTATCAGCGGCTCCTGCGCCGCGGGCTCGAGCAGCCTGGGCCAGTGGTTCGGCAAGGTGCCGTCGATCGTTCCCTACGCGGTGGTGTCACTGCCGTTCGTGCTCGGCTTCCGGCTCACCTGCTACTACTACCGCAAGGCCTACTACCGGGCCTTCTGGCGCGCGCCAGCCGCGTGCGCGGTGCGCGAGCCGCACGCCAGCTACTCCGGCGAGACCCGCTTCCCGCTGATCATGCAGAACCTGCACCGGTTCTTCTTCTACGTGGTGATCCTGATCTCGGTGCTGAACACCTACGACGTGGTGCAGGCGTTCCGCGGCCCGAACGGCAGCTTCGGGTTCGGCCTCGGCACCCTGATCATGGGTGCCAACGTCGTGCTGCTCTGGGCCTACACGGCGTCCTGCCATTCGTGCAGGCATATCACCGGCGGCAGGCTCAAGCACTTCTCCAAGCACCCCGTCCGGTACCGGATATGGACTCTGGTCTCCAAGCTCAACGCGAAGCACATGCAGCTCGCGTGGACCACCCTGGGCACGCTGATGCTGACCGATCTCTACATCCTGCTCGTGGCCAGCGGGACCATCAGCGACCTCCGGTTCGTCAACTGAGGCAGGCTTCAACTGAGGCAAGACTGAGGCAAGAAGGTCGAACGACACAATGACTGACATCGAGCGCCTTCCCTACGACGTCGTGGTGATCGGTGCCGGCGGATCCGGGCTAAGGGCCGCGATCGAGGCGCGGGAGGCCGGCCTGCGGACAGCCGTCATCTCCAAGTCCCTGTTCGGCAAGGCGCACACGGTGATGGCCGAAGGCGGCTGCGCGGCCGCGATGGGCAACGCCAATCCGCACGACAACTGGCAGGTCCACTTCCGCGACACCATGCGCGGCGGCAAGTTCCTCAACAACTGGCGGATGGCCGAACTGCATGCGAAGGAAGCCCCGGACCGGGTCTGGGAACTCGAAGCCTGGGGCGCGGTGTTCGACCGCACCCCCGACGGCAAGATCAGCCAGCGCAACTTCGGCGGCCACGAGTACCCCCGGCTCGCGCACGTCGGCGACCGGACCGGGCTGGAGATGATCCGCACCCTGCAGCAGAAGGTGGTCGCGCTGCAGCAGGAAGACGCGCGGCAGCACGGCGATCCCGAGGCCAGGATCAAGGTCTTCGCCGAGACCACCGTCACCCGGCTGGTGAAGGACGGCGAGCGGATCGCCGGCGCGTTCGGCTACATCAGGGAGAACGGGCGGTTCGTGCTGTTCGAGGCGCCGGCCGTCATCCTGGCGACCGGCGGGATAGGCAAGACCTTCGCGGTCTCCTCCAACTCCTGGGAGTACACCGGGGACGGGCACGCGCTGGCGCTGCTGGCCGGGGCGAAGCTGCTGAACATGGAGTTCGTCCAGTTCCACCCCACGCACATGGTCTGGCCGCTGTCGGTACGCGGCCTGCTGGTCACCGAGTCGGTCCGCGGTGACGGCGGCGTGCTGCGCAACTCCGAGGGCAAGCGGTTCATGTTCGGCTACGTGCCCGACGTGTTCCGTGCCCAGTACGCGGAGACCGAGGAGGAGGCCGACCGCTGGTACACCGACCCGGACCACAACCGGCGCCCGCCGGAACTGCTGCCCCGCGACGAGGTCGCCCGCTCGATCAATGCCGAGGTCAAGGCCGGGCGCGGGTCGCCGCGCGGCGGCGTGTTCCTGGATATCGCCTCCCGGCGCCCGGCCGAGGAGATCCTGCGCCGGCTGCCGTCGATGTATCACCAGTTCAAGGAACTGGCCGATGTCGACATCACCAAGGAGCCGATGGAGGTCGGGCCGGCCCAGCACTACGTGATGGGCGGCGTCGAGGTGGACCCGGACAGCGCGGCGTCCAGCGTGCCCGGGCTGTTCGCGGCCGGCGAGGTGTCCGGCGGCATGCACGGGTCCAACCGGCTGGGCGGCAACTCGCTGTCGGACCTGCTGGTCTTCGGCCGCCGGGCAGGCATGGGCGCGGTGGCTTACCTGGACTCCCTGGACGAGGCCGGCGGCAGGCCGGCGGCCACCGACGCCGCGCTCGCGGCGGCGCAGGCGGAGGCGATCGCGCCGCTGGAGCGGGCCGGCGGCGAGAACCCGTACACGGTCCATTCCGAGGTCCAGCAGACCATGAGCGACCTGGTCGGCATCATCAGGCGCGAGTCCGAGATCAAGACAGCCATCGCCGAGCTGGAGAAACTGCGGGAACGGGCAGTCCAGGTCAGTGCCGAGGGCGGCGCGGCCTACAACCCGGGCTGGCACCTGGCCCTGGACCTGCGCAACATCATGCTGATCGCGGCCTGCGTCGCGCAGGCCGCGCTGGAGCGCCAGGAGAGCCGCGGCGGCCACACCCGTGACGACTTCCCCGGCATGTCGCCGGAGTGGCGGAAGGTCAACCTGATCGTCGCGCTGGACGGCGACCGGGTGGTGCTGCGGCGGCAGCCGATGAAGCCGATGCGAGGCGACCTGCTTGCCCTTTTCGACCGGGGCGAGCTGGCGAAGTACCTGACTGAAGAGGAATTGCCCCCGGCCGGCGAGGAGAAGAGCTGATGGGCGAGAAGGTAACGCTGAAGATCTGGCGGGGCGACGCCGGGCAGGGCGAGCTGACCGACTACCGGGTCGAGGTCAACGAGGGCGAGGTCATCCTCGACGTGCTGCACCGGCTGCAGGCCACCCAGGCCGGCGACCTGGCCGTGCGCTGGAACTGCAAGGCCGGCAAGTGCGGCTCCTGCTCGATGGAGATCAACGGCCGGCCGCGGCTGGCCTGCATGACGCGGATGTCGACCTTCGACCCGGCCGAGACGATCACGCTCACCCCGATGCGGACCTTCCCGGTGATCAGGGACCTGGTCACCGACGTGTCGTTCAATTACGCCAAGGCGCGCGAGATACCCTCGTTCACCCCGGACCCGTCGGTCAAGCTCGGCGAGTTCCGGATGCAGCAGATCGACGTGAACCGCTCGCAGGAGTTCCGCAAGTGCATCGAGTGCTTCCTGTGCCAGGACACCTGCCACGTGATCCGCGACCACCCGGAGAACGAGCGGGCGTTCGCCGGGCCGCGGTTCCTGATGCGGATCGCCGAGCTGGAGATGCACCCGGCCGACACCGCTGACCGCCGGGAAATCGCGCAGGACGACTTCGGCCTCGGCTACTGCAATATCACCAAGTGCTGCACCGAAGTCTGCCCGGAGAGCATCAAGATCACCGACAACGCGCTGATCCCGATGAAGGAGCGGGTGGCCGGCCGCAAGTACGACCCGCTGGTCTGGCTCGGCGCCAAGATCGGCCGCCGGCCGCGGCACGACACGCCCGCTGTCCCCGGTGGCAAGAAGAGCTAATCGCCATCCGGCCGAACGGATGGTTCGCGGTCACTGCCGCGCTCTGGCGAGTCACCTGCCGGGGCACTCTTACCAGCGGTCGTGGACTTGCGCCCGGATGCGCCGGTCGTAAATGTCCTTGATGGCGCCGAGTTCTGCGCTGACGAACGGCGGCAACTCCGCGGCAGCGGCGTTCTGCCGGGCCTGATCCGGGTTTCGGGCGCCGGGGATCACGGTGCTGACGCCGGGCTGCTGGATGACCCACCGCAGGGCAGCCTGTGCCGGGGTGCCCCCGGCAGGCGCCAGCGCGGCGAACTCCTGTGCCGCGTCGACGCCGGTGCCGAAGTCGACCCCCGAGAAGGTTTCCCCGACGTCGAACGCCTCGCCATGGCGGTTGTAGGAGCGATGGTCGCTGGCGGCGAAGGAGGTGTCGCGGGAGTACCGGCCCGACAGCAGTCCGGAGGCGAGCGGGACACGGGCGATGATCCCCACCCCGGCTGCCTGTGCGGCCGGCAGGACCTTTTCCAGCGGCTTGCGCCGGAACGCGTTGAGGATGATCTGCACGCTGGCGGTGCCCGGCCGGGCGATCGCGGCCAGTGCCTCGTCGCAAGTCTCGACGCTCACCCCGTACGCGGCAATGCGCTGCTCGTCGACCAGCGTGTCGAGCGAGTCGTAGACCGCGCCGAGTGAGTACACCGATGTCGGCGGGCAGTGCAGCTGGACCAGGTCGAGCCTGTCCGTGCCCAGGTTGGCCCGCGACCGGTCGGTCCAGGCGCGGAAGTTGGCGAGGGTGTACTGCGCGGGGTCCTGAGCCACGCGACGGCCCATCTTGGTGGCCACCATGAGCGCCAGCCCCGGATTGCCGGCCAGGAACTGCCCGATGAGCTGCTCGCTGCGGCCATCGCCATAGACGTCGGCGGTGTCCAGGAACGTGACACCCGACGCCGCGGCCGCGTCCAGCACGGCAAGCGCGTCCTTGTCGTCGACCTCGCCCCAGTCGGCGCCCAGCTGCCAGGTACCCAGACCGACGACCGAGACCGGCCTACCCGTCCTGGCCAGGATGCGTTGCTCCACGGGAAACGATCTTAGTGCTTGTTTCTGAACCTGGGCCGGGCGATGCCGGCGGATTTCCCGCCATGGCGCACGGTCTATGGCCATTACCAGCGGTGGAACGCCAGCGGTGCCGCCATCTACTGGGCCATGATCACCCTCATGACGCGCCGCCTGAGCAGGCCCGGCTGCGGCTCAGGAACTGTCACGCAGGCCCTTGCCGGTCGTCGCGGTGAGCGCTAGCGTAGTTCCACTAACTGATTAGTGGAAGTGTGGTTATGATCGAATTCCAGCTTGACACCGGGTCCGGTGTCGCCACCTATCTGCAGCTGGTCCAGCAGGTTCATCAGGCCCTGCAGCTTGGCTTGCTCGAACCGGGCGACCAGTTGCCGACCGCTCAGCAGGTTGTCGCCAAGCTGGCGATCAACCCGAACACGGTGCTGAAGGCCTACCGGGACCTTGAGCGCGAGGGCCTGGTGCGACCCCGGCCGGGTCAGGGGACCTTCATTACCCGGTCACTGCCGCGCACCGACCCCGCCGCCCAGACCCGGTTTCTCGGTTCGATGACCGACTGGCTGCGCTCGGCGCGTGCCGCGGGCCTTGGCCCCGATGAGATCGAGGCGATCTACCGCACAGCGTTCCGCAGCTGTTTTGCGGAGGGGGTGGCATGAGCTTCGTCATAGAGGCCAGTGGCCTCGGCAAGCAGTACGGCCGCCGCTGGGCGCTGCGCGACTGCGCTCTGGCGATTCCGGCAGGCCGGGTTGTGGGGCTGGTCGGGCCAAACGGCGCGGGCAAGACCACCCTGCTGCATCTGGCTGTCGGGCTCCTCGCGCCGACGTCGGGCTCGATCAGGGTTCTCGGCGCGAGTCCTGCCGATGGCCCGGCGCAGCTCGGCCGGGTCGGTTTCGTCGCCCAGGACACGCCCGTCTACACGCGGCTTTCGGTAGCGCGGCATCTGCGGATGGGCGCGTGGCTGAACCCGGGCTGGGACAGAGAGATCGCCGAAAGCAGGATCGAGCAGCTCGGCCTTGACCCCCGCCAGCGGGCCGGCACGCTGTCCGGCGGCCAGCGTGCCCAGCTCGCCCTCACTCTGGCGATCGCGAAGCGACCCGAGTGCCTCATCCTCGATGAGCCGGTCGCGAGCCTCGACCCGCTGGCGCGGCGTGACTTCCTGAGCAGCCTGATGGAAATCGTCGCCGCGCAGGGGCTCAGCGTGGTGCTCACCTCCCACCTGGTCGCCGACCTAGAGCGGGTCTGTGACTACCTCGTCGTACTCGTCGCCTCCAAGGTGCAGGTCGCCGGAGAGGTCAGCGAGCTGCTCTCATCGCACCACCGGCTTTCCGGGGCCCGCCGGGACGCGAGCAGCCTGCCAGCCAATCAGGAGGTCATCGAGGAAAGCCATACCGACAGGCAGAGCACATTCCTGGTCCGCACCAGCGACCCGGTTCACGACCCGGCCTGGACAGTCAGGCCCGTGACACTCGATGACCTGGTCATCGCCTACATGAGCCGCCCTGCCAACCCCGAGCGCACCCACCGCCCGCAGCTGAAGGTCACGTCATGATCCGGTTCACCTGGCTCCAATTCCGCGTGCAGGCGGGAGTGGCGCTGGCCGCCCTTTTCGCCTTCGCAGCCGTCCTGATGGTCACCGGGCCGCACCTGGCCAGCCTGTACAACGCCAGCAGGATCACCGGCTGCCGCGGCGGCAGCTGCGTGAACGCGGCCAGCGGCTTCCTCAGCCGAGTCGACGCCACCAGCCCTTACACGTTGATGTACACACTTGGCATCGGGCTCATCCTCGCCGCGCCCGTAATCACGGGCATCTTCTGGGGCGCCCCGCTGATCGCCCGCGAGCTTGAGACCGGGACCTGCCGGCTGGCCTGGACCCAGGGCATCACCCGCACCCGGTGGCTCGTGGTCAAGCTCGCCCTCACCGGCCTGGCCGCCATGGCCGTCACCGAGGCGCTCAGCCTGATGTACACCTGGTGGGCGGATCCCATCGCCAGGGCCATCGGCCACGGCGGCACCATCTCCTCCATACAATTCACGGGCCCGTTCGGCCTGGTGGCATTCGCCACCCACGGCATCGCGCCGCTCGGCTACGCGGCGTTCGCCTTCACCCTCGGGACCGCCACCGGCGCCCTCATCCGCCGTACCGTACCCGCCATGGCCGTCACCCTGGCCATTTTCGCCGCCGTCCAGGTCGCGGTCCCGCTGTGGGTCCGCCCGCACCTCCTTCCGCCCGACCAGACGGTCGTCAGCGGCCCGTCGTTCTTCCAGGCTGCGTCGATGAGCGTCGGCACGCTGACCGCTACCACCGTCCCCGGCCAGCCCGAAGCCTGGATCCTCTCCAGCGGGCCCATCAACGCGGCGGGGCAGCCTGTCACCACGGCTCCCGCCGCCTGCCTGGGGCCCCCGCCGGCAACCGGAAAGGGCGCCCCCGCCAACCTGGGTGCCTGCATGGCCAGCCGGGGCATCCGGGAAGCAATCACTTACCAGCCCCTGAGCCGCTACTGGCCCTTCCAGCGGATCGAGACCGGGATCTTCCTGGCCCTCGCCCTGGCCCTGGCCGGTTGCTGCTTCTGGCGGCTCGGCCGCCGACGGACCTGACCTGCCTGTCGAGAGTCAAAGCGCCGTCACGCCCACCACGAAATCGCCGTCTACCAGGCCATGACCACCGCCATGGCCCGCCTCCTGACCAGGCCCGGCTGAGGTTCAGAAACAGTCACTTAGTGTCTGGCGAGAGCAGGCATTCAGCCAGCGTGGCGGTCAGGGCCACCGCATTGACAGCATCCGGCATGCGCTGGCTTCAGCTTGCCTGCAGGAAGGACTGATCTGCTGGATCTTGCGACCGGCGCCTGCGGGTGCGCCCGCGGGTGCGCCCAGAGCACCGAGATGGAGGGACCGCTGATGCCCGCCGACCTAGCGATCATCTCACCGCGTAGCGCTGCGGAGCGCAGCCTGGCCGCCGGGATGCGGCACGTGCACCCGGCGGCGCTACCCCAGTGGCGTGCCCTGCTCGAGTTTCACTGGCAGGAGCGGCTGGAGCGGGTCACCGAGTTCTCGCTTGCCTACTGCGACGCCGAGGAGGCCGCCGCTGACGCCAGCAGCGGGCGGGGCGCGCGGGTAGCCGCGCGGCGGCGGGCGGCCGAGATCCTGCGCCGGACCGTTGCCGAACGGCGCGTGCTCGCCGACATCGAGGCGGCTCTTTCCCGGCTGGCGATCGGGCGCTTCGGCTGGTGCGAGCAGTGCGGCCGCGTCATCGCCACCACGAGGCTGGCCGGGATGCCGCAAGCCAGGTACTGCGCGGACTGCGACCGCTGATCGCCACGGCACGGCACGGCGGGAGCTGGCACGCCCGCGACGGGTAGCATTCCCGCGGTCAGGGCCGGCCGGATCGCCACGAGGCCAGTCGCGATGCGGCCGGCCAGCCCTGCGGTCACAACGCTCCCGCACATTCCCGGGCTGGGCGCCGCCGGCCCGGCTCAGTCAATACGATGAGTCCTGCGCGCAGGTCCGGACCCGGCAAGGCGACAGCGCGCAGGGCCAGGACCCCACGGCGCGAAAGGCTGACATGTCTCACATAACGTACCTGGAGGCCTCTGTCGTCGGACTGATCCAGGGAGTGACCGAGCTCTTCCCCGTCTCCAGCCTCGGTCACAACGTGCTGATCCCCGCCCTGCTCGGCGGCAGCTGGGCCGCCGACCTGAACGTCGCCAGTCCCGAGTCGCCGTACCTGGCGTTCATCGTGGGGCTGCACGTCGCCACCGCGATCGCGCTGTTCGCCTACTTCTGGCGGGACTGGATCCGGATCTTCAAGGGCTTCTGCACGTCCATCCGCGATCGCCGGGTCGAGACGACCGAGCAGAAGCTGGCCTGGATGATCATCGTGGCGACCATCCCGGTCGGCCTGGTCGGCCTGGTGTTCGAGCACGAGTTCCGCGTCCTGTTCGCCAAGCCGATCAGGGCGGCGATCTTCCTCGTGGTGAACGGGGTGATCCTGTACGCCGGGGAGAAATTCCGCACCCGGGCGTCCCTCAAGGCAGACGCGGACCTGGCCGAGGATCGCGAGCGCGCGGACGGCCAGCCAGAACCTGGCATCGCCGCGCACGCCTCCGGCCAGCGGGCGGTCCGGCAGGAGGAACTGTCCCGGGCCGTGCAGGCGGACCAGCGGCTGGCCGCGTACGGCTACGTGCAGGCGATCTTGATCGGCTCCGCGCAGGTGCTCGCGCTGCTGGCCGGCATCAGCCGGGACGGCGTGACGATGGTGGCCGGCATGGCCCGCGGCCTATCCCGAGAGGACGCCGCCAGGTTCGCCTTCCTGCTGGCCACCCCGGTGATCCTGGCGGCCGGCGTACTCAAGATTCCCGACCTTACCGGCCCGCTCGGCAACGGCATCCACGGCCAGATCCTCGTCGGCAGCGTGCTGTCCGGCGTCGGCGCGTACGTGTCGGTCCGGTTCCTCGTGAAGTACTTCCAGACCCGCACGCTGACCCCGTTCGCGATCTACTGCGTCCTGTTCGGCGCCGCCAGCATCATCTACCTGTCAGTGAAGTAGCCCGCCGGACGCCGCGCCCGGCAGCCGCCCGGAGCCGCGAGGCTGGCGATCGACCGGGGCCGGGACGCCGGGACGTGCGGACTTATTCGCCGCGGGCACGGCGGGCTCGCTGCCTGCCGCGTGCCTTCCCGTCGAGCACGACCTTGCGCAGCCGGACTGTCGACTGAGTGACCTCGGCGCACTCGTCAGCCGCGCAGAACTCCAGTGCCTGCTCCAGGCTGAGCAGCCGCGGCGGGACGAGCCGCTCCAGCTCCTCACCGGAGGACTGCCGGACGTTGGTGAGCTTCCGCTCCTTGGTGATGTTGACGTCCATGTCGTCGGACCGCGAGTTCTCGCCGACGATCATGCCCTCGTACACCTCGGTTGTCGGCCCGACGAACAGCGCGCCGCGCTCCTGCAGGGAGAACATCGCGTACGGCGTCGCCGTGCCCGAGCGGTCGGAGACCAGCGACCCGGTCGGCCGCATCCGCAGCGGCCCGGACCAGGGCTCGTACCCCTCGAACACATGGTGCGCGATGCCGGTGCCGCGGGTATCGGTGAGGAACTGCGTGCGGAACCCGATCAGCCCGCGGGCCGGCACGGTGAATTCAAGCCGCACCCAGCCGGTGCCGTGATTGGTCATGCTGTCCAGCCGGCCCTTGCGGATAGCAAGCAGCGAGCTGACCGCGCCGAGATACTCCTCCGGCACGTCCACGGTCAGCCGCTCCACCGGCTCGTGCAGCTTCCCCTCCACCTCGCGGGTGACCACCGTCGGGCGCCCGACGGTCAGCTCGTAGCCTTCCCGCCGCATGGTCTCCACCAGCACGGCGAGGGCCAGTTCCCCGCGGCCCTGCACCTCCCAGGTATCCGGCCGGTCGGTGGGCAGCACCTGGATCGAGACATTACCGACGAGCTCGCGGTCCAGCCGGTCGCGCACCATCCGCGCGGTGACCCGCGATCCCTTTTCCCGGCCGACCAGGGGCGAGGTGTTGACCCCGATGGTCATCGAGATGGCGGGCTCATCGACAGTGATCAACGGCAGCGGCCGCGGATCGTCCGGGTCGGCGAGCGTCTCGCCGATCATGATCTCGCCGATGCCGGCCACCGCGATGATGTCCCCGGCCGACGCGGACGCCACCGGCACCCGTTCCAGCGCCTCGGTCCGGAACAGCTCGGTGATCTTAACCCGCTCGATCGTGCCGTCCCGCCGGCACCAGGCTGCCTGCTGGCCGCGCAGGATCTCGCCGCTGAACACCCGGCACAGCGCGATCCTGCCCAGATAGGCCGAGGCGTCCAGGTTGGTGACGTGGGCGCGGAGCGGCTCGTCGGGATCAAAGGACGGCGCGGGAACGGTCTCGCGGAGCACGGCGAACAGCGGCTCCAGGTCCGGCGAGTCCGGCATTGTGCTGTCGGCAGGCCGGTGCAGCGAGGCCCGGCCCGCGCGCGCCGACGCATACACGATCGGGAACTCGATCTGCGCCTCGGTAGCGTCCAGGTCGAGGAAGAGCTCGTAGCAGGCGTCGACCACCTCGGCGATCCTGGCGTCCGGCCGGTCCACCTTGTTGATCACCAGGATCACCGGCAGCCGGGCTTCCAGCGTCTTGCGCAGCACGAACCTGGTCTGCGGGAGTGGCCCCTCGCTGGCGTCCACCAGCAGCAGCACGCCATCCACCATGGAAAGCCCGCGCTCGACCTCACCGCCGAAGTCCGCGTGGCCGGGGGTATCGACGATGTTGATCGTCAGCCCGCCGTGCGTGACCGCCGTGTTCTTGGCCAGGATCGTGATGCCCTTCTCCCGCTCCAGGTCACCGGAGTCCATCACCCGGTCAGCGACCTGAGCATTCGCGCGGAACGCGCCTGACTGCCACAACATCGCATCGACCAGCGTGGTCTTGCCGTGGTCGACATGCGCGACGATCGCGACATTGCGCAGGTCATCGCGGGTCGCGAGCTGCACGGTGCGGGCAGGCATGACAGGAAACTCCGGTAGCTAAGGGAAGCGCCGAGATCTCGGCTCGCACAGTTTATTCGTTCCTGACTACTTAACGCACACTCCCCCGGCCGGTCGCCCCCGCTGGCCGGCCCGCCCCGGTGCTGGCCGTGCAGGCGCCCGGGTGGCCTAAGCCGCTGCGCTCCCGTAGATAAGGCATCCGCCCGATGCGGCCGGCCCCGCCTTACGGCGAACCTGAATGGTGTCGGGTCGTGACCATGACCCGGAGGTCAAGGAGGAAACGATGCATCCGGTGATTCTGCAGGATCTCGCCAGCGAGCATGTCAGGGATATGCAGCTGGCCGCAACCGCGGCGCGGCGTGCCCGGCGGGCACGCCGCGCCCGGCGCGGCTCCGCGGCGGCGCCGCGGTTCAGCGCCATGGCATCCGACATGTCGGTCCGGCATGCCTGAGCATCTGGCCATCTGGCCACAGCGAGCCCGCCAGCTATGAGCGTGCCCGCTAGGTAAGAACTCTGAGCCTGCTGGCATCACGTCAGCCGCAGACGATAGAACAGGCGTTCGACAACAGCGTATTCTGGACAACGTGGCAGGTTATCTCCCGCCCGGCTGGCCCGCTGGGGTGCACCCCCCGGGCAGCGAGGGTTTCGAGCAGACGGCGGTGGCATGGCTACTTGACGTCATCCCGCCCGATTACCGCATGCACGGCGTGCTGCGACGCCATCCCATCGCGCTGGCCGCGCTGGCCAGGCATCACCTGGCGGCCTGCGTGGAGGGCGCCCGGCAGGGATACCGCAGCGCCCGCACCGAACTCGGCGACGTGCTGCCGCCGCAGGGCATCGATGCGGTGCTGGACGTGTACCGGGCCGAGGGCAGCAGGCTGGCAGCCGCCGCCCGGGCGGCCGACCTGGTCGGGCGGGGCCTGCGGGGGGAGGAGTTCACTCCCCGGCTAGGACGCCCTTAGCACCAGCAGCGCCATGTCGTCGGCCAGCGGGGCCGGGCCGAAGTCACGAGCAGCCTGCGCGATCCTGGCCGCTACGGCGCCCGCGCTCAGGTCGCGGGACCCGGCGAGGAGCCGGGACACGCCGTTGGCGTCGTCAAGCAGCCGGTAGCCGTGCCGGCGCTGCGTTACGCCGTCGGTCACGGCAAGCAGCAGGTCGCCGTGGTGGAGATCCAGCGTCTGGATGCTGAAGGTGAGCCCGTCGATGACCCCGAGCAGTGGCTGCGGTTCCGCGGCAGGCTCCGGCTTCCCGCCCATGGCCCTGAGCACCAGCGGTATCGGGTGACCGGCACACGCCAGCGAGACCCGGGCTGGCGACCCGGCCGTGATCTCGCCGTGCACGAGAGTGAGGAATCTCGCCTGCTCGCCCTCGTCGAGGATGAGCTCGTTGAGCCGCTCGAGCACCGTCGCTATGCCATGCCCCTCACGGGCCAGGATGCGCAGGGTGTGCCTGGCCAGTCCGCCGATCGCGGCGGCTTCCGGCCCCGTGCCGCAGACATCGGCGAGGACAAACCGCCAGCGGTTCCCCCCGACGGGGAAAATGTCGCAGAAGTCACCGCCCGGGCTGCTGGCACCGCCCGGTTCCTCGTGCGTCGCGGCCAGCTCGACGCCCGGGATACATAGCGCTCCGGGCGGCAGCGGCACCGGCTGCCCCAGCCGGCAGGCGAACTGCTGCCTGGACTGCCGCGTGGCATTGTCCAGCGCGAGCGCAATCCTGCGGGCCAGCCCGTCGGCGAGTTCCGTTACCTCGGCGGAAAGCCGCCCGCCGGCCACGGCGCCGATGACGAGCTGGCCGTGGTTGCCATCCGGTGCCGCGAGCGGAAAGCACCAGGCCCCGTCGGCGGCCAGTTGCGCCGCTGCGGGCTGAGCGGCTGGGTCTTGCGTGGCCGACTGCCAGCGCTGGGCAGCCATGCGCAGGCGGCCCGGCGCGCCGTCCGCGCTGCCGGGAAGCACCGCAGGAAGCGCATGCTCAAGCAGCCAGGCCAGCGCCCCGGTGCGTGATTCATCGACATGGGACAGGTAGACCGGCCGCGGCACCCCGCCGGCATCGGCCAGCAGGACCGCGCACCAGTCCGCCAGCTGAGGCACCACCAGCCGGGCCGCCAGGGCAACGATCTTCCCCTGGTCAAGGCGGCCGGCCAGCACCTCGCCAGCCTCCTCCAGAAAGCTGACGCGTGCCCTTCTGGCCCGTTCCAGCTCGCCGAGCCTGGCCCGCTCCAGCGTGGGAGCCGACCGGTCTGCCAGGTCCTGCAGCGTGGCCGCATCACGCTCACGGAACCGGCCGGGCTCTGTGGCGGCCACCGCAAGGACTCCTGTCACGCGCCCTTCTGCCATCAGCGGCACCGTGACCAGGGACATGGCCGCGTCGGCCTGTGCCCTGGCCGGCCCTGCGGCAACCGTCACCGTGCCCGCCGCAAGCTGCGCGAAGCCCGCGCCGCCGGCCGGGCCAGCACAGGCCGCGGCGCGCACCCTCAGCTCGCCGTCCTCGCCAGCGGCCAGCAGGTACGCAGCGTCGGCAGCCATCATTGCCCGCGCGGCCTCGACCGTGTGGCTGAGCAGTTCCTCGTAGCCGAGCCTGCCGAGATTCCTGCTAGCCCAGACCGGAACGCCGGCCGGCGGCCATGCCGCGGCTGCGGCATCAGGCTGCTCGTCACCGTCAGCCTGCGCACCGCCGTCAGCCTGCTGGCCGCCGGCGGCCCGCTCGCCGTTCCCGGGCTGCGCAACGGCTGCTGGCAGGTCCCTGGCTAGCGGGCCGGCCGGACTGACCGGCTGGCCCTCTCCTATGGTCCCGGCGGCTGTCAGCATGCCGGAGCCGCCGGGGCGGGGTGCCGGGCACGCTACCCCGCCGTGGCCGGGTGGCCTGCTCGCCTCATCAGCCGCCTCGGAGCCGGCGATTCCCAGCCGGAACCACACCGCCTTCGCGGTACGGGCATACGTGACGCCCCAGGACGACGCGAGTTCGGATGGCAGCATCAGGCCGCGTCCGCCGGTGCGTTCCGCCGCGGCACTCTCGCCTTGCTCGCGGTCAGGGACTAACTGAACCGGATGACGGTCCAGGACAACGACTTCCACTGCCCCATGCGCCAGACGGCAGGTCACCTGCACTGGCGTTCCCGCGTGCACCACCGCGTTGGTGACGAGTTCGCTGGTGAGCAGCACCGCATCGTCGACCAGTTCATCCTGGCTAGCCGACTGGCCTGCCACCTGCCACGTCCGCAGCGTTTCGCGGACGAAGCGGCGCGCTGCCGCGGCGGCCGCGGGCTCGGGCTGGTACGCCGCGGTCGCAACGAGATCATCCCGTGCCTGCACGTGCCCTCTTGACTGGCTGTCGCTGCGTCAGGCCCCGCCCCCGGCCTGGCGGTGACCGAATCTCGCCGGAGCCTCCCGCCCACGTCGGAGGCGGCGCTGCCCATCGTGGCAGACTCGCGGAGATGTCACAGGCAAAGCGCTTATTCCGGGCCGGCGGAGGGACGTGACCAGCCACTTCCTGCGGCATATTCGCGAACAATCCTGGCCGGAACGCCCGCCACCACGCAGTGGCCGGGGACTTCGCCACGGACGACCGCGCCTGCCGCCACCACCACGTTCCTGCCGATGCACGCGCCCGGCAGAACCACGGCGCCGGCGCCCAGCCAGCAGCCCGGGCCGATCGATACCGCGGCATTACTCGGCCACTGACGCCCGATCGGCACCTCGGGATCGGTGTAGCCGTGGTTCTGGTCGGTGATGTAGACATAGGGGCCGGTGAATACGTCATCGCCGATCAGGATCGAGTGGTGCGCCACGATGTGGCTGCCCCGCCCGATCACGCACCGGTCGCCAACCCGCAGCAGCGGGCTATCCCCCAGTTCCTGCCCGGGCAGCATCCCGGCACAGAGCGTGACCTGTGCCCCGATCATGGTCTCGTCGCCGATCTCTATCCAGGCCTCGCCGAACACGGTGCCGGTCGGGAATGCCATCAGCGATCGGTGGCCGAAGGACGCGAACTTGCGCCCGGCGCGGGACCCGGCGGTGATCATCCCGGCCTGCTGCACCACGCGCCAGGTCTCGTGCACCAGGTCGAAGAGCGCGGCGTGGTATCGGTTGCGGAGCGTAACCCGCCAGGAGACCATGGCCTTGCTGGCCGCTAGCCCACCCGGCCAGTTGCCCGGGGACCGGACGGACCGGCCGGAGCGGGCCGGACGGCCGGCGCGGGCCGGACGGCCGGAGCGGGCCGGACGGCCGGAGCGGGCTGACCGGACGGGACGACGGGAACGGCCCGGACGACGGGATCAGCCAGTGCTACGGGACCGGCCGGGGGGGCAGTCCGATCCGTTGCCGCAAGCTGGCCGCACGCTCCGTCGATCTGCGTGCCGCGGGTATCGCGGACCGTCACCGGGATGCCCCGGTCCGCCAGCCTCGCCTCGAACTCGCTCATGTCCGCTGGCCGCGACGCCGTCCACCGGGAGCCCGGCGTGGGATTCAGCGGGATCAGGTTGACGTGGGCAAGCTGGCCTGCCAGCAGCCTGGCCAGCGCGTCAGCCCGCCATGGCTGGTCGTTGACGTCGCGGATCAGGGCATACTCGATCGAGACCCGGCGACCGGTCGCGGCCGCATATGCCCACGCCGCCGCCAGTACCTCGGCTACCTTCCAGCGCCTGTTCACTGGCACGAGCTCATCCCGCAGGCTGTCGTCGGGAGCGTGCAGGGACACCGCGAGCCGCACCGACAGGCCCTCGCCGGCCAGCCTCCCGATGGCCGGGACGAGGCCAACGGTGGACACGGTGATCCCGCGCTGGGAAATGCCAAGTCCGTCGGGCACTGGGTCAGTCAGGCGGCGCACGGCCCCGAGCACGTGAGAGTAGTTGGCCAGTGGCTCGCCCATGCCCATGAACACCACATTGGAGATCCGGCCTGGGCCGCCGGGAACCTCGCCGCCGGCCAGCGCCCGGGCTCCGGCCACCACCTGCGCCACGATCTCGGCAGCGGAGAGGTTCCTGGTCAGCCCGGCCTGGCCGGTCGCGCAGAACGGGCAGGCCATCCCGCAGCCCGCCTGTGACGACACGCACATCGTCACGCGGCCCGGATAGCGCATCAGCACCGACTCGATGTAGGCGCCGTCGAACGCGCGCCACAGCGTCTTCCTTGTGGTGCCCTCGTCGCAGGTGAGCTCGCGCTCGGCAGTCAGCAGACGGGGCAGCAGGGCGCTGGCCAGCCCTGTTCGCTCCCCGGCCGGCAGGTCGGTCATGTCAGCAGGGTCATCGGTCAGCCGACCAAAGTAGTGCCGGGACAGCTGGTCCGCCCGGAATCGCTGCTGGCCGAGCTGCTGCGCTGCCGTCCGCCGCCCGGCCGGATCCAGGTCAGCCAGGTGCCGGGGCGGGGCCTGGCGGCGGCCGGGCCGGCCGACCAGCCCGGCCGGCAGGCCGCCGCCCAGGCCCGGCTGCGGACCGCTGGCCGGGTCGTCCGGCTGGCCGCCGGCCGATTCCTGAACTGCTGCGCTCGGCACCTGCGCTCCGTTTCCGCCTGCCCAGCGGACCACGCCAGGCACAGGCCATTGCAAACCCTGATAACGATGTCCGCGCATGGTATCGGTGACCTGCGAAAAGTCGGTAGATTTCATTAACATGCCAACCTTGCGCAGAGGGCCCCGGGACACCAGGATAGCCGCCCAGCCCGGGCGGCCCGCGATCCTGCTCGAGAGCGAGAGCCCGTACGCGGGCCGGCGCCTGGTAGTCGAGTACGACGGCTCGACCACCGCTGCCTACCTGCATGACAAAACGTCAGCGATCGCCGCCACCTGGATCGCCAATCACCAGCAGGCCCCCGCATCCGCGGACCCGGCCAGGCTGAATTCCGGTCAGGCGCCGGTGATGCCGGCCGACCACACCAAGCATCCCGGCGGCAGGCCCGTGCTCGAGCCGCATACGCTGCGCGCGCTCTGGCTGGAGGAGGGCGACGGCGTGGCGATCCTGGAGAAAGAAGAGCTACTGGCCGTGATCCCCGGCTGGTCGGACATGTCCAAGGGCATGCCCGGCTATAGCCGCGACGTTATCGGCCAGACCCCGTTCGGCTGGTCGCTCGATGACGCGATCGAAGGCCTGGGACCGCGGGTGGAGCAGGCAGCCAGATTCTGGCGCTGGCGGGCTGACGGCCAGGAGTGGGCACGCTTCCAGCAGGCCGTTCTCGGCCACCTGCTCGGCAGGCTCGGCCCCGGCGCCCGGTACTGGGACGTGGGCGGCGGCAGGCAGCCGCTGGTCGGCGTCTCCGAGCGCCCGCCGAATGGCTACCGGCACTACACGGTCCTGTCCACCGTCGGCATGAGCAGCCAGCGGATGCCGATGGTCGAGCAGCTGGTGGAGGACGCGAGCGCGCAGGCAAGGATCGAGATCGCCATCGCGACCACGTTGCCGAGCACCGATGCCGCCCGCATCTTCCTGTGGCTCGCCCAGTACCCATGGCGCGACGTGACCTGGCTCGGGCCCGGTCACAGCCTCCGCTGGTACCACGAGCCGGCCACCTTCCCGCTGGGCGGCGGGAACGAGGCCGTCCTGCTGCTCGGCGAGCCAGCCGCCCTGCTCGGCCCGGAGGTGCCCGAACTATCCGGCTTGTCGTTCGGCGGCGATCCGGTGCGGTGGCTGTGGGTGGTCCCGATCACCGAGCGGGAACGCCTGCTGGCCCGGGAGCGCGGGTCCGGGAGCCTGGTGACCCAGCTCGCAGCGCAGCGCCGCAGCTGGGTCGTCAGCTAGACCCAGATCATCTGCTGTGCGGTATGAAGACCGTCAGCAGCAGCCAGACCACCGGGGCGACGACCAGCATCGCGTCAATCCGGTCAAGTACCCCCCCGTGCCCTGGCAGCACCGAGCCCATGTCCTTGATCTCCAGGTCCCGCTTGATCAGCGACTCCACCAGGTCACCTAGGGTAGCCGCGACGACAGCCGCCGCGCCCAGGAGGACGCCCTGCCAGACGTGGCCACGGAGCAGGGCATGCAGCAGGATCGCGCCGCCCGCCACCCCGATGAGCACCGACCCGGCAAAGCCCTCCCAGGTCTTCTTCGGGCTGATCCCCGGAGCCATCGGGTGCCTGCCGAACAGGATTCCCGCGAAGTAGCCGCCGACATCGCTGCAGACTGCCAGCGCAACGAAGATGAGGGTCCGCCGGGAGCCGTCTGGCCTGGCCAGCATGAGCGGCACGAAGAGCGCGAGGAAGGGCAGGTAGGCGAGGGCAAAGACGCCGGCCGTAAGGTCCCGCACATAGCCCGCCGCGCCGCCGCGCAGCCGCCATGCGAGCAGGACGACCACCGTCACCGCGAAAGCGGCCAGCGCAGCCTGCTCGCCGCTCCAGTACGCCAGCGCGAGCATCGCCACGCCGCCGGCCGCGATAGGGGGCAGCGGCAGCGCGATCCCGCGCGGGCCGAGTGCCCGGCTCAGCTCCCAGAGGGCAACGCCGACCGCGGCGGCCACCAGGCACAGAAAGGTGGCCTTCAGGGTAAAGAGCGTGATCAGCGCGAGTCCGCCCAGGGCGACGCTTACTGCCAGCGCGAGGGGGAGGTTCCGGCCGGTGCGGATTGCCTTGCGCTCGCTCACCGGCCCGCCTCTTCCTGACCGGCGTGCCGGCTATCTGGACGCAAGCTACACCTCGAGTAGCTCAGCCTCTTTCCGCTTGAGCAGCTCATCGACCTGCGTAATGTAGGTATGGGTGAGGTCGTCAAGTTCCCGTTCAGCCCTGTGGCCGTCATCCTCGCCGGCGTCGCCGCCCTTGACCAGCTTGTCCAGCGAGTCCTTGGCGTGCCTGCGGATGTTACGGATGGAGACCCTGCTGTCCTCGGCCTTGTGCCGGGCAATCTTGATGTACTCGCGCCTGCGCTCCTCCGAGAGCTCGGGGAAACTCACCCGGATGATCGCGCCGTCGTTGGACGGGTTGACCCCGAGATCGCTATTCCTGATCGCCCTCTCGATGGCTCCCATCGACGACTTGTCGAAGGGCTGGATGACCACCATCCGCGGCTCGGGCATGTGGAAGGAAGCTAGCTGGTTCAGCGGCGTCTGCGTTCCGTAGTACTCGGCCGTGATCTTGCTGAACATCGCCGGATGCGCGCGGCCAGTGCGGATGCCGCTGAACTCTTCCTTGGCGACCACAACGGCCTTTTCCATCTTCTCCTCGGCCTCGAGGAGGGTGTCGTCAATCACTGCGGCTCCTGTGGGTCCGTCCATGTCCCGGCGCGCCCGCGGGCGCCGGCGTCTTCCGTGGTGCCAGGCCGGGGAGTCACACCATGCCTGTCACCAGCATCCCCGTCACCAGCATCACCGTCATAGGCGCGGCCGTCCTCAGCGGCCAGACCGGCTGACCAGCGTGCCGATCTTCTCGCCCCGGACGGCTCGCAGGACATTTCCCTCTCCCATCAGGTCAAAGACCACGATCGGCAGGTCATTGTCCATGCACAGGCTCACTGCCGTGGCATCCATGACCTTCAGCTCGCGGACCAGAACCTCGGCGTAGTCCAGCTGGTCGAAGCGGACGGCGTCGGCGGAGAGCCTGGGATCGGCGTCATAAACCCCGTCGACCTTCGTGCCCTTGAGCACTGCCTGGGCACCGATCTCCAGCGCCCGCTGGGCGGCACAGGTATCGGTGGAGAAGAACGGCGCGCCGAGGCCGGCGCCGAAGATCACTACCCGGCCTTTCTCCAGATGCCGGATCGCCTTGCGCGGAATGTACGGCTCGGCGACCTGGCCCATGGTGATCGCCGTCTGCACGCGGGTCTCCACGCCCAGCTTCTCGAGTACGTCCTGGAGCGCGAGGCAGTTGATGACCGTGCCGAGCATGCCCATGTAGTCCGCGCGGGCACGGTCGATGCCGCCCCGGGCGGACAGCGTGGCACCGCGGAACATGTTGCCGCCGCCTACCACCGCCGCGACCTGGATGCCGCCGCGGGCGACCGCCGTGATCTCCTTGGCGATGTGCATGACCACATCCGGCGAGATCCCCAGCGGCTCCGCTCCGGAGAACGCCTCGCCGGACAGCTTCAGCACCACCCGGTGCCAGCTGGGATGCGCCTCCCCGCTGGCAGCACGCTCGTGATCCCGCGCGGCGGCCACGTGGTTCAAGGCTGCTTCGCCATCCTCCTGCGTGACGCCTTCGTGCACGGGCCGCATCCTCCGCTCATGACGACTGCCGGGTCAGGTCTTGCCGGTTCGCGTCCCCGGCTCACCCAGCCTGGCCGATCTGGAACCTCGCGAAGGCGCGCACTGTGGCCTTCCGCTCGGCGAGCACCTGCTTGACCGTCTTCTTCGGGTCCTTGATGAACGGCTGATCGACGAGCACCACGTCCTTGAAGAACGCATTCACGCGGCCCTCGACTATCTTCGGGACTGCCTGCTCGGGCTTGCCTTCCTCGCGGGTCATCTGCTCGGCGAGACTGCGTTCCTTCGCGACGATCTCGGCGGGAACGTCGTCGCGATGGAGGTAAGCGGGCATGCTCGCCGCGATCTGCTGGGCGATGTCCTTGCCGGTCTCCGGGTCAGCGGATTCCAGCTGCACGAGGACGCCCCTGACCGGCGGCAGCGAAGGGTCGGATCGGTGCAGGTAGCTCGTGATGTAGCCGCCATCGAGCCGGGCGAACCGGCCGAGCTCCAGCTTCTCCTTGAGCGGGGCGCCAGCCTCCTCGATGAGCTGCTGGACCGTCGTGCCCGGCCTGACCTCCACGCCGAGCAGGGCGAGCCGGTCGGTAACTTTCGATGCCATCGCCGCGCTGGCGATTTCAGCCGCTGCCTGCTGGAACTGGCCGGTCTTGGCGACGAAGTCAGTCTCGCAGTTGAGCTCGACCAGCACGCCCGCGCTGGTGCCGTCAAGTTCCGCGGTGACCAGGCCGTTCGCCGCCGTCCGGCCGGCCCGCTTGGAGACATCCTTGGCGCCCTTGAGCCGGAGCGCCTCCACCGCGGCATCAAAGTCGCCGGAGGCGTCCACCAGGGCGTTCTTGCAATCAAGCATGCCGGAGCCGGTCTGCTCACGCAGCCGCTTCACATCCGCGGCGCTGTAGTTCGCCATGTCCTCATCTCTCGCTTCGTCTTGTCAGGGCGGGCGGCTTGTCCGGGGAAGGCCGCTCGCCCGGCGGGCACCGCGAGCCGTGAATCCCCGGCCGCGGGATCAGCCCTCTTCGGCCGGCGGCCCATCAGCTGCGGCCTCGGCCGGCGCGGCGTCAGCCGGCGCGGCGTCAGCCGGCGCGGCGTCAGCCGGTGCTGCCTCGGCGGGCGCAGCCTCGGCCGGCGCGGCGTCCGCTGCCTGGGCACTGTCCTGCGTAGCGGCGACGCCAGCCGTGGCATTCCCGGTGGCTGTCTCGGCCGGCGGGGCCGCGTCACTGGCCGAGGCTGCACTGCCGGCGGCGGATGCACTATCCGACCCTGCCGCACCGTCTGCTGCGGGCGGGCTGCCTGCCGCGGCTGGGCTGGCGGCTGCAGCGGCTGGGCTGGCGGCTGCAGCTGGGCTGTTCGCCGCTCCCGCACTGTCTGTCGGGGCTGAGCTGTCAGTGCTGGCCGCGCTGGTGGCAGTATCCGCGGAGGTCGCGCCCGCAGTACTGGCGGCTGCGGCGGTGCTGGCGGCAGCCACGCCGTTCCCTGGTGCTGCGCCGTTCGCGGAGGCACCATCGCCGGCGCCTTCCAGCAGCGCCCGCTCCCACTCGGGGAGCGGCTCCGCGGCACCGAGCACGCCGTCGCCCGCCACCGCCGGCTTCTCCTCGCCCGCTGCGGCTCCTGCCCTGGCGATGAGGCCGTCGGCGACCGCGTCGGCGATGACCCTGGTGAGCAGCGCGACACTGCGGATAGCGTCATCGTTGCCGGGGATCGGGTAGGTGACCTCGTCGGGATCGCAGTTGGTGTCCAGGATCGCGATCACCGGGATGCCCAGCTTGCGCGCCTCGCTGACCGCGATGTGCTCCTTCTTGGTGTCAACTATCCACAGCGCGCTCGGCACCTTGGCCATGTCCCTGATACCGCCGAGCGACCGCTCAAGCTTGTCGTGCTCCCGCCGGAGCTGGAGCAGCTCCTTCTTGGTCAGGGTGGAGCCGGCGACATCGTCGAAGTCGATCTCCTCTAGCTCCTTGAGCCGCTGCAGCCGCTTGTAAACGGTCGCGAAGTTAGTCAGCATGCCGCCGAGCCAGCGCTGGTTCACGAACGGCATCCCGACGCGGCGGGCCTGCTCGGCGATGGCCTCCTGGGCCTGCTTCTTGGTGCCCACGTACAGGACCGAGCCGCCGTGCGCGACGGTTTCCCTGATGAATTCGTACGCGCGGTCGATGAAGTCCAGCGACTGCTGGAGGTCGATGATGTAAATCCCGTTGCGCTCGGTGAAGATGAAGCGCTTCATCTTCGGGTTCCAGCGCCGGGTCTGATGACCGAAATGTACGCCGCTCTCGAGCAGCTGCCTCATGGTGACGACCGGTGCCATGCCGGTGTCCTTTCCTGTCGTGCGCCTGCGCAGGGCGGAGGCGCGTCTCGGTTGCTCCTGGCGCCCGTACGACCCCGCGGCGGGATGCTCATCCCGCGGACCGGTGAGGTGCGTTCCGCCAGGAAGCCGGTGCCGGCTTCCTGGCAGCGAGCGGACGCGCGAATTTGCCGCTGCGGCGCGTGCCTGGTAAGGGCACGGACTACAGCGACGTGCGTAGTCTACATGCCCTGCCTGGCCGGCCACTCCGGACAGCGGAGCTGCGCGGGACGGGATCACGCCCGCGGGTGCGCCTGGCGGTAGGCGGCCAGCAGCCGCTCGATCGAAACGTGCGTGTAGATCTGCGTGCTCGCCAGCGATGCGTGCCCGAGGAACTCCTGCACGCTCCTGAGATCGGCGCCGCCCTCCAGGAAGTGGGTGGCGGCCGAGTGGCGCAGCCCGTGCGGCCCGGTATCAGGCGCGGCTGGCACGGCCGCGATCATGGCATGCACGACGCGCCGGGCCATCCGGGGATCCAGCCTGCCCCCTCGCGCGCCCAGGAACAGCGCATGCCCGCTGCGCCCAGTAACCAGCAGCGGGCGGCCGTGGCGCTGCCAGCGGCCGACGGCGCGGGCCGCGGGCACTCCCACCGGGACGATGCGCTCCTTGCTGCCCTTGCCGAGCACGCGCACCGTCCGGCGTTCGTCATCGATATCGCCCATGTCGATCCCGCACAGCTCGCCGACCCTGAGGGCCGAGGAGTACAGCAGCTCCATGATCGCTGAGTCGCGCCAGCCGAGGGCGGCGGCCACCGGGTCCTGGCTGGCCGGTGCCCCATTCGCGGCCTCCCGGACATTGACGGCCGCTGGCTCGTTTCCGCCTCTATGACCGCCTCCGGGCGCCGCGTTTCTTCCCGCCAGATCACCTCCCGCCGCGTCCAGGACGGCGGCTATCTGGTCGGCGGCCAGTACCTGCGGGAGGTGGCGCTGGGCCTTCGGCGTCCCGAGCAGCGGCCCGGGATCCGCGGTCAGCCAGCCGCGCGAGCGGGCGAACGCAGTGAACGTCCGTGCCGATGCCGCCCTGCGGGCCAGCGAGCTGCGTGCCTGCCCGGCGGCATGCTGGGCAGCTAGCCAGCTTCTGATCGCGCCGATATCCAGTCCGGCAAGATCGGTCATCCCGTCCTGGCACGCGTGCTCGAGCAGCGACCGGATATCCCCCAGGTATGCCCGGACGGTATGCGGCGACAGGCTGCGTTCGGCCGCGAGATGCCGCTCGAATGCGGCTAGCTGCTCGCTGAGGCGGTCCGGCAGCAGCTGCTCCATCGTCCTAGTGTCGGCCATCGGCCCGGGCTGCCGCGTGCAGGCCACGCGGGCAGCGATTACGCGGCCGGCCAGCCGTAGGAGCCGACCAGGATGGCAGGTGCGGCCTGCCAGCGCCGTTGCCCGGCTGTGGCGGAATTTCCGCTTCCGCCACCCGGACGGAACGAGAGCTGACGGCGGCGCAAGCTTTCGTCGACCTGCGCGGCCCGGCTGATTTGCGCTGCCGACGGAAGGCGCCCGTTCACGCTGCCGGGCCGTCTTCGCGCTGCCACCGGGATGCACCCGTGCGCGCACCCGTCCCGCCACCGCCAGCCCGGAATCTTAGGTCAACGG
>Ga0302178_10000474_pt1 | contig 36380 bp, 41 predicted proteins | sample I_Palsa_E1_3_FD_198790 | JGI IMG/M metagenome (GOLD analysis project Ga0302178, IMG submission 198790) | Peat permafrost microbial communities from Stordalen Mire near Abisko, Sweden - I_Palsa_E1_3 | ecosystem: Environmental > Terrestrial > Soil > Palsa > Peat permafrost | place: Sweden... | reverse complement strand
GGCGTCCGGCCGCATCGCGTCGACGATGTTCTGCGCGTCGGGACGCGAGCGCGGGTCGTTGTCGACCTCGGCGCCAATCGAGTAGCGCATTCCGCGGCGCAGCCCTTCGCTGACGACGGCCGCGTGGCCGACGTCGACGTTCGCCGTCTCGGCCGCGCCGTAGAGATCGCCGGCTTGGGCAAGCTTGAGTGCCCGCCGCACCAGATTGACGGCCGCCGGATCCTCGAAGGTGAGGTAATTCATGTGGTCGGCGACCATCAGGAAGCGCGGATAGCCGCGCCGTGCCGCATGGTAGAACCACAAGAACAGCATCCGCGCCGTCAGCGGGAGCGGGCGCTCCTCGGCGTAAGGCTTGTGCTCGCCTTTGGCGTGGCCGTGCGTATCGGGGATCGCGAAAAGCCGGGGGTCGTGCTCGGTGGAATCGTTCAACGTGGTCGTGGTCCGCTAAGGGTCCTCGTCGGGCAGCCGCGCGCAGGGTCGGAGCCGCGAGGGAACGGCGCGAAACCGGTCAGTAGAACGTGCCGTGACACGAACCGGCGCTTTTCGTCGGTTGAGGCACGGGACCTGCGGCGGGCACGACCGGCGCGGCCCGAAAAAAAGCCGCCCCCGTGGGGCGGCGGACAAGATTCTCGGGTTCGTGGGGCTCCGGACTTACGTCCGCAGACCTCCGATCATCGTGAAACGGTTCGTTGGACTGTCGCTAGAAACGATGACCACCTCCTCTTGTCCGCCTGTTAACCTTCGTTTGTCTACATCTGAAGGGGCCGCGGACGTATCGTGAGGTCGAGTTTCGCGTGTCGTTTTCAGCGATTCCTGCCGCGCGCAGGGGTCCGTCAGCGCGTTGAAGGGCCTGCGGCTACCGCAACGCCGGCAGTCGGATAGCCTTCCATCTCGAGCAGACGAGCCTTGACCTCGACACCGTACGCATATTGATGAAGCGCCCCGTTGGCGTCGACGACGCGATGGCACGGATAGAGCAATGCCACCGGGTTGCGCGCCATCGCACGGCCGACCGCACGTACAGCGGTCGGTTGGCCGATCGCTCGCGCGACCCAGCCGTACGAACGCACCTCGCCGGGCGGAATCGTCGCTGCCGCGCGCAGCGCCGACTGCTCGAACGGGGTCAGTTCGGTGATGTCGATGCGTTCGAGATCGGTTGTGTGCGTCCGGAAGTACGCTGCCACGGTGTCGGCGACCCATTGCGGTACCTGTGAAGGGATTAGGCCGCGCCCAAGCCGGCGCTGGAGCCGCGTCACGACCGCCTCGTCGCCTTCACCGCGATCGAGCGCGACGGCGGTAATTCCGCTGTGGCGGAACGCGACGTAGAGTTTTCCGATCGGCGACTCGAGCGTCACCAGCGAGTCCGGGATCACGATTTTGACGGTGGTCGTGATGTGCTCGAGGATCTTCGGAAACAGGCTCTGCGGAGGTTCCACCGGCGGCAGGCAGGTCAGACAGTACGCGATGCCCTCGTTCTCGCGGTAGATCTCCTGGCACTCGGGACAGCCCCTCAGGTGGGCGAGCACGTGTTCGCGACGAGGTTCGATCCCCTCGCGCATCTCATCCCACAGACGTTCGACGTCACAGCAGCGCATCAGGTCTACTCCTCTTCCTCGGTGGAAGGACGCTCGACGGTTGCTATCCGTCCGACTTGCGGCCCGAGGATCCGGCGAAGAATCCGTACGGCTCGGTGGACATGTGATTTCACGGTGCCGATCGGCTGATTGAGAATTTCGGCGATCTCGGGATGACTGCGCCCCTCGATGAAACGCAAGGTCGCGGCGGCCCGCAGATGCATCGGCAGTTGTAGGAGCGCCTGTTCGACCAGCACCATGTCCGCGGCGCGGTCGACGATCTGCTCCGGCTGGTCGGGGCCTTCTTGGGTGTCGTTGAGGAGCGCGTCGGGATCGGCGAGCGAATCGAGCGCCACGTTCGTCGGACGTTTCGAACGCAGCCGGTTGCGGGTGACGTTCAGCGTGATCGTATAGAGCCACGGCTGCAGTCTGAGCTCTGCGCGTTGGGCCGGTTCCATCTTGGCCAAGGCCCGGTACGCACGGACGAACGCATCCTGTACGATCTCTTCGGCGTCTTCACGGTTGCCGGTCATACGCAAAGCGAACCCATAGAGCCGCCGCTGGTAGTCGTCGACGATCGACTCGAACGTCTCGGGTCCGGGAACGGAGGGGGTCACCGTTGCCGGTGCGCTCACGCGGTAGTGATCTCCGATGATCGGTGCTGCGAACGCACTCATCTCGGTACCTAGACCAGACCCGATAGAGTGCAGGTTGCGGCCTTCCGTGCCTAGGTGGCATCGCCCCTGCGGAGCTCCACGTCGTCTCCGGGTGCCCGATTAGGGGCTGGCGTGCGCGACCGGGGCGTCGCGCAGAGAGCGAATCGAGCGAGCGTAGACGATCGAGACCGGGACATGCTGCGCGCTTCCGGCCATGGCGCCGTCGATCGCCAGCGTCGCGTTCAGCGCAACGAGGAGCGCCGTGTCGTACGCGTAGTACGCCGTGCCTTTCATGCGGATCGAGCCGACCAGCGCCATCGCCGGGCGATCGGGAAGCGGCCCCTGCAAGGGTCCGGTCGCCTCAAAAGCGATCCCCATCGAACGCGTCCCGGCGACCATGGCATCGGGCAGCCGGCGCAGCGTGCCTTGCAGCGGTGCGCCCGTCATCGGCGACGGAAAATCGAAGGGAACCGGACGTTTTACCCGCGCCAAGTCGCGCATCGTCGCCGCATCCAACTGCACTGCAAAAGGCTGGTTAAGAACGGTAAGGTAATCCGGGTCGTGCGAGGGTCCGTCCCGCAGCTCGCCGGAATGGAGCAGCGTGGACGTATACGAGGCCGTTTCGTGCAGCTTGCCGCTGTCGCCGTCCTTGTCGTACGACACCTGCGCCTTGTACGTCGTTCCCTGCGGGGAACGTGCGATCGCGAGCCGCTGCACGCCGCGATACGACGTCTGATCGTGGACGTCGCCGTTGCCGACCACAAACACGTCGCGACCGTCCACCGAGTAGGACTCCTCGGCCTTTGCAGCGGCGGCGCAGAGCGCTACGGCTGCCATGAGCGTGCCGGCGACGACGGCGCGGCGGAGAGTCATCAACATCCTCGGACGGTGGCGCAGAGGTACACGTTCCCGTACCACATTTCGTTCCCGGAATATGGTACTACGGAAACGTGCCGGGCCGGGTGCGACCGTGCGAAAATATAACCGCCGCCTGATCGCGGCTACAATCGTCGTTTTGGCGGCGCTGGCAACAGCCGTTCCGGTCCGTGCGGGCGACGGCTTAACGCTGAGCCCCGCGCTCAACGCCAAGCTCGACCGGATCTACCTGACGGCGTACGACGAGACGATCGCGCGCCACGTCGTGGCGCAGCGCGACGGGACGTCCTACGTTTCGACCGGCGACATCGATTCCGAGTGGCTGCGCGACGCCAGCGCGATCGTCCGGCCCTACATCGGGCTGTCGGCTCACGACGGCGAGGTCGCGCAGACTCTGCGCGGCGTGATCGCCCGCCAAGCGAAGTACATCCTCATCGATCCGTACGCGAACGCGTTCTCGCGCCGGTACCAGGTGGTCGAGCAGAAGTTCGAGGTCGACTCGCTGCTGTACCCGATCTGGTTCGCCTCAGACTACTATCGCCGCACCGGGGATCGCAGCATCTTCACCCCGATCATGCGGCGCGCGTTCGAGCGCGTGCTGACGACGCTGCGCGTGGAGCAGCACCATCCGCTGCGCTCGCGGTATCGCAACCCGCAGCTCGCCGACGGCGGCCGCGGGAGCGCGGTTCGCTATACGGGGATGGTGTGGACGGGCTTTCGACCCTCGGACGATCCGGTGCGTTACCATTACAACATCCCCGACAACATGTTCGCGGCGGTCGTGATGCGCGATCTCTCCTCGCTGGCCCGCGACGTCTGGCACGATTCGCGGATGTCGGCCAACGCCTGGGGGCTCTCGGTAGAAATCCAGCGCGGCATCGAACAGTACGGTACGCTCGAGCTCGCGCCGTTCGGCCGCATCTACGCCTACGAAGTCGACGGCCTCGGGCATGCCAACGTGATGGACGACGCCAACGTACCGTCGCTGCTCTCGATCCCGTACTTCGGCTACCTGCCGAAGGACAACTCGCTCTACCTCGCCACGCGCCGCTTCGCGCTCTCCACGCGCAACCCGTACTATTACGTCGGGAAGTATGCCCAGGGGATCGGCAGCCCGCACACGCCGCGCGGCTACGTCTGGCCGCTCGCGCTGTGCGTGCAAGCGCTGACCGCCGCCGACGACCAAGAGGTCGATCAAGTTTTCGGCTGGATTGCAGCCTCCGATGTCGGCGACCACCGCCTGCACGAGTCGTTCAACGCCGACTGGCCCGAGTCGTACACGCGCGCCGATTTCGCGTGGCCCAACGCGCTGTACGCCGAATTGGTGCTGACGCGGCGCGGCCAGCTCTACGCCCAGAAGTGAGTGCGAGCGGCTAACGGCCGTCGCTGAGCCTGCCGAGCCGGCGCGCGAAGTCGAGCGCGAACGCGGTTTGAAGCGCCGCCAGCGGCCCGACGATCGCGACGTCGACCGGGCACTGCGCCCAGAATTCAAAGTGCGGAACCCCGCGCTGCTTCAAGGCGTCGGTCAGCATACTCTCGAGCATCACCGGCACGACGGTTGCGAACGCGACGAGGACGAGCCGCACGATATTCGCCAAGCGCAGCGACAGCAGCAGCGCGCGACCGAAGCCGGTGAAGGCGGCGATTGCCGGCAGATCGGGGCTCAACGCCGCGATCGGGCCGGCTAACCCGAGCGCGCCCCACAACAGCCACGTCACTGGTGCCAGCGCGAGATACGCCGGATCGTCGAGCGGTCCGATCCCGCCTGCAGGCAACGTGTAATCGACAACGAGGTTGACGAGCACGAGCGCGCCGGCGACGGCGGGCCAGCGGAACAGTGCGCCGCGCAAGAGCGTCTTGGCTGCGGGGTGTTCGTCCGCGACGTAGCTACCAAGACCGAGCGCGACGGCCGCAACGACCAATGCCTCGGAGAGCACCGCAACCAGCTGCAGGACCAATGCGAGAACGAGCGGATCGGCTTTCGCCGGCGCGGCGAACTCGGCGATCGCACAGGCGACGAGCGATGCCGCTGCGAGCGCAAGGTAGAGGCCGAACCGCTCGCAGTAGGCGCGCCAGGCGACGTCGACGAGGGCGCCGATGCCGGAGGGGAGTCGTTCGGCGCTCTGGCCGCCGTTCACGCAGCGCGCAGAGCGCGGCGCAAGAAGAAACGCAGCGTAGCGGTCCCGGAACAGACGACAATATGGTCGGGATCCGCATACCGTTTGCCGTCGATCTCGACGATGAACGAACCTTCGCGCAAGCCGGCTACCGTCGAGCGCACGACGCGTTCGCGCTTGTCCTGCGGTGCGCGCGGACCGAGCGCTTCACCAACCGCGGCGGCCAGCACGTCGCTCACGCGCAGCGGCGTCGCCAGCGCGAAGGCGGCGGAAGCGGTTCGAGCGACCGCGGAGACGTCGATCGGGACGGCGACACGGAGCATACCGACGCCCCTCATTCCCGCAACGGCAGGGGGCCTCCCGGTTGGCGCGCGGAAACTCGTGAGCGATGTCCGAGCCGCCTCGCCGCCGACGCTCTGCACCGCCGCCGCGCCGTGCGTCGCGGGGGCCGAGCGTCCTGCCGACGATCGCGCTCGGTATCGGCGTCGTCGTCGCCGGCCTCGGCATCGGCGCCTTTCTCTCCGCGCTGCAAAGCAAAAACGGCACACCTTTCGCGACGCCCTCCGGCGGCTTGGCCGTCGTCACGCCGGTCGCGCAGCCGACGCGCGGACCCGTTGCGATCGCGACGATCGTCTCGCACGCGCGGCCCTCGGCAACACCGCAACCGACGCCGAGCATCAGCGCAGCGCCGACGGCGAGCGCGCTCGCGACGGCGAGTGCGGCACCGAGCGCCGAGCCGACGCGCACAGCGCACCCTACACCGTCGCCGACAGCCGCCGCGGCGAAGGCGACGCAGCGACCGTCGGCACGGCCCGAGGCGCTCGCTGCGGCGCGGACGACCGCCGCTCCCATTCCGGTGTACGTGCCGCCGTCCGTTGCACCGCGTGTCGCGGCGGCCACCGTTCGCCCCTTTGCCGCGCAAGCGGATTCGACGGTCCGGCGCTATCTCGACGACCTGATCGCCGGCAACGAGAGCGGCGCGTACGCCGCCTTCGGCACGACACCCGGCGATCCGAATGTCTCGCTGCGGGAAGAAGCGTTCATCGATCGCGGAACGCGCGTCGCCTCGGTGCGCACGACGCACGTCGATGCGACCGGCGCGACCGTCGAGGCGGAGATCGTGTCGGCGCACGGCTCCTATCTGGCCCGCTTTCATGTCAGCGGCAGCCCGTCGGGACCCGTGATCGACGGCCACGACTACATTCGCGAGTAGCGCCGATGACGACTGACTACATCGAGGGACTGCTGTCGACGGGCGAGGTGATTCCGCCGCCGGCCGATGTTGCGGGCTGGTTCCCGCATCCCGATCAGGACACGTTCGTCGCGTCGGCGCTGCGCGATCCGGAAGGCTTCTGGCGCGAACGCGCGGCGCGGATCGTCTGGGAGGTGCCGCCCCGAACGATCTTTCGCGGCAGCCTCGCAGAACCGCACTGGTTCGAAGACGGGCGCCTCAACGCCACGGTTTCGTGTCTCGACCGTCACGCGGCGTCGCATCCGGACGCGACGGCGTACGAGTATCTCTGCGAAAACGGGAGCGCCGAACGCCTGACCTACGCCGGCCTGCTGGCGCGCGTCGGCCGGCTCGCTAATGCGCTGCGCGCCGACGGCGTGCGGCCCGGCGACCGCGTCGTGATCTACATGCCGCTGACGCTCGAAGGCATCATCGCGATGCTGGCGTGCGCGCGCATCGGCGCGATCCATTCCGTCGTTTACGCCGGACTCGGCGCGACCGCGCTGCGCGATCGCATCGTCGACGCCGGGGCGGAGGTCGTGTTCGTCAGCGACGTCACGTACCGGCGCGGCAAAGGCACGGATCTCAAATCGATCGTCGACCGCGCCGTCGGCGGGCTCGACGCCGTGCGCCGCATCGTGGTGCACAACCGCGAAGGCGCGCCGCCGGCTGACCCGCGCGAGGTCGATTGGGAGAGCTATACCGCCGGACACGCGGATGTCGCGTCGCCGGAGATCGTCGGGGCGGAACATCCGCTGTTCATCCTCTACACCAGCGGAACGACGGGAAAACCGAAGGGTGTCGTGATGACGCACGGCGGCTACCTCGTCGGCGGTGCCGCGATGCTCGCCGAGACGACCGGCGTCACACCCGGCGACGCCTACTGGTGCACCAGCGACATCGGCTGGATCGTCGGCCACACGATGATGGTCTACGGCGCGCTCGCCAATCGCTACCGGTGCATCCTGCGCGAGGGTTCACCCGACTACCCGTCGACCGACGCGGTCTACGCGACGATCGCGCACTTCGGTGTCACGAAGTTCTACACCGCGCCGACCCTCGCGCGGATGCTGCTGCGGCTCGGCGAAGAGGCGGCCGCGCGCCACGACCTGTCGTCGCTGCAGGCGATCTTCTGCGCCGGGGAGCCGTTGAATCCGGAAGCGTGGCGCTTCCTGTTCCACGTCCTCGGCAAAGACCGCATCGCGGTCTGCAACCAGTGGTGGCAGACCGAACTGGCCGCGCCGACGATGGGCTTTTTCCCGAGCGCGCCGATCCATCCGGACCGCAGCGGCAAAGCGCTCGGGCCGATCGCGTTCGGAATTCGCGACGCCGCCGGGAACCCGGTGCCGACCGGACGCGGCGGCCTGCTGACGGTCGAGAACCCGGTGCCGTACATGTTCGCGTCGGTGTGGAACGACCCCGAGCGGTATGCGCAGTATTTTCGTTGGGGCGTGTACGTCGCCGGCGACGTTGCGACGTGCGATGAAAACGGATTCATCACCGTCCTCGGGCGCGCCGACGACGTGCTCAACGTCGCCGGCCACCGCATCGCGACCGCGGACGTGGAGAGCGCCCTTGTCTCCCACCCCGCATGCGGCGAGGCCGGCGTGTGCGGTGTGCCGGACGAACTCAAAGGCGAGGCGATCGTCGCCTACGTCGTCTTGCGTGCTGGGCACGAATCGTCCGAGGGATTGGCGGCCGAACTGATCGCGCACGTGCGCGCCGAACTCGGACCGATCGCCACGCCGGCCGCGATCCGCTTCGCGCTCAAACTCCCCAAGACGCGCTCGGGCAAGATCATGCGCCGTCTGCTCAAAGCGCAAGAGACGGGCCAGGAACTCGGCGACACGACCACCCTCGAAGAATAGCGTGGCGCGCCTCGCGTTGACGGCATTCGCGCCTGTGCTGGGCGCTGCGGCCGCCGCACTGACGCTGGTGACCGCGCCGGCTGCGGATTCCGGGCCGACCGTGAACGCCAAAGTTGTTCCGCCGAGCATGAGAGCGGCGGTGAACGTGCTGCGAACGCGCACGCGCCTGCCCATCATCGTGCCGGCGGCGATCGACGTCAGCGACGTCACCGGCCGGCGCGTCTTCGTGGAACTCGAGACGGCTACCGCAAGCGCGTACACGATCGACGTCGATCTTGCGCCGGGATGTTACGGCGTGCACGCCTGCGGCTACTTTTCGCTGTCGGCCGCGGCGCGAGGCGCCGGCCAACCGCATCATCGGCGCGTCGATCTCGGGCGCGGCGTCGCCGGCGATCTGCAGCCCTCGGCCCTCTATGCCTATCCGACCGACACCGTGATCTCGTGGCGGCTCGGGACGACGGCGTACACGTTGTCCGTCAATTCGCATGGACCGCCTGCGCTGCCGCTCGCGCGTGCGATCGTCGCGAACCTTCTCGGCGTGCCGCGCTGAGTTACACGTGCAGATAGCGACGGCGAAGTTCTTCGTCGCCGCGGACTTGCTCCGGCGTGCCTTCGAATTTGATCTCGCCCTGGTCGATGATGTAGCAGCGGTCCGCGACCGCGAGCGCGCTGTACAGGTTCTGCTCGACGAGTAAGGTCGTGATCCCGGCGGCTTTGATCTCGCGGATCACGCTTTCCACCTCGCGCACGACGAGCGGCGCGAGCCCCTCCGTCGGTTCGTCGAGCAGCAGCACCTTGACGTCCTGGAGCAGCGCGCGCGCGATCGCGAGCATCTGCTTCTCGCCGCCCGAGATCTCGTCGCCCTTGTGGGTGAGGCGCTCGCGAAGGCGCGGGAACTTCTCGTAGACGTGATCGAGCGTCCAACCCGGTGCGCGCGCCGTCACCTGGGCCAGTTTGAGGTTCTCCGCCACGGTCAAGTTGGTGAAGATCCGGCGCTCTTCCGGTACGAGCGCGACCCCGGCGCGTGCGATCGTCATCATGTCGCAGCCCATCAGCTCGCGGCCGTCGAGCGTCACGCTCCCCGTACGCGGGCGGACCCAGCCGACGATCGACTTCAGCGTCGTCGTTTTCCCGACGCCGTTGCGACCCAAGAGCGCGACGGTCTCGCCGGCCCCGATCTCCAGCGACACGTCGCGCAAGATGTGACTGTCACCGTAGTAGCTGTTGATCGCCGCGATGCGCAGCCGCGTCTCGCGCGCGGTGGAAGCGATCATGCGCCCGCGAACTCTTCCTCGGTGTGGCCGCCCAGATACGCTTCCTGCACCGTCGCATTGGCGCGAATCTCGGCCGGCGTACCGGTCGCCAGCACGGTCCCTTGGTGGAGCACGGTGATGGTATCGGAGATCCCCATCACCATCTCCATGTCGTGCTCGATGACGAGCACGGTCATCTCCGTCGACAGCCGCCGGATCAGGCCCTCGGTCTTGCGCGCCTCGTCCTTCGACATCCCGGCAACGGGTTCGTCGAGCAGCAGGATCTGCGGCTGCGTCGCAAGCGCGATCGCGATGTCGAGCCGTTTCTTGTCGCCATGCGAAAGATCGCCGGCGCGAACGTCGGCGACGGCCGCCAGCTCGAGCCGGTCCATCGCGCGCTCCGCGAGCGCGTCGACGTCGTCGAGCCGCGTCGAGCGCCGCAGCACCTGCAGCGCGAACGGGCCTTGCACGCGGGCGAGCGCGGCAAGGCGGCAGTTCTGGCGTACGGTCTGATCGGGGTACAGGCTGGCGGTTTGGAACGCCTTCGCAATTCCCAAGTGGACGCGCTCCGTACCGCTGACGCGGCTGACGTCGCGTCCCTTGTAGTTGATCGTCCCCGAGGTCGGCGCAATCGTCCCCGCGAGCAGGTTGAAGAACGTCGTTTTGCCGGCACCATTCGGTCCGATGACCGCGCGCAGTTCGGCGGGATCGACCTGGAAATCGATGTCGTGGTTGGCGGCGAAATGCCCGAACAGCTTCCCGAGCTTGGACGTCTCGATGATGCTGAGGGGCCCGGCGCGCCGGCCTTCCACGTTCGGCCGCAACAGCGGCTCCGGTTCCTCGGTGCGCGGTCGCAGCGCGCGCCGGAAAATCGAGCGCGGGTTCTTTTCGCGCTGATTGAGGAGCGTGCCGAGCACGCCGCGCGGCAAGAACACGATGACGGCGACGAAGATGATCCCTTCGATGAGGCGCCATGCCGGCGTCTTGCCGGAGAGGACGTTTTCGAGGTACATGATGAGCGCCGTGCCGACCACCGGGCTGACGAGCGTCTGTACGCCACCGACGACCGTGTAGACGACGAATTGCCCGCTGCGCTCGATCGAGAGCGACTCGACGGCGACCGTCCCGTCGTAGCACGCGCGCAGCGCGCCGGCAAGCCCCGTCAGCGCGCCGGCGATCCCGAACGCTGCCAGACGGTAGAGCGGCGCGCTGAAGCCCACCATGACGCTGCGTTCTTCGTTTTCACGAATCGCGGTCAGCACTTCGCCGAACTGCGAGCGGATCAGCAGCCGCGTGAAGAGCAAGACGGCGATGAGCGCGATCGCGGCGAGGATATACCACAGCTTGATGTCGCCGAGGTTGCCGAAGGGCCCGAGATCGACCGGCGGCAGACCCACGGTGAGATCAACGTTCCACGGACCGATCGGCAAGAGGGCGTTCGGAATCGACTGCAGCCCATCGTCGCCGTTGGTCCAATCCTTCGCCTGTTCGACGATGAAGAACACCATCTGCGCGAACGCCAGCGTCAGCAGCGCGAAGTAGATGCCGTAGAGCCGGACGGTGACCGCTCCCACCAGGAGCGCCATGATCGCCGTCACGAGCGTTGCTCCGAGCACGGCCAGCCACAAATTTGGATGCTGCGGCATCGCGCGCAGCAAAAGAATCGCTGCGACGTATCCGCCGCCGCCGTAGAACATTGCTTGCCCGTACGACAGCATGCCGGCGTACCCGAGCAGCAGGTTGAACGCGACGGCTGCGATGCTGGTGATCAGAATCTGGGTCGCGAGACCCGCGTATCCGCCGATCGGGTGCAGCACGAACGGAAACGCTGCGAGCGCGAGCGCCGCTAGCAGCACGAAGCGCAGGTCCGCAACGAGCGAGGCGCGGCGCTCGAAGGCGGCGCCTTCGGGTGCAGCGTTGGGCGCCGTCGTCATGACTGGCGAATGACCTCGCTCTCACCGAGCAGGCCCTGCGGACGAAACAGCAGCACGAGCGCCATGCAGATGTAGATGATGACGTTCGCCGCCGGCGCGTAGACCAGCGTCGTGAGGCTCTGCAGTTCGCCGATCAGCAGACCCCCGAGCACGGCGCCCCAAAAACTTCCCAACCCGCCGACCACGACGACGACGAACGACGGGACGAGGAACAAGAAGCCGGTGCTGGGGTCGATCGAGTAGATCGGCGACGCCGCGGCGCCGACGAGTCCGGCGACCGCTGCGCCGAGCGCGAAGACGACCGTCGAGGCCTGTCGGATGTTGCCGCCCAGCAGCTGGACCATGATGCGGTCGCGTACGCCGGCCCGCACGACCAGACCGTAGTTGGTGCGCACGAGAAACAGCCAGACCAGCCCGATCATGATCAAGACGCCGACCGCGAACACGAGCCGATACGCGGGATAGGCGATCGGTCCGAGGCTGACGGCTCCCTGGAGCGCCGCCGGCGTCGGGAACTGCTGCGTCGTGCCGCCGAAGATCAGCCGCAGCGTCTCTTCGACCACGAGCGCGATGCCGAAGGTAACCAGGATCTGCGCCGTCGGGGTCTTCTCGTAGAAGTATTGCAGCACCAGGCGGTCGAGCAGGACCGCGAAGACGGCGACGGCGAGGGGTGCGGCGATCAGGCCGGGGACGAACCCGACGTGCTGCGCCACGACGAGGCCGACGTACGCGCCGATCGCGTAGAAGGCGCCGTGCGCGAAATTCACCAGCCGCAGCGTTCCGAAGATGATCGTCAGCCCGACCGCGATCGCAACGTAGATCAAGCCTTGTACTAACCCGTTGAGCAGGGCCTCGATGACTGCTTCCACGTGATTCCTACCGGTGATAAGGAAAGGGCCGGCGCTCGAAGGGCGCCGGCCCTAGGCCTTCGTCGAGTTCGTGCGTTAGACCGTCGGTTCCATCTTGCAGGACAGGCTGGCTAACGGTTCGACGCAGCTCGGGCCAGGATGCACTTCGAGGACCTTCGCGTACTCGAACCCGCCGGGCCCGCGTTGCGCACTCGGAATGCCTTCGACGACGAGGCACGAGTTCACGCCCTGGTGGTCCTCTTTACGGTACCACTCCTCTTCCTTGGTGAACTGGAACCGCATGCCCTCGAGCTTGTCGGCGACCTTCGCCGCATCGGTCGAGCCGGCGGCTTCGACGGCCTTCTTGTAGACCATGATGTCGGCGTAGGCGCACTCGGCGCCGTTCGACGGATAGAGACCCGGGTATTTCGCTTGGAACGCCTGGACGAACCGCTTCGCGCCCGGGTACTTCGTTTGGTGATAGGCCCAGTAGAACGGCGCCGTCGAGACGACGTTGTCGAAGTTGTCGCCGGCACCTTTGGCCATGTACTCGTCGACCAGCGGCACCAGGATCTTCGTCGATTTGGTCAGGCCGAACTGCGCCGACTGGTTGAGGCAGTTCACCATGTCCTTGCCGAACTCGGTGATGACGAGGACGTCGGGCTTCGCCGCCTGCGCTTCGGCCAGCGCCGACGAAAAGTCGGTGGTGCCGAGCTTCAGCAGCACGTTCTTGACCGTCTTCGCGCCCTTCGGCTCGACGACGGCGGTCAGGTTATCGTAGACCGAGTGGCCCCACGAATAGTCGGCGGTGATGTGGAACCAGCGCCCGGTGCCGTACTTGGAGAGCAACGTCTTCGCCATCGACTGCGCGCTCATGTAGGCGTCGTTGTAACGGCGGAAGGTCACCTTGTGGCAGTTCTGGTTGGTGGTTTCGTCGCCGTGCGTCAGCGTCGCCATGAAGATGGTGTTCTTCGACTGGCAGAGCGCCGAAACGGCGAGCGCGGTCCCGGTCGAGGAACCGCCGGTGATCATGACCGCGCCGTCGCGTTCGATCATGCGCTGCGCGTTGTCGCGCGCGACGTCGGCTTTGGTCTGATCGTCGCCTACCGTGGAGACGACCTGCATCCCCATGATGCCGCCGTGCGCGTTGACCTCTTCGATCGCGAGATCGTACGCGCGCTTCTGGTCCGTCCCTTGATCCGAGTACGGTCCGGTTTGCGGGATGTTGAGCCCGATCGTGATCTGCTTCGTCGGTGCGGCGATGACGTAGGGGCCGCCACCCAGTGTGAGCGCGGCCGCGCCTGCCGTACCGGCGACAAAACGACCGCGCGAAAGCGCTTGCTTCAAAATGTACTCCCAGAGCGAGGTGGAGGAGCGACTTCAGACAATCTCAGGAAACCTTCCTGCGTGTTCCGCACGGGCGGGCGGAAAAGTCTTGACACGGCCTGCCGCCGGCAGTAAGGTCGGCGTGCGCCATGTTCGACTATATCGAACCGAATTCCATATACTGAAATGGCTGAGCTGCTGGGGACGGTTCGCCGGGCGACGCGCGTGCTCGACTACCTGGCGGCACGCAACGAGCCGGTGCCGATCAAGCGGCTGGCGCAGGAGCTCGAACTCAACCTTTCGACCGCCTACCATTTGATGAACACGCTCGCCTGCGAGGGCTACGCCGTGCGCGATGCGGACGGCCGCTACCGGCTCGGATCGAAGGTCGCGCTGCTCGGCGATGCGTACGCGCGGGCGTGGCCGGTCGAACCGGCGCTGCGCGCGCTCGTCGCCGAACTCGGCGCGCGCACGAGCGAGAATGCGTATCTCGCGATGGCGAACGGGACCGACGTCGTCATCACCGACATCGTCGAGTCGCAGCAGCGGGTGCGCGTGCACGCGCTGCACCGCGGCTACTCCTCGGATCTACACGCGCGCGCGCTCGGGAAGGCCGTCTTGGCGTTTCTCGACGAGGCCGTCGTGCGCCGCTACTTCGCCGACCATCCGCCGCGCCGGCTGACGGCGCGCACGGTCGTGAGCATCGACGGAATCCTGAGCGAACTCGAACGGGTCCGGCGGCGCGGCTCGAGCGAGGACGTGGAAGAGTTTTGCGAGGGGGTGTGCTGCGTCGGCGCGCCGTTCTTCGCGGCCGGCGGCCGCCCCGCCGGCTCACTGTCGGTCTCGATGCCGTCGTTTCGCTTTCGCGCGCGGCGCGTCGCCGCGCGTGAGGCGGTGCTCCAGGCCGCGAACGCCGCGACGGCCGCGCTGCAATCCGTCGATCGGAGGGTCCGGAATGGCTAAGACGTTACCGGGCGGCGTCGACGCCGCACGGCTCGAGCGCGGGGTCGCGCTGCTGCGCACGATGGTGCGCATCCGCGTGCTCGAGGAAGGGATCGAAAAGCACTTTCTCGCCGGCGACATCCCGGGCTTCGCGCACCTCTCGATCGGCCAGGAAGCCGTCGCCGCCGGAACGTGCGCGAACCTGCGCCGCGACGACGCCATCGCCTCGACGCATCGCGGTCACGGACATACGCTCGCGAAGGGGACGCCGATGCGCGCGATGGTTGCCGAACTGTTCGCGCGTTCGACGGGTGTCTGCAAAGGCAAGGGCGGCTCGATGCACATCGCCGACTTCTCGGTCGGCATGCTGGGCGCGAACGGCGTCGTCGCCGGCGGCTTCGGTCTGGTCGCGGGAGCCGCGCTCTCGGCGGTGCAGCGGAAGACCGATCAGGTCGCGGTCTGCTTCTTCGGCGACGGCGCAACGAACCGCGGCCCGTTCCACGAGAACCTCAACCTATGCGCGATTTGGAACCTGCCCGCAATCTTCGTGCTGGAGAACAATCGCTACGCGTCGACGACGTCGACCGCCGAAACGATGAAGATCACCGACGTCGCGCGCCGGGCCGACGGGTACGGTATCCCGGCAACCATCGTCGACGGCTTCGATGCGTTCGCGGTCTTCGATGCGCTCGCAGACGCCGTCGCGCGCGCCCGCGACGGGGGCGGCCCGACCTTCGTTGAGTGCAAGACCTACCGCGCCCGCGGGCACTTCATCGGCGACCCGGAACGCTACCGGCGCAAGGGCGAGGTCGAGGACGTGATGAGCGCCTCGGATCCGATCGTGCGGATGCAGGCCATGCTGGGTGAGGCGCTCGCGCCGGACGACTTCGAGCGCATCTGGGTCGAAGCGCGCGACGAGTTCGCGGATGCGGTGGCGTTCGCGCGCGCGTCGGCGGCGCCCGAACCGCAGGAGGCGTTCTTCGGCGTGTACGCCCACGACCGCGAGCCCGGCGATCCGGTACATCGCATCGAGGCGCGCGAACGCGACGCGCTGCTGCCGTTCGCGCCGCGCGTCGGCAGCGGCTCGCAGGGAAGCGGGCACTGATGCACGCGGCAACGTTCTCCGAGGCGACGCTCGAAGCGATGCGCGAGGAGATGCGGCGCGATCCGACCGTCTTCCTGATGGGCGAAGACATCGCCAAGCAAGGCGGGATCTTCGGACAGTTCAAGGGTCTACCCGAAGAGTTCGGCTACGACCGCGTCCGCGATACGCCGATCTCCGAGGCGGCCCTCGTCGGCGCCGGTGTCGGCGCGGCGCTGACCGGCTGCCGTCCCATCGTCGACATGCACTTCGCCGACTTCATCACCTGCTCGATGGACGAGCTCGTCAACCAAGCCGCCAAACTGCGGGCGATGTTCGGCGAGCAGTGCGTCGTGCCGATGACGCTGCGCGCGCCGGATGGGATCACCAAGTCGGCCGGTGCGCAGCACTCGCAAGCGCTCGAGAGCTGGTTCGTCCATACACCGGGACTCGAAGTCGTCATCCCGGCCGATGCCGAGGACGCGAAAGGGCTGCTCAAAGCCGCGATCCGCAGCGACAACCCGACCTTGTACTTCGAACACAAAGCGCTCTTCCCGGTCAAGGGGACGGTCCCCGATGACGACGACTTCGTCATCCCGATCGGCAAAGCGAAGCTGGCCCGCGACGGCGCCGACGTCACGATCGTGACCTACGGCATCACCGTCTCGCGCGCGCTGGAGGCCGCCGCGACGCTCGAGACGGAAGGCATCGAGGCCGCCGTCATCAATCTGCGCACGCTGTGGCCGCTCGACTACGATGCGATCGCCGATGCCGCCGCGCGCACGCACCGCATCGTCGTCGCGCACGAAGCCGTGCGCGTCGGCGGCGTCGGCGCGGAGATCGCGGCCTTCCTCGGCGAGTACTGCTTCGACGACCTCGACGGGCCGGTGCTGCGGCTCGGCGCCGCGCACGTCCCGGTGCCGTTTGCGCCGGTCCTTCAGGAAGCGATGTATCCGAAGGCGCCGGCGATCGCCGACGCCGCCCGCCGTTTGGTCCGGCGCGAAATCTGATGCCGGTCGAGGTGGTGATGCCGAAGCTCGGCCTCACGATGGCAAGCGGGACGATCGCGCGCTGGATGAAACGGCCGGGCGAGACCGTTCGCGAAGGCGAGCCGCTGGTCGAAGTCTCCACCGACAAGATCACCTATGAGGTCGAAGCGCCGGCCAGCGGAACGCTCGCGCACACGTTCGGGAACGATGGTGACGAGTTCGCCTGCGGTGCGGCGATCGCGACGATCGCGCTTGGCGGCGACGATGCTGCAGCGCTGGCGACGCCGCGTCCGGTCGCGACCGGCAACGGCAGTCCCGCCCCGCCGCCGCCGGCGTCGGCGCGCCGCGCGCCGCAGGCCGCGCCTGCGGACGGGGGGCGCATCATCGCCTCGCCGGCGGCGCGCCGGCTCGCTCGCGAGCGCAACGTCCGCCTCGGCGACGTGCGCGGCACGGGGCCGCGCGGCCGCATCACGCTCACCGACGTGCACGGGTACGCGCCGCCCAGCGAGAGCATCCGGACGGCGCTCGAGTTCCCCGCCGAGCTGCCCGCGAACCGGCGCCCGATCTTCCGCAAGATGCATGCCGTCGGGCAGCTTCCGCTCGCGCAGGTCGAAGCGAACGCCCGCGTCGACGCCGTCAAAGAACTGATGGACGTGCGCCGTGATTTCCGCTGGACCGCCTTCGCCGTCTACGCGGCCGCGCGGCTGCTGCGCGAGCACGCCGGCCTGCGCACCGACGCGGGAACCGGCGCGCCGTTTGCGCGGATCGGCATCGGCGTCGCCGCCGATACGCCGCACGGCCTCATCGTCCCGGTGGTCCACGACGCCGATGCGCTACCGCTCGCCGAGATCGAGCGTGAGATCATAAGGCTCGCAACGCTCGCGCGCGAGGGCCGTCTTGCGGCCGGCGATGTCGCCGGCGCGTGTTTTTCCATCTCGAACGTGGGCCCGCAAGGCATCGATCGCGTTGCTCCGCTGCCGGATCCGCCGCAAACCGCCATCCTGGGGATCGGCGCGGCGCGCGAACGGGCCGCCGTCGTCGACGGTGCGCTGGCGATCGCCTGGACGATGACCTGCGTGCTGACCTTCGACCATCGCTTCATCGACGGTGCGCCGGCGGCGCGCTTTCTCGCCGCGTTCGTGGCGGCGTGCGGCGCACCGGGGACGCTGCTGTGAGCGCCGCCGCAGCCGTGGTCCAGAGTCCGTCGCGCACTGCGATCGTCACCGGCGGCGCCAGCGGCATCGGCCGCGCCGTCTGCGAGTTGCTCGGACGCGACGGCTGGCGGGTCGCAGTCGCCGACCGCGATCGCGTCGGCGCGCAGGCCGTCGCGACGGCGATCGGCGGCCACGCCTTCGAAGTCGACGTCGCCGACGAAGCCTCCGTGATCTCGCTGTTTGCGCGCGCGTGCGAAGTCTTCGACGGGACGCTCGACGCGCTCGCCACGCCCGCCGGGATCGCCGACATGACGCCTTTCCTCGACATCGAGGTCGCGACGTTCCGGCGCGTGTACGATATCAACGTGCTCGGCACGTTCCTGTGCATCCGCGAGGCCGCTAAGCGAATGCAGCCGGGGGCGCGGATCTGCACCGTCGCCAGCGTCGCCGGCAAGCGCGGCGGCGGCCTGTCGGGGACGGCGGCCTACGCCGCAAGCAAAGGCGCGGTGCTCGCGCTCTCGCGCAATGCGGCGCGCGTTCTCGCCGAACGCGGCATCGCGGTCAACTGCGTGGCACCAGGTGCCACGATCACGCCGATGCTCGACGAGGCCTTCGCGGATGCGGACCATCGCGCGCGCATCGAAGCTGGAATCCTGATGGGGCGCGCGGGCGAGCCGGAAGAGATCGCTGAGGCGATCGTGTGGCTGCTCTCGCCGCGCTCATCGTACGTCGACGGCGAAACGCTGACCGTCGACGGCGGGCTCATGCTCGACTGATGCGTACGCTCCCGAGGAAGGATCATCGATGACCTCACGACCGATCTCCCGCAGCCGCTTTACGGCCGGCGCGTCCGCGCTGCTGACCTCGATCGCGGTCGTCCAGCGGCCGGCGCGCGCGGCGCAATTCTCGTACAAGTACGCAAGCAATCTGTCGGTGGATCACCCGCTCAACGTGCGGATGAAGGAGTGCTGGAACGCCGTGTTCCGCGAGACGAAGGGCCGGCTCGAGGTGCAGGTCTTTGCGAACAACGTGCTGGGCGGCGATACGCAGGCGCTCCAGCAGCTGCGTTCGGGCGCGCTGCAGTTCTTCACGCTGGACGGCGGCATACTGCAGTCGGTCGTGCCGGTCGCCGCGATTCAAGCGGTCGGCTTCGCGTTCAAGAATTCGGCGGAGGCGTTCCGGGCGATGGACGGCGCGCTCGGTGACTACGTGCGCGACGAGATCCGCAAAGCGGCGCTGTACGTCCACCCGAAGATGTGGGAGAACGGGATGCGCCAGGTGACCTCGTCGACGCGCCCGATCCGCGCCGCGGCCGACTTGGACGGCTTCAAGATTCGGACGCCGCCCGGCGCGTTGTGGGTCGACCTGTTCAAATCGCTTGGGGCTGCGCCCGCGCCGCTCAATTTCAGCGAAGTCTACACCGCGCTGCAGACGCACGTCTTCGATGGTCAGGAGAACCCCTATGCGATCATCGATACCGCGCGGCTGTACGAAGTGCAGAAGTACCTGAGCGTGACCAACCACATGTGGTCGGCGTATCACTTCCTCGGCAATGCCGACGCCTGGAAGGCGCTTCCACCCGACATCCAGACCATCGTCGAACGGAATCTCACCACCTACGCGCTGCTGCAGCGTCGCGATACGCAGCTGCGCAACGATTCGCTGGCCGATAAGTTAGGCCGGCGGGGGATGACGATCAACGTCGCCGACGGTGCCGCGCTGCGCGCGAAACTCGCGGCGTCGGGGTTCTACACGCGCTGGAGGGACAAGTTTGGACCGCAAGCCTGGGCGCTGCTGGAGAAGACATCCGGCAAGCTGGCGTGAGACGCGCAGTCCTGGCGGCGCTCGCGGTGCTGTCGGGCTGCATCTCGACCGAGCCGCGTCTGCAGCTCCCCTACCGGATGGAGGCGAACTGCGAGAACCGGGCCGTCAAGCAAACGGCGATCGAATCGATCGTCGCTTCGACGGACGACGTCGCACGCAACGAGCGCTATCCCGGCGATGCGGCCCTGCGCGCGGTCGTGCACCGCACCGGCGGCGTGTTTGCGTACTGGCACGATCAGCCGCTGAAGCTGCCGCGGACCGCGCAAACGCTGGGCGTCGCCGGTCCGTACCTCACGCTCGAGCGGGCCGTGATCACCAACGAGGTGCAGGGCGGTTCGCGGCCGATCTGGATCACGGTCCGCGTGCCGGGCGGCGAACGGATCGTGCTCGAGCGCGCCTACGACCTGCAGAACGTGTGCATCGAAGGCCAGCGCGACGTCTAAGGTCTACCCCTGCCGGTGCGCGCGAGCGGTCACACGAAGCGCCGGATGAACGCCAGCGCCGTCGAGGCGACCTCGTGCCAACCGTGATCGATCGTCAGCGAATGTCCGCGGCCGGGCACCTCGGCGAACTCGGTCACGCACGGATTGCGTTCCTGAATCTTGTACGCCGCTTCAGAGATCGCACGCGGAACCGTATTGTCTTTTTCACCTGAGAGGATCAAGAGCGGCCAGCGCTCGGGGTTGTGCTCGACCTTGACTTCCGTCCACGGCAGAAGGTTCGCCGTCGCCGCTTCGAACAGCGGCACGCCCGAGGCCGGCACGGCGAAGGTCGCGTAGAGTTCCTTGGCCTCGATGAGCAGCCTCCTTCGCACCGGCGCAGGCCGGCGGTCGCGGCGTTTTCGAGGCTAGCTGTGCGTGGTCCGTTTTCGGGCGGCGCCGCGCAGGTCGTCACCCACGAGCTGCTCGACGATGAGCGCCGCGACCAGCATCGCCGTTTCCATGACCGTATAGGTGCGCAGGGTCGGGAGCGCCGGCCGCGCCACCAGTCCGGCCAGCGCGAGCAACAGCAAGCCGATGCAGAAGCGGATCAGACCGGCCCCGAGCTTCGCCGGATCGCGTGCGCCGGCCGCGACGTCGCGCAGCAAACGCTGCGGCGGACGCGTCCCGACGTCCCACACGACGAAGGCCAGCGCGTCCAGCAGCGTCGCAAGCGCGAAGCGGATGACGACCGCGAGGCTCAGTGCGAGTCGTCCGGCCAGCTCGCCATTTCGCCGAGCGCGGCGCTCTTGAGCACCTTCAGCCCGAGCATCGCGCACTTCATGCGGGTGGGACTGATCCCGATTCCCACGTTCTCGAGCACGGCATCCCGCGGCAGCTTCGCGATGTCCTCGAGCCGCATCCCCTTGATGCTCTCGGTCAGCATCGACGCCGACGCCTGCGAGATGGCGCAGCCCTTGCCGCTGAACTTCACGTCGCGAACGCGCTGCTCGTCATCGAGCTCGAGCTCCATGCGAATCGTATCGCCACAGAGCGGGTTTAAATCCTCAGCGACAGCATCCGCGCGCTCCAAGTGCCCGAAGTTTCGCGGATTGCGAAAGTGATCCAGAATGTATTCTTTATAAAAGTCGTCCATTTTAAAGGCGCTCCGCCCTAGGCTCCGCGCCCCCCACGCCTATGGCGTGGGGCCCCCGGGTCCGACCTCGCCGCGACGTCTTATAATGCGCACGATTCTGCTGCGCTCGGTCCATCACCGTGATCACTACGGTAACTTAAAGACCTCGGCAGCTTTTTCAAGAGCCTCGACCAAGGCGTCGATGTCGTCTTCCGTATTGTAGAGGTAGAACGACGCGCGGGCGGTTGCCGGCCAGCCCATCTTGTCCATCAGCGGCATCGTGCAGTGGTGGCCGGCGCGCACGCAGACGCCTTCGATGTCCAGCAGCGATGCCAAATCGTGGGCGTGGATGTCGCCGAAGTTGAACGAGATGATCCCGCCCCGATCTTCGGCTCGCGCCGGCCCGTAGACGGCGAGGCCGCGGCTTTCGAGCCCGCGCAGCGCGTCGAGCGCGTAGGCGGTGAGCCGGATCTCGTGGGCGCGGATCCAGTCCATCCCGACGGTCTGCAAATAGTCCACCGCGACGCCGAGCGCGATGGCATCGGCCACATTGCTCGTCCCGGCCTCGAACTTCCAGGGCAGCTCGTTGAAGGTCGTGCTCTCGTACGAGACGCGTTTGATCATGTCGCCGCCGGTCAAGAACGGAGGCATCGCCTCGAGCAGCGCACGCTTCCCGTACAGAAAACCAATCCCGGTCGGCCCGCACATCTTGTGGCCGCTGGCGGCGAGAAAATCGACGTCGAGCGCCTGCACGTCAACGGTCATGTGCGGGACCGATTGCGCTGCGTCGATCAGCACGACGGCGCCGGCTGCGTGCGCGCGCGGGACGATCCGTTCCAACGGCGCGATCGAGCCAACCGAGTTCGAGACGTGCGTGAGCGCGACGAGCTTGACCCCGTCGAGCAGCTGGTCGAGGTTCTCGATCTGCAGCTCGCCCTGCGCATCGGCGGGGATGAAGCGCAACGCGGCGCCGGTCTTCGCCGCCAGCAGCTGCCAGGGCACCAGATTCGAATGGTGCTCGAGCTGCGAGGTGAGGATCGCGTCGCCGGGGCCGAGATTCCCGAGCCCCCAAGAGAACGAGACGAGGTTGATCGCTTCGGTCGTGTTGCGTGTCCACACGATCTCGGCCGAGTCGGCCGCATTGACGAAGCGGGCGACCTTCGCGCGCGCGTCCTCGAAAGCGTCGGTCGCGCGGGCCGCAATCTCGTACACGCCGCGATGGATGTTGGCGTTGTAGTTCTCGTAGTAGTCGACCAGCGCGTCTATCACCGCGCGCGGCTTCTGCGAGGTCGCCGCGGAGTCGAGGTACACCAGGCGCCGGCCGCGCGAGGTCGGCTTGGCCAGGATCGGAAAGTCGGCGATGATGCGCGCCTGCTTGGGATCGCTCGCGACGATCATGCGTCCTCCGTCGCCTCGTCGATCTTCGCATCGAGAGCGGTCCGGATTTCGTCGCGCAGGGCTTCGCCGGGGAAGCGCGTGATCACCGGTTCGAAAAAGCCCAGCGTGACCATGCGCAGCGCTTCGTTTTTCGGGATGCCGCGGCTCAAGACGTAGAAGAGGGCGTCCTCATCGAGCGAGCCGACGGTCGCGCCGTGGAAGGCCTTGACGTCGTTCGCGGCGATCTCGAGCGCCGGCACCGTGTCGATGTGTGCGTGCGCGGAGAGCAGCAGCGCGTCGTCGCGCAGCGAGGCATCGCTGCCGTGGGCGCGCGGCCGGATGACGATGTCGCCGACGTACCGGCCCTGCCCGCGATCGTTCGCGGCGCTGCGCACGGCGGTGTCGGAAAAGGTTGGTCCGACCGCGTGATCGGTGGCGGTCGTCAGATCGACGTGCGCGAAACCGGTCGTGAAGAAGAGCGCCGCCGTTTCGCAGCGCGCGCCCTCGGCGCCAAGGTGGGCGTTGAGCACGGTCCGGGCCAAGGCTGAGCCGAGTTCGGCGAGATTCCACCGCACGAGCGACTCGCGCGTGCAGCGCGCCGCGCGGCGGAAGAAGACACGCGCGCCTTCGCCGGCCTGCTGAACGGTGACGTAGTCGAGCCGGGCGCGTTCGCCGGCGTGCACCTCGACGAGCCCGCAGACGAACGGATCGCCGCCGCCGATGTGGCGCTCGATCACCGTCGCTTGCGCGCCGGCGCCGAGCACGACGAGGATATGCGGAAACACGGCCTCATCGCGCGCCGGCGAATTTGCCCACACGAGCTGGATCGGCGCCTCGACGACGACGCCGTCCGGAACGTAGACGAAGGCGCCGCAGTTTTCGAACGCCGTGGCCAACGCGGCGAAACGGTCGCCGCGCCAGTCAGCGATCGAACCCAGGTGTTCCGCGATCAGGTCGGGATACCGGAGCCGCGCATCCGCGAGCGGCAGAACAATTACCCGTTCGTCGCGTGCCGTGCGCTCGCCGGGCTCGACGAGGGTCGCTCCGAGGTGAAAGAGTCCCCCGGCATTCTCGGTCGCAAGCGCCGGCAGATCGCCCTCGGCGGCGGCAACCGGCGCTTCACTCTGCGTCTGCGGCTGGCTGCGGCCGGTCGTCCACACGAGGTCGTCGTAGTTCAGTTTTCCGTAGTCGTAACGCCAGCCGCGGCGCGGACGCGCGCCCGGCGGGGGCAGCGTCGCGTAGAGTTCCAGCGCTTCACGCCGCAAGTGGGCGTCCGCTGCGCCCTCGAGGCCCGCTTCCGCGATCAGCTCGAGTGCTTCCTCGAGCGTGGCTGCGTCCGGACCGAAGGGGATCGTCGCGAAGTCGGCGGCGGTTCCGCTAGGCACGCGCCGTAGCGACCTCATCGCGAATCACGTCGTAACCCTCGCGCTCGATCCGTTCGGCGAGATCGGGGCCGCCCGTCTTCGCGATGCGTCCGTCGATCATGACGTGCACGACGTCGGCTGGGAGATAGCGCAGGATGCGCGGGTAGTGCGTGATGACGAGGAAACCCATGTGGCGTCCGTCGTCGCTCTCGCGCAACGCCACGGCAGCGCGTGCGACGGCTTGCAGCGCGTCGACGTCGAGACCGGAATCCGTTTCGTCGAGGATCGCGTACTTCGGCGCGATGATCGCCATCTGCAGCATTTCGAGGCGCTTCTTTTCGCCGCCGGAGAAGCCGTCGTTGACGTAGCGGCCGAGAAACGCCGGATCCATGTCGAGCGTATCGAGCTTCTCGAATACGAGCGCGCGGAATTTCGCCGGGCTCAGATCGCCCGAGCGCACGGCCTGGCGTGCCGAGCGCAGGAAGTTGGCGACCGAGACGCCCGGGATCGCGGCCGGATATTGGAACGATAGAAACAGGCCGGCGCGGGCGCGTTTGTCGGGCGGCAGCCCGAGCAGTTCCTCACCGTCCAGAGTCACCGAGCCGCCGGTCACGTTGTAGCCCGGGTGTCCGGCCATCGCGAAGGCGAGCGTGGACTTGCCGCTGCCGTTGGGGCCCATCAACGCGTGGACCTGGCCGGGCTCGACCGTGAGGTCGATGCCTTTGAGAATTTCCGTATCCTGAACCGCGACCCGAAGGTCGCGCGTGACGAGTCCGCGCGCTGGCATGCCCCGGTATCGTAGCCAGGGCGGGATAGAAAGTCAAGGAAACTCTGGACTATCTACCGCGCTCCGTGGTACCCTCCCGAGGGAATGCACGACCGTTTCTTCGACACGACGCGAGGGAAGATCGTCGCCGCCCTCCGCGAGCGCCGGTCGGCTTCCGCGTTCGATCTCGCGCAGCTATTCGGGCTGTCGCCGAATGCGATCCGCCAGCAGCTCGTCGTGCTCGAGCGCGACGGCCTGGTGACCGGCCGCAGCTCGCGCCGCGGGAAGACGAAGCCGACCGTCGAGTACGGTTTGACCCCCGAAGCCGACCGCTACTTCCCGCAGCGCTACGATAAGATGCTCAACGCCGTGCTGCGGGAGATTCGCGCGGCCGGTGGTACCGAGGCCGTGAAAGCGGTCTTCGACCGCATCGGTGAACGCTCTGCCGATCGCTTGCTGCCGACGATCGACGGCCTCGGCGCTGAGGCGCGGGTCGCAGCGGTCGTGTCGGTACTCAAGGCCTCCGGCGTGACGGCCGATCTCGAGACGACGACCAGCGGGACGCTCGTCCTGCACGAACACAGCTGTCCCTACGCTTCGGTCGTGGCCGAGAATCCGGAATGCTGCAGCGCGATCCACACGATCCTCGAACGCGTCGTGCCGGGTGAAGCCGAACAAGTCGAGAGCCTTGCAACCGGGGGCTCTCAGTGCCGTTTCGAAATAAGTACAGAGCCGAGGAGTGCTGTCACCCCGTGAATTTTGCGAAGTTTCAAGAACTTGTCGAGCATCGGACCGGATTCCGGACGATGGAGAGTCCTACTGCGAGCGGCGAGTATTTCAGCGACTCGTGCGGTGACTTGTACACGTTCTTCTTGAAGGTTGGTCCGGGCGACGTCATCGAGGATGTCTCCTATTTCACGACGGGCTGCGGTTTCGGTACGGCGACGTGTTCGCTGTTGGTCGAGCTGGTGCGCGGGAAGACGGTCGACGAGGCGTTGGCGATCACCGATGCCGACATCGAAGCGGCGCTCGACGGGTATCCCGAAAAGAAGAAAGACTACCCCGAACGCTCGCGCTTCGCGCTGCAGGCCGCCGTCGAAGATTATCGCAAAGGCCGCGCCGAGGGCCGGATCACCGACGCGATGCTCGAAGCGGCGCGCGGGATCGCCGCCGCCGCTGCCGCCAAGTCCGGCAACGGCCAGACGTCGCAGGACCTCAACGCCGGTCCGAAAGTCGTCGACGACGGCGGCATGGTCACCATCAAGCTGCACTAACCGCGGTTACGTCGACGCGGCAACCGCCTCGACCGACAAGCTGATCGTGACGTCGTAGCCGGCGACCAAACCGCCGCCCGGGATCGTCTTGCCGTAGTTCAGGTTGAAGTCGCGGCGATCGACCGTCGTCGTCGCGCTGTAGGCGACGTGCGCGCGGCCGCGCGCGTCGACCATACGGCCCTCGAACTTCGCCGCCAGCGTCACAGGCTTGGTGACGCCGTGCATCGTCAGATTGCCGGCGATCGTAAACGCGTTTGGATTCGTCCCCTCGATGCGCGTCGACACGAACGACATGGTCGGATACTTCGCGGTCTCGAACCATTCCGCACCGCGCAGATCGCTGTCGCGATCGGCGCTCTTCGTATCCAGGCCCGCGGCGTTGAGGGTGGCAGCGACGCTCGTCGGCACGTTCGAGCCGTCGAGCACAAGCGTTCCGGCCGTCACGGGAACCAGACCCCGCACGTGCGAGAAGCCGAGGTGAACGACGCTGAACTCCGCTTGCGTGTGGTTCAGATCGAGGTTGTACTCGGCCGCAACGGCGGGCGCTGCGAGGGCCGCGACGAGCGCCGCAGCCGTCGCCAGGCGGTAGATCATCATTCGTGCACTCCTCCCAGCTGGGGCAACCGGTGAATCATAGAGCGCGTGGCTGAGGAAACTCTGTAGGCGCGAGGACTCGCACCGGTTTTTCCCAACACGGCGGCGATGCGACTTCTGCGAGCCCTGGCCTGTGCTGCCATCGTCGGCGGCCTCTACGGCGCTTCACCGGAACCGGCTGGATCGCCGGCCGCCGGTGGCGACCTCGACATACGGTACGCCGCGCTGGCGCGGGAGTACTTCGCGACGACGTTTCGTGCCGATCCGGTCACCGCGACGGCGATCGGGGTCCACGCGTACGACGCGCTGCTCGGCTCGCACGGCGCCGCCGACTATGCCGCGCAGATCGCCAGCGACCACCGGTTTCTCACCCAGCTGGCGGAGATCGATCCGGCAGCGATGACGCCGCGCGGTGGACTTAGCCGGCGCATGCTCGAGATGGCGCTGCGCGACGATCTGCTGCTCAACGAGCACATGCAGCTGTGGCGGCATCAGCCCGACAACTACGTCCAGACCGCGAGCAACGGCGTCTTCGTCTTGATCGAAAGAAACTTCGCGCCCCCGGCGCTACGGCTGCGCGATGCGATCGCCCGCGAGGAGCAGCTGCCGCGGCTGTACGCGCAAGCGCGCGCGAATCTGACCGCGGTCGACAAAGACACCGCCCAAATCGCGCTGGACGACGCGAACGGTTCGGTCGAACTGTTCACGACGACGGTTCCGCAGGCGTTCGCCGGCGTGGGCGACCGTGCGACACGCGCGCGGTTCCGGCGTTCCACGCAACTGGCGGTGACGTCGACGCGCGCCTTCGCCCGCTATCTACAGCGTTGGGTTGCGCACCCGGCGGGGACGTATGCGATCGGGGCTGCGAACTATGCGGCGCGGCTGGCCGACGAAGAAGGGATCACGATCCCGCTCGACCGCTATCTCGCGATCGGGGAGCGGGCCTTAGCCCGAACGCACGCGCAGCTCGTCGCGACGGCGAAGCTCATCGACCCGCACGCGACGACCGAAGCGGTCCTCGAACGGTCCTACAAGATCCACCCCGCCTCGGCGCAGCTCATTCCGGCGGCGCAAGCTGACCTCGTGCGGCTGCGGGCGTTCATCATCGCGCACCACATCATCGACTTGCCGCCCGACGCGAACATCAAGGTTACGCCGACGCCGCCGTTCCTGCGCGCGACGACCGAAGCATCGATGGATTCGCCGGGGCCGCTCGAGAAAGTCGCGACGCAGGCGTATTACAATGTGACGCCCGTCGATCCGCGCGATCCACCGAAGGTTCAGGAGCAGTACCTCGAAGCGTTCAACGACTTTGAGCGTCCGATCATCTCGGCGCATGAAGTCTACCCAGGACACTACACGAACTTCATGATCGACAAGCACCTCCCGCTCACGCTAAGCGAGAAGCTCCTCACCGCCGAGTCATTCGTTGAGGGCTGGGCGCACTACGACGAACAAATGATGGTCGACGAGGGCTGGGGGAACGGGGATCCACGGGTGCGTTTGATGCAGCTGCGCGAGGCGATCTGGCGCAATGCGCGCTACGTCGCGGGCGTCAAGATGCATACCCAAGGCATGACCGTCGCCCAAGCGACGCGCTTTTTCGAGGTGCAGGCCTTCCTCGATCCCGCTAGCGCGCGCGCCGAGGCGCGGCGCGGAACGCAGGACGCGACGTACGGTTACTATACGCTCGGCAAGCTGATGATCTTCAAACTGCGCGCGGATTACAAGAAGAAGCTCGGCAGCGCGTTCTCGCTGGCCCGTTTCCACCGCGATCTGCTGCAGTACGGCGATCCCGCGCTGCCGCTGCTGCGTCCGCTGTTACTCGGCGCCGACGACGACGGCAAGATTCTACCCGACGACTAGTACATGAACGAGAGGCCGGCGCCGACGTAATGCAGTTTCTGGCCGTTGATGACGTTCGGCTGGAACCCATATTCGAGATCGAGTTGCTGGTGCGGACCGAAGTCGCGCTGATACTCAAAGTCGACCAGGCCTTTTGAGGGCAGGCCCGGTCCCGCGTGGCTGAAGTACGCGTACTCGACGCCGAGCTGCTGGCTGTTCGGGAGGCCCGCGGTCAGGTTGAGGGTTGGGATGAAGGCGAAGTAGTTCTGCGTGCTGCCGTTGTTGTTCGCGGCGGCGAGCCAGTTCAAACCGACCGTGCCGGCGAGCGCAAAGACCGAGTTCAGCGTATATCCCCAGTTCGCATTGGCCGTATATTGCGTGTGGCCGGCAGTGAACAGCGGCGGGCTGCCGGTGGGAAACGTCGCTTGCACGTTGACGCCCCAGACGGCCTGTTGCGTGTAGCCGAGCTCCCACTTCGCACCAATTCCGGTGTCACTCCAGCCGGTCGCAAGCGCCGTACCGGCCGTCGTACGATCGAAGGACGGTGGCGTGATCTCGAGATCGGCGTGCTGCGCGATGCCGATGCGCAGGAGTGCCTGAGGGTACGTGACGGCGTTGCCGCCGCCGTTGCCGGTGATCGTCGTATTGGTGTAGCCCGTCTCCAGCAGCGCATGACCGTCGCGGACGGTACACGTCGAGGTCGTCACCGTCGGCCGTGTCACGATCGACAGGATCGAACCGCAGGGATCGGACGGCCCGGATGGCGAGGGCGCCGGGGACGGCGCCACAATCGGTCCCGGCGATGCGGGTGCTTGCTGAGCCTGCGCTGCGGCAGGGACCGCGGCGATGAGAAGCGCGACGGCGAGATGACGGATCACAGGGGGACCTCCGAGCTGGGCAGCACGGACGAGCCGCACGTGCATGCCAGCGCTGAGTTTATCGCACCCGACGTTCCTTGCGTCATCCGCCGTTCGGATGATCCGACCGGCTGCTGCTCAGGTCAGATATGGATTGAAGCGGCGCTCGATGCCGATGGTCGTCGCGGGGCCGTGGCCCGGTATGACGAGCGCGTCGTCGTCGCGGACCAGCAGTTTCGTGCGGATCGAGCGCACGATATCGGCCAGCGACGTCCCGCCGAGGTCCCAGCGACCGACCGCGCCGCGAAAGAGGGTGTCGCCGGTGAACAGCGTCGTCGCGCCCGCGTCTTCGAGCGCGAACGAGGTCGAGCCCGGCGTGTGCCCGGGGGTGTGGAGGACGCGCAGCGCGATCGCGCCGGCGCGCAGTTCATCGCCGTCGGCGAGGTCGCCATCGAGCGCAACGACCTGCGGCGCTTCGAACATCCCCAGCATACGGGCTTGCTGCGCGACCGCCGCGTACAGCGGCAGATCGCCCGGATGCAAGAGCGCCGCGCCGCCGACGCGCTCGCGCAGCGGTCCGACCGCGCCGATGTGATCGACGTGGGCGTGCGTGTGGACGAGGTAGCGGGGGCGCAGCCCGTGCGCCTGGAGCCGCTGCGCGATCTCCGCAACGTCATCGCCGCCGTCGATCACGATCGCCTCGCCGCTGGCGGGATCGCCGAGCACCGTGCAGTTGCAGGCGAGCATCCCGACCGGGAACGTTTCGACGATCACGGCGGCGGTTCGATCGCGAAGTCGCGATACTGACGGTCGAAGTACCCGAGCGGTTCGCCTTCGCGCCAACCCGCATCCAGCACCGAGCCGAGGAAAATCGTGTGCGTCGACGACGTCAGCTCCTCCGTCAGCGCGCAGTCGACGTGGGCCAGCGTCCCTTCGAGAATCGGCGAGCCGCTCGGTCCGAAGCGGTAATCGACACCCTCGAAGCGCGAGCGCGGTTCGCCGCCGGCGAATCGCTCCGCCAGCGCGCGCTGCTCCAGCGCCAGGATGTTGACGCAGAAGCGCTGCGACGCGGCGATCAGCGGATGCGCGGTGGCGCCGCGGTTGACGCAGATCAGGACGGTCGGCGGCGCGACCGAAACGCTGGCGAACGCGTTGACCGTGAAACCGTGGATGCGGCCGTCGTGGGCCGTCGTGACGATCGAGACGCCGGTCGCGAAGCGGCGCATCGCGGCGATGAAGTCGTCAGTTGATGCGGGCACCGATGCCGATCCCATCCCCGATCGGGACGATCGTGGCGTCGAGCTCGGGATAGTTCAAGAAGGTGCGGTTGAAGGCGCGAATCGCGACCGTATCGGGATCGTCCGACGGCCGCGCCGCTTCCGCGGCGCGTCCATGCCAGAGCAGGTTGTCGATGACGACGATCCCCGAGCGTTTGAGGAGCGGGACCACCGCATCGAGGTAGGCGGCATACTCGGTCTTGATCGCATCGATGAAGACGATGTCGAGGTTGCGCTGCGGAAACCACTCGAGGACCTCGAGGGCCGGCTGGTTGATGATCTCGATGCGGTCGTCCACCCCGGCCCGCCGAAAGTAGGACGTCGCGACCTCAGTCCGGTGCATGTCCGGGTCGATCGTCCAGATCCGTCCGGCCGGGGGGAGCGCCAGCGCCATCCAGAGGGTCGAATAGCCGTACGCGGTCCCAAGTTCCAGCACGCGATTGGCCTGCATGCAGTGGACCAGCACCGACAGGAACCGTCCGGCCGCCCGGTCCACGATCGGAATCCCTTCGCGCAGCCCATGCTGTTCCAGTTCCAGGAGCAGCGGCGACGGCTCGCGGTGGAGCCGCGTGAGGTAGGCCAGGTCGCGCACGATGGTCGATGTTTGCCGCCCGTCTCAGGCGGGAACCTGCCGGAAGCGCGGCACCCGTAGTCCCTACGGGGGCAACGCGCGCGTCGTCGAACTTTCTTCGACAGCGACAGCGACAGCGACAACGACAACGTAGGAGGCTTCCGTGGCAACGCTCACCCAACAATCGTACACGCCGAAGAAGTTCGATTTGTCCGGCCTGCAGGGGATTTCGGACAACACGCTCAGCGTGCACTTCGGGCTGTATGAGGGGTACGTCAAGAACACGAACCTGCTCAACGAGCAGATCTCCGGTCTCATTCAGAGCGGCAACGCCGCCGGCGCAAACCCGGTTTTCGCGGAGCTGACGCGGCGGCTGGGCTTCGAATACAACGGCATGGTCCTGCACGAATACTATTTCGGGAACATGACCAAGACCGCCGGCGGGAATGCCTCGCCGGCGATCCAGGATGCCGTCAGCGGAACGTTCGGCGATTTCGACACCTGGAAGAAAGAGTTCTCGGCGGTCGGTGCCATGCGCGGCGTCGGCTGGGCCATCGCCTACTTCGACCCGCACACCGGGCGCGTGAGCAACCACTGGATCACGCTGCATGAAGACGGCAACGTCGCGGGATTCGTCCCGATCTTGGTGATGGACGTGTGGGAACACGCGTTTCTGCTCGACTACAAGCCGGCGGAGCGCCCGAAGTATATCGAGTCGTTCTTCCTCAACGTCGACTGGGACGTCGTCAACAAGCGCCTCGACGCCGCGAAGGCGGGCCGCACCGCTTAGTGGACCGGTTGCGGCTCTTCCCGCTCAATACGGTGCTCTTTCCGGGGGCGGTGCTGAACTTGCACGTCTTCGAGGAGCGCTACCGCCGGATGATCGCCGAATGCCTCGACGCGAACGAGGCGTTCGGCGTCGTCCTCATCCGCGACGGTAAGGAAGCCGGCGATCCCGACGTCACGCCCCACGAGGTCGGGACGACGGCCGAGATTGCGGAGGTGACGCCCCTCCCGGCGGGCCGGTACTACATCAGTACGATGGGTCGCCGCCGTTTCCGCATCAAGCGCATCGTCAGCCGCGATCCGTATCTCTCGGCGGAGGTCGAGTTCATCGAGGACCGCGGCGACGACGACGTCGACGCGCGCGCCTGCGAGCTCACCCACCGCGTGCTCGGCGAGTTTCGCGAGTACGTGCGGCTGCTCGTCGCGTTCTCCGGCAACACCGCCGAGGTCGACGTTCCGCACGACCCCGTCGACGCAAGCTACATCGTCGGCGACGCGCTGCAAGTCGCCGATACGCTCAAGCAGCGCCTGCTCGAACTGCGCACGGCCGAAGCACGGCTGGCGGCGGAGTTAGGTTTTCTGCGCCGGCTCCTGCCGCAGCTGCGGACGCTGCTCGAGCGCAAGAAGCTGCAGGAAGACGTCGTGCGCGACGACGCGCCCGGCGGTGAGTTTCGCAGTCATCAGGAACAGTTTTTCGGCAAGCATTTCTCGCTGAACTAAAGCTTCGGGTTCAGCCGCTCGGCGGCGATGACGACGTTGCGCAGCAGCGCGACGTTGGTGACTGGTCCGACGCCGCCCGGCACCGGCGTGATCTCGCCCGCGACGGCGGCAACTTCGTCGAACGCGACGTCGCCGACGACGGCGCCGTCGACGAAGGTCGTACCGACATCGATCACGGTCGCGCCGGGCGCGACCATATCCCTGCGGATCAAACCGGGTTTGCCTGCGGCGACGACGAGGACGTCTGCTTCGGCGGTGCGGCGACCGAGCTCGCGCGTCTCGCGGTGCGCGATCGTCACCGTCGCGTCGCGCGCCAGCAGCAGCAGCGCGACCGGCAGCCCGACCACGTTCGAACGGCCGACGACGCAGCAGCGCACGCCGCGCAGCGGCCAATGGCGGCTGCGTTCGAGCAGCAGCACGACCGCGGACGGTGTCGCCGGAACGAACTCGGAGCCCGTCGCGAACGCGAGATGACCGAGGTTGATCGGGTTCGCGCCGTCGACGTCTTTCTGCGGGGGCATCGCTTCGGCGACGCGACGAATCCCCAGGTGCGGCGGGAGCGGCTGTTGGAGGATGATCCCGTGAACGTGCGGATCGTCGCCCAGCGCCCGCAGCCGCGCGCGAAGTTCGTCTTCATCGGCCTCGGCGGGAAGCGCATCGACCATGACCTCGACGCGCGTTCGCGCACCGGCGCGTTCGAGGCTGCGCACGTAGGCGACGCTGGCCGCGTCGCCGCCGACGATTGCGACGGTCAGGCGCGGTACGATCCCGCGCGCGCGCAGCCGTTCGGCTCGCACGGCAACTTCTTCGCGCAGGTCGGCAGCGAGCGCGCGTCCGTCGAGCAGTCGGGCCGGCATCGCCTGGCCCGTTCGGACCGCTAGGAGTTCAGCCCTGGAACGTGTGCGCTGGACCGTGACGCTCGGCGCGTCGTTCGACGAACGCACCTTCGAACGTGCGCTCGCCGGTTTCCGGCGCATGTACAACGTCGCGCCGGAACGCGTGCTCTGCGCGCCCGACGTCCTGGGCTGCTTCGCCGCGCTCATGGGCCGTTCGCCCGACGATGCCCACCAGCGCTCGCTGCGGTACGACGGCCTGCCTGTCGTCTCCGCGATCCTCGCACCCGGCACGATCGTGTTCGAGGGTCACGTCGACGAAGAGCGGATGGGCGACTGGTAAGACGTGCGCGCTACGCCGCGACGGCGTTCAAGAAGGGGCGTAAGGCGGCGGCGAGCGCGGCCGGTTCTTCGACCATCGGAAGGTGGCCGCTGCGCTCGAGAATCAGCGACGACGCCTGGGGATAGACGCGCAGCACGTCGCGCAAGGCGCGTACGGCGATGTAGTGGTCGTGACGTCCCCAGGCGCAGAAGACCGGGCCGCGATACTGCGACCAATGGGCATGCTGTCGCCCACGTCGCAGCGCGTTCGCCGGCGCGCCCGCATACACGCGCGCGTACGCGTCGCGCAGCTTGCGATCGTCGAAGAGTTCGCCGGCGCGCGCGATCATCGCCGGATCGAGACGATCCGGCTCGAGGACGGCGTGCCGGAACGCCGGACGCACGAAGGCGCGCGGTGAGTACCACGTCAGCAGCGGCCGCGCGAGTATCGCCGCGACCCCGAAGGCGAGATGCCGCGGCGTGCGTCCGAAGCCGGCCGGCGCGATCAGTGCGAGCCCTTTCACGCGCGTCACATGCTCGGCGGCATATGCGGCCGCGATGCAGCCCCCGAGCGAGTGACCGACCAGCGCGAAGCGTTCGAGCCCTGCGGCGTCGACGACCGCATCGAGCACATCCCGGAAGTACGCGACATCGTACCGCGCCGCGGGCCGTTCGCTGGCGCCGAATCCGGGCCAGTCGAAGGCGAGATAGCGCATGGACGGATCGAGCCGGGGGACGAGCTCGCCCCATGCCGCCTCGCTCCAGTGTCCCAGCCCGTGCAGCAGTACGACGCACGGCGCCGCAGGCGAGCTGCTGCCCGACCAGAAACTCGCGACGCGAACGCCGGCTGCCTGCACGACAGCTTCGCGCCACGCAGGCGGAGCGAAGGTCTCCACCGCAAAGCCCATTCCGTGCGCACAGGCGTTGTCATTGCGGTTCTCGCGGCGCTCTGCGCGGGATGCTACAACGCGCCGGATCCCGGCGCAGCCGCGCCCGGCGGCCCCGACGCGCTGGCCGGCGCGCCGGCCCAATCGTTCGCGTTGCCGCGCACCGACGGCCGCATCGACTCGATCGCGCGTCACCGCGGCAGCGTCGTGCTGGTGAACTTGTGGGCGACGTGGTGCACGCCGTGCCGCGAAGAACTTCCCGACCTCGAACGGTTCGCGCGCGCCTACGCCGGCCGCGTCGTCGTGCTCGGCATCGATCAAGGTGAATCGGCATCGACCGCGGCCCAATTCGCCCGCACGCTCGGCGTGACGTATCCGATTCTCGTCGATCTCGACGAGCAGTACGGCCGCGCCTATCAAGGTCTCGGTTTGCCCACGACCGTCATCATCGACCGCAAGGGCCGCGTCGTGCGCGGCATCGACGGCGCGATGACGGTGGCGCAGATGCGCGCCGCGGTCGCGCCCGCGCTCGCCGCGCAGTGATCTCTCGCGCGACGGCGCTGTGGGCGGCGGGAGGCGGCGTCGCGCTCGTGCTCGCGCAAGACGTCGTGCCGGGAGCAGCGCTCTATCACACCTGGCAATACGCGTTGGCCGTCGCGGTCGTCCTGACGATCGCGGCGCTCGCGATCGTTCCCGCATGGCGCGGCAGGATCGGCGCCCGTGGGCGCTGGCTTGCCGTCGCGCTCGCCGCGGCTGCGGCGCTCGACGTCGCCGGCCTCGCCTCCGGCTTGCTCGGACCCGATACCGCCCGCATCATCGGCGATCCCGGGACGGTCACGCCGATTCCGGCGCTCGGCGCGGCCGCATTCTTCGGCGCAGCCGACGCCGATACGATCGCGCGCGGAAACGCCGGCGTCGTGCTCCGGCGGCGTGGTGCCGCTGCGCTGCGCATCGCGGGGGCAGGGCATCGGCTCGACGGAGAATCGATCCTCGGACTCGACGCGCGGCCCGCGGCATTCATCGACGCGTGGGGCGCGCGCGGCGAGCACTTGACGATCACGCAGCCGGCGAACGCGTCGTTTCTGTCGCCGGTGCTGCTCTTTCGGCAGCGCCAGCGGATCGGCGAGTTCGATGTTCCGATCGACGGTTTTGCGACGCCGGGCCGGGCGCGCGTGTTTCGGGCGCTCTATTTTTCCGTGCACGATTTGGCGAATTTCCATCGCCCCGTCGCCGATCTCTCGCACCCGGCGCTGGTGCTGAGCGTTGCCGACGACAGCGGACGTCCGGGCGGCATCGTCCTGCTGCCGTCGGGTCAGACGGTGACGATCGGCGGCGTTCGCGTGCGCGCGACGATCGGCTCGTATCCGGCACTGTCGATCGCGTCGGCTCCGCCCGTCTGGGCACTCGCGCTCGGCCTGCCGCTGTTTGCGCTCGGCATCGCCGCCGGTTTTATGCCCTCCCGTCGGAAAGCCGCGGTGGTTCAGCCGGCTGGAGTTTGAGTTCCGGGAACCGTCAGCGCGCAGTCGTGCACGCCGAGCGAACCGGCCGCGGTGACGGGCGGGTTCGCCAGCGTTCCTACGGCATACACGGCGTGGAGTACGATCGGCGGCGCGAGCTCCGGGGATATCGCGACGTCGAGCCGCCGCGTGTCGTGAAACGTCACGGCGCGCGCGAACGTCAT
>Ga0302178_10000473_pt1 | contig 36395 bp, 35 predicted proteins | sample I_Palsa_E1_3_FD_198790 | JGI IMG/M metagenome (GOLD analysis project Ga0302178, IMG submission 198790) | Peat permafrost microbial communities from Stordalen Mire near Abisko, Sweden - I_Palsa_E1_3 | ecosystem: Environmental > Terrestrial > Soil > Palsa > Peat permafrost | place: Sweden... | reverse complement strand
CTTCTTTTCCCTTGGAGGGGTTAATGGACAATATCGAACAGCGCGTCAAGAAGATCGTCGCAGAACAACTGGGCGTTGCGGAAGCGGAGATCAAGAACGAAGCATCGTTCGTGAACGACCTCGGCGCTGACTCGCTCGACACCGTCGAACTCGTGATGGCCCTCGAAGACGAATTCGGCATGGAAATTCCGGATGAAGAAGCTGAGAAGATCACGACCGTTCAGCAAGCGATCGACTACGCTCGCGCGAACGTCAAGGCCTAAGGTCATTCGCGCCCGCGTTGCTGGGTTGGCCGCGTGTGACGCCCTTGCGTGCCGGTTTTCGGCGCCCGCAGGGTTGGCGCTGTTGCCGGCGAGGTTGGCGATGATGTTGCCAGCGCGGTTTCGAGCGCAGTTTCCAGGTTAACAGCCACAGGGCTCACAGGTCTGATTCCTGTAGCCGCTGTGGCTTTTGCTTTTGTCACCTATGAAAAAGAGGTTACCGTGAGCCGTCGTCGTGTTGTTGTTACAGGCCTGGGGCTGATTTCGCCTGTTGGCAATAATGTTGCCGACGGCTGGGCCAATCTGGTCGCTGGCAAGTCGGGGATTGCCAATATCACGAAGTTCGATGCGTCGAATTTCACGACCCGCTTTGCTGGCGAGGTGAAGGGCTTCAATATCGAGGACTACATCCCCGGTAAGGAAGCGCGTCACATGGATACGTTCATCCATTACGGCGTCGCTGCCGGCATCCAGGCCATGCAGGACAGCGGGCTCGAAGTCAGCGACGAGAATTCAGAGCGCATTGGTGTGGTGGTCGGCTCGGGCATCGGCGGTCTGCCGATGATCGAAGTCACGCAAACCGAGCTGCTCAACCGTGGTCCGCGCCGGATTTCGCCGTTCTTCGTGCCGGCCTCGATCATCAACATGATCTCCGGCCATCTGTCGATCAAATTCGGCATCAAGGGCCCGAACCTCGCGATCGTCACTGCGTGTACCACCGGTCTGCATTGCATCGGCGAGGCTTCGCGTCTGATCGAATACGGCGATGCCGATGTCATGATCGCGGGGGGAGCGGAATCCACCGTGTCGCCGCTCGGCATTGGTGGTTTTGCGGCGGCGCGCGCGCTGTCGCAACGCAACGATGACCCTGCCACGGCCAGCCGTCCCTGGGACAAGGACCGTGACGGGTTCGTGCTGGGCGAGGGCGCAGGCGTGATGGTGCTCGAAGAGTATGAGCATGCGAAGGCGCGTGGTGCGAAGATTTACGCTGAGATCAGCGGCTATGGGATGAGCGGCGACGCCTATCACATGACCGCGCCGCTGGAAAACGGCGACGGCGCGCGTCGCTGCATGCTGGCGGCACTGAAGAACGCGGGCGTGAACGTGGATCAGGTGAATTACCTGAATGCACACGGCACCTCCACGCCGCTGGGCGACCTCGCGGAAACTACCGGCATCAAGCGCGCCTTTGGCGATCATGCGAAGAACATGGTCGTGAATTCGACCAAGTCGATGACGGGCCACCTGTTGGGCGGCGCCGGCGGTCTCGAGTCCGTGTTCACGGTGCTTGCCGTGCATAATCAGATCTCGCCGCCGACGATCAACATCTTCAACCAGGATTCCGCATGCGATCTTGATTACTGCGCCAACACCGCGCGGGAGATGAAGATCGATGTTGCGCTGAAGAACTCGTTTGGGTTCGGCGGCACGAACGGCACGCTCGTCTTCAAGCGCGCCTGAGCAGGCCAGGCCGCTTGACGCCAACACCCGCGCCCACGCAACACCCTACGCAGGCCGGTCCGGCGCTTGTGCCCGGACCGGCCTCGCCTAACGGGGTGCCGTTGATCACGTTGCGGCGCTCGGTCGCGATGTGCAGCACAACGATGGCGTTTATCCTGATTGCCGCAGCAGCCGTGCAGGCGTGCCTCGCAGTTCGGCTCGGCGCCCTGCAGGCAGCGCCTGCCACGCTGGCTGTGCTAGCCTCGCTGCTGTTAGGGGCGTGGCGGCATTGGCGCACCGAGCCCGGCGCCATCAAAATCGGGCCGGATGGCCTTACCGTCTGGACCCACGCGGGGCAGATGCTTGCGTACGGTCGCATTGCCGGTTGTTCGCAGTGGAGCGGCCGGCTTCTCATTCTGGCGCTCGCAGATGCGAGCGGTCGTTCCCGGGCAATACTGATCGCGGCGGACGCGCTTTGCGCCGACGCTTTCCGCGAGCTTGCCGTGCTGGGCCGGCGCGCGGCGCGCGTCTGACTGTAACGACTGTAACCGCTGTTACCTCAGTACCGTGACGCGATGATGGGGACGCTACAATGGTGCCCCGCGATGCGCCCTATAGTTAACGGATTTATCAGGTGAGCGAAAAAGAAATTGATCAGGTACTGGTTGAACGCGTCCAGAAGGGCGACAAGGCCGCGTTCGAACTTCTGGTCTCAAAATACCACCGTAAGATACTCCGGCTGATCTCGCGCCTCGTGCGCGACCCCGCTGAGGTTGAGGACGTGGCCCAGGATGCCTTCATCAAGGCATACCGGGCACTGCCCCAATTCCGCGGCGAATCGGCCTTTTATACGTGGTTGTACCGGATTGCGGTCAACACGGCAAAGAACTACCTTGCGACCCAAGGGCGCCGCGCACCCACCTCGACCGAAGCAGATGCTGAAGAAGCTGAAACTTTCTCGGACGCCGACCAACTAAGGGATATCAACACGCCTGAGTCGATGTTGATGAGCAAGCAGATCGCTGAGACGGTCAATGCTGCAATGGCGGTTTTACCGGAAGAGTTGCGCACCGCCATTACTCTTCGTGAAATTGAAGGTTTGAGTTACGAGGAAATCGCTGAGATGATGGGGTGCCCCATTGGCACGGTCAGATCACGAATTTTTCGCGCTCGCGAAGCCATTGCGGCAAAATTGCGTCCATTGCTTGACACACCCGAAGGCAAGCGCTGGTAAACACCGGCTGGCCCGGCGGGGCAATGGGGCAATATCTGGGTTAGGTGGTGTCACTAGGGGCGTCTGTAAGATGGGGAGCATCATGGGGTCGGTCTCGATGCAATCGCAAGCAAGCTCGCGAGGCGAGCGTCTGTCCGCTTTTGCCGACGGTGAGTTGTTCGGCGAAGAGCATCTGAACAAGTTTATTTCGGAGCTGGATCACGAAGATCGTGCATCCTGGTCGCATTACCACCTGATCGGCGACGCCATGCGCTCCGACGATCTGGCGGTGAGCCCTGCGGCCAGCAGCGCGTTCCTCGCCGGTTTTGCGGCGCGCCTCGAGCAGGAGCCGCACGTGCTCGCGCCTGCGGCGCTGCCGGTTGCACGCCGTTTGCTGGCGCTGCGCCGCCGTGTCGTGCCGGCCTTTGCGGTCGCCGCGGCCGCCGCCACGCTGACTTGGATCGTCGTGCCGCAACTGCAGGGTGTACCGGGTGGTGCGGGCATGACGCAGGTCGCGTCGATTCAGGCCCATGGCGATGCGATGCAGCGTGTGGCGATGGCTTCCGTGCCGGCTGTTACCGCCGCGCAGCCGGTCCAGGACGGCAATATCATTCGTGATGCCAGTCTCGACCAGTATCTGGAAGCCCATCAGCAGTTCGCGCAGCAGCCGGTCATGCCCGGTTCGATGCCGCTGATTCGTACCTCCGCCATGACTACGCAAGGCCAATAGTCTGATGCAGACACTGCGGTTGAATAAAACGACTATCTGGGGGCGGCTGCCGGCATTTCTGTTCTGCGCAGCCGTATTGTTGTCCGCCACGCCGCGTGTCTTTGCGCAATCAGACGATCCGCTTGTCGCACGCCGCACCGCGGCGGACTTGCTCAACCGGATCCACCAGGCTGCCCAGCAGCAGAATTACGAGGGTGCGTTCGTCTATCAACGGGGCAATTTCGTTCAGACCTCGCGGATTGCGCATTATGCGACCCGTAACGATGGCGAATTCGAGCAGCTCGAAAGCCTCGATGGCAAGCCGCGCAAGATGTTGCGCCATAACGACGAAATGTACACGTTCATCCCTGAACGGCACCTGTGCGTCGTCGAAAAGCGTCAAAACAAGGATTCCTTCCCCGCACTGCTCGCCGCTCCCAGCGACGACGTGCTGTCGGTCTACGAGCCCAAGCTCCTTGGCACCGACCGCGTCGCGGGAATCGACAGTGACGTGGTCGAACTCGACCCGAAAGACGCGTACCGATTCGCGTATAAGCTCTGGGCGGACAAAAAGACCGGCTTGCTGCTGCGCGCGCAGACGCTCGACCCGAACGGGCAGGTGCTGGAGCAGCTGTCGTTCTCGCAGATCAGCATTGGCGTGCCAGTCGACAAGACTGCTATTGTCAACGGCATCCACAACACGGCGGGCTGGACAGTCGTGCGCCCGCCGGTCGAGCCAGTCGATATGGAGGCGCAAGGTTGGGAAATCGCGCCCACCGTGCCGGGTTTCCGTAAGATTCGTGAGTTGCGCCGCCCGATGGCGTCGGCCGATCCTGCCGAGCCGCCCATTCCGGTGGATCAGGCCGTGTTTTCGGACGGCCTCGCGGCGATTTCGGTGTTTGTCGAGCCGGTTGAAAATAACACGCGCAAGGAAGGCGCGGGCAATAGCGGGGCGACGCACGTCCTGGTAAAGCGTCGCGGTGACTTCTGGATTACTCTGCTAGGGGAAGTGCCCCAAGCCACATTGCAGCAATTTGCGTCTGCCATAGAATATAAGGCTCCCAAGTAATCCCTCGAATCCCTCGGCTGGCTAAGATATGACGATTTTCACGGTGCGCAAATTTCTCGCAGCCGCGCTGGTGGCAGTTTGCCTGCCGCTCGTGCCGCATGCGGCGTCGGCGGCCCCTGCAGCCAACCTTCCCGACTTCACCGATCTCGTCGACAAAGTCGGCCCGGCGGTCGTCAACATCCGCACCACGACCCGGGTGTCGAGCAGCAGCGGCAGCGCCCACGGCATGCCGCCGGGGATGGATGACGGCGATATGTCGGAGTTCTTCCGGCGCTTCTTCGGCATCCCGTTGCCGCAACAGCCGGGCTCCTCGCCGCGTGGCGGCGGAGGTGGCGGCGACAACGGCGATAACGGCAGCAGCAACGGCGGGAGTGGTGGCAGTGGCGGCAGTCAGGACGCGCCCGACAATTCCGATTCCGAGCAAAGCAGCGGTGTGGGGTCAGGCTTCATCCTGTCGGCAGATGGCTACGTGATGACCAACGCCCACGTGGTGGACGATGCCGACAACATCTACGTCACGCTCACCGACAAGCGCGAATTCAAGGCCAAGCTGATCGGCGTCGACGATCGTACCGATGTCGCGGTGGTGAAGATCAACGCATCGAATCTGCCGGCGGTCACGATCGGCGATTCGACCAAGGTGCGCGTGGGTGAATGGGTGGTGGCGATCGGCTCGCCGTTCGGGCTGGAAAACACGGTCACCGCGGGCATCGTCAGCGCCAAGGGCCGTGACACGGGCGACTATCTGCCGTTCATCCAGACCGACGTCCCGGTCAATCCGGGCAACTCGGGCGGCCCGCTGATCAACATGCAGGGCGAGGTGATTGGCATCAACTCGCAGATTTATAGCCGCACCGGCGGTTTCATGGGTATTTCGTTCGCGATCCCGATCGACGAAGCGATGCGCGTGGCCGACCAACTGAAGACCACGGGTAAGGTCACGCGCGGCCGTATCGCGGTGGCGATCGGTGAAGTGACCAAGGACGTGGCCGATTCGCTTGGCCTGCCGACGGCGCAAGGTGCGCTCGTCAGCAGCGTCGAGCCAGGCGGGCCAGCCGATAAGGCAGGCGTGCAGCCGGGCGACATCATCCTGAAGTTCAACGGTCATTCCGTCGATACGGCCACCGATTTGCCGCGCATGGTCGGCGATACGAAGCCGGGCAACAAGGCCACCATCACGGTGTGGCGCAAGGGTCAAACGCGCGATTTGCCGGTGACGATTGCCGAGATGCAGCCGGACAAGACCGCGAAGGTTGACGAGAAACAGGCGCCGCCGCCGAAGCAGCGCGCCACCAACTCGCTCGGCATCGCGGTGAGCGACATCCCGAGCGACCAGCAAAAGACGCTCAAGGTGCACGGCGGCGTGCAGGTCGATCAGGTGGACGGACCGGCTGCCCGCGTGGGCTTGCAGAAGGGCGATCTGATCCTGCGCGTCGGCGACACGGATATCTCGAACGCCAAGCAGTTCGACGAAGTCACCGCGCATCTCGACCCGCAGAAGATGGTTGCACTACTCGTGCGTCGTGGCGACAACACGCAGTTTGTGCCGCTGCGCCCGCGTAGCAGTTCCGCGCAGAAATGACGGCGGCGGCACCGCTCACGCTCTTTGGGCGCGTGTGGTGCCATCTGTGCGACGACATGCGGGCCGCACTCGAGCCGCTACTGGCCGAGTTCGGTGCGCAGGTCGAGGTGGTAGACGTCGATGCTGACCCTGCACTCGAAGCGCGTTACAACGAGTTAGTGCCGGTTCTGGTGTGCGATGGTGTCGAGTTGTGCCACTATCATCTCGACGAAGGGCGGGTTCGTGCGGCGCTGAGCGCACGTGCCGGGCAGACCCGCTCGCGCATCGGAAGTCCCCGGGCCTGACACGACGTCTGAGCCCACTTTCCGTGCTCTCCTGGAAGATATGCCGGGCGCAAGCCTTTTTCGGCTAAAATAGACAGGTTTTTCACCTACTTACAAGGCGTGCTCCGCAATCGTCCGAGCGCGCCTTTTTCGCCTGATCGGTACTGAATGGATCATATTCGTAATTTCTCGATCATTGCGCACATCGACCATGGCAAGTCGACGCTCGCCGATCGCATCATCCAGATTTGCGGCGGCCTGTCCGACCGCGAAATGGAATCGCAAGTGCTCGACTCGATGGATCTCGAGCGCGAGCGCGGCATCACCATCAAGGCACAGACCGCCGCACTGACGTACAAAGCCCGTGATGGGCAGATCTACAACCTCAACATGATCGACACGCCGGGGCACGTCGACTTCTCGTACGAAGTCAGCCGTTCGCTGTCGGCGTGCGAAGGCGCGCTGCTGGTGGTTGACGCGAGTCAGGGCGTCGAAGCCCAGACGGTCGCCAACTGCTATACGGCTATCGAGCTCGGCGTCGACGTCATTCCCGTGCTTAACAAGATCGACTTGCCGGCGGCGAATCCGGAAAACGCGATCACCGAAATCGAAGACGTGATCGGCATCGACGCGACGGACGCAACGCGTTGCAGCGCGAAAACCGGCTTGGGCGTCGAAGACGTGCTGGAAGCGCTGATCGCGAAAGTGCCGCCGCCCAAGGGCGATCCGGAAGCACCGCTGCAGGCGTTGATCATCGATTCGTGGTTCGACAACTACGTCGGCGTGGTAATGCTGGTGCGTATCGTCAACGGCACCCTGCGTCCGAAGGACAAGATCCGTATGATGGCGACCGAGGCGCAGTATCCGGTCGAGCACATCGGCGTGTTCACGCCGAAGTCGAAGAATCTCGAGTCGCTGTCCGCCGGGCAGGTGGGCTTTATCATCGCCGGCATCAAGGAGTTGGCCGCTGCGAAGGTGGGCGACACCGTCACGCTGGTGAACCGTCCGGCCGCCGCGCCGCTGCCGGGTTTCAAGGAAGTGAAGCCGCAGGTGTTTGCCGGTCTCTATCCGGTCGAAGCGAACCAGTACGACGCACTGCGTGACTCGCTGGAAAAGTTGAAACTCAACGACGCTTCGTTGCAGTACGAGCCGGAAGTCTCGCAGGCGCTTGGCTTTGGCTTCCGTTGCGGTTTCCTCGGTCTCCTGCACATGGAGATCGTGCAGGAGCGTCTGGAGCGCGAGTTCGATATGGACCTGATCACCACGGCGCCGACCGTGGTGTACGAAGTCCTGCAACGCGACGGCACGACCATCATGGTCGAGAATCCGGCGAAGATGCCGGACCCGTCGAAGATCGAAGAAGTGCGCGAGCCGATCGTCACGGTAAACCTGTACATGCCGCAAGACTATGTGGGCGCGGTGATCACGTTGTGTACGCAAAAGCGCGGCAACCAGATCAACATGCAGTACCACGGCCGCCAGGTTCAGCTCACTTACGAAATTCCGATGGGCGAAGTCGTGCTCGATTTCTTCGATCGTCTGAAGTCCATGTCGCGCGGCTACGCGTCGATGGACTACGAGTTCAAGGAATATCGCGCGGCAGACGTCGTGAAGGTCGACATGCTGATCAATGGCGACAAGGTCGACGCGTTGTCCGTGATCGTCCACCGCTCGCAGAGCCAGTACCGCGGCCGTGAAGTGGCGGCGAAGATGCGCGAGCTGATTCCGCGTCAGATGTACGACGTGGCGATTCAGGCAACCATCGGCTCGAATATTATCGCCCGCGAAAACATCAAGGCGTTGCGTAAGAATGTGCTGGCAAAATGCTACGGCGGCGACATTTCACGTAAGAAGAAGCTGTTGGAAAAGCAGAAGGCAGGCAAGAAGCGAATGAAGCAGGTCGGGTCCGTCGAGATTCCGCAAGAGGCTTTCCTCGCGATCCTGCGTGTCGAAGACAAATAAGACGAAGAACGGAACACTATGAATTTTGCGCTGATTCTTTTTGTGCTCGTCATCATCACGGGCATCGCGTGGGTCGCAGACAAACTGGTTTTCATGCCGCAACGGCGGCGCGCAGCGGACGAGGCAGTCGCCGAGTTCGACCGCCAGCAGGCACGGGTCGGCGAGCGCTTCGCCGACGAAAACGCCCCGCAAACGCGGGCGCGTCTGCGTGACGAGAAGCTGCGCCAGCCGTGGTGGCTCGAATACTCGGCGAGCTTTTTCCCGGTGATTCTGGTGGTGTTCGTGGTTCGCTCGTTCGTGGTCGAGCCGTTCAAGATTCCTTCGGGTTCGATGGTGCCGACGCTGCTGGTGGGCGACTTCATCCTCGTCAACAAGTACGAATACGGCATCCGTTTGCCGATCACCAACACGAAGATCACCGCAGGCCGACCGCTTCAGCGCGGCGACGTAGTGGTGTTCCGTTACCCGAAAGACGAATCGGTCGACTACATCAAGCGCGTGATCGGCTTGCCGGGTGATGTGGTGGCGTATCAGGACAAGCAACTCACGATCAACGGCAAGCCTGTGCCGGAAACGCCGCTGCCTGACTATTTCGACGAAGAGCGCGTCGGTTACGCGAAGCAATTCGAAGAGGACCTCGACGGACGCAAGAACGCGATTCTGAACAATCCTGCAGTGCCGCCGTTCATCGTCGGCGCGGAAGACTATCCGTATCGCGATAACTGCACGTATAACGCGCGTGGCGTGATCTGCAAGGTGCCGCCCGGCAACTATTTCATGATGGGCGACAACCGCGATAACAGTGCAGACAGCCGCTACTGGGGTTTCGCGCCGGACCAGAATATCGTCGGCCGTGCGTTCTTTATCTGGATGAATTTCAGCAATCTGAAACGCATCGGGACGTTTCACTGATCGTCATCGCCTTTGACCTCACATTGACCGCACAACACGCCGCGCCGATGCCGCTCATCGCACACGGCGTGTTACGACGCTACTTTAAGAACGTGCGGTAAGGTCGCTTCACTACGCTTTTTCCGTTGGCTGCCCCGCGTTTTCGCCGGGGCAGGCGCCCGCGTTATACTCTGCACATGCCCCTATCTCCGTTGGAAAGCCGTTTGCGCTACGAATTTCGCAATGCGGAATTGTTGCGCCAGGCTTTAACTCACCGCAGTCACAGTGCCACGCATAACGAACGGCTCGAGTTCCTCGGCGACTCCGTTCTGAATTGCGCGGTGGCTGCGCTATTGTTCCAACGTTTCGGCAAACTGGACGAAGGCGACCTGTCGCGCGTCCGCGCCAATCTGGTCAAACAGCAATCGCTTTATGAAATTGCTCAGGCCCTGAATATTTCGGACGGCCTGCGGCTGGGCGAAGGTGAACTGCGCAGCGGCGGCTTCCGGCGCCCGTCCATCCTTGCTGACACACTCGAAGCCATTCTAGGTGCTATCTTCCTTGACGGGGGCTTCGACGCCGCGCAGACGGTCATCAAGCGGCTCTATGTGCCGATTCTTGACCATATCGACCCCCGCACGCTCGGCAAGGACTCCAAGACGCTGCTGCAGGAATACCTGCAAGGCCACAAGATCGCGTTGCCCACCTATACCGTGGTCGCGACGCATGGTGCGGCGCACAATCAACAGTTTGAAGTCGAGTGCACGGTGCCGAAGCTCGAGGTGAAGGTGTCCGGGTCCGGCGCCAGTCGGCGCGCGGCAGAGCAGGCTGCCGCCAAAAAGGCGCTCGATGAGGTGATGGCGGCCGCGCCAGCCGTCGTGGCCAAGCCGAAGCGCTCGAAGAGCGCCCGCGCAGCCAAGCACGCGGAACCGGAGATTGTCCCCGGCGTGACCGGTGTGCAGACCGCGCTCGATCTGCGCGCGCCCGATCGCAAGAACGAGCGTCACACGCGCGGCGAGCCTAAGGCCACCGTCGCTGAAGCTTTGGCCGAGCGCCTTATGCCCGCCGCGGCGCCGGCCGTCGCGCCACTCGCCGTGATTCGGGCGGCCCACGTCGAATACAGCAACCAGGCTGCGCCGGAGAAGGAAAAGACGGATAAAGCGGAAAAGACCGACAAATCCGACGCCCATTCACGCAGCACCGACAAACCCGCCGCCTCCCGTAGCCGCGAACCCGCGCCTGGCGTGGCGGAGCCTGCCGAACTCGAACCCGGCATTGCCGACGCCGTGCAAACGCGCGTCGCCGATGCGGGCCACTGATGTAATGGGCGCGCGTTTCGTCACGCGTCCATACGAACTTGCCGTAGCCTGAATATGAACGCTTCCACTCCCACTGGTTTTCGCTGCGGCATGGTCGCGATCGTCGGCCGCCCCAACGTCGGCAAGTCCACGCTGATGAACGCGCTGGTTGGCCAGAAAGTCAGTATCACGTCGCGCAAGGCGCAGACTACGCGCCATCGCATCACCGGCATTCACACGCTCGAAGACGCGCAGTACATCTTCGTCGATACGCCGGGCTTTCAGACCAAGCACAGCGGCGCGCTGAACCGCTCGCTCAATCGCGCCGTCACCTCGACGCTGACCTCGGTCGACGCGATCCTGTTCGTCATCGAAGCGGGCCGTTTTGGTCCGGACGACCAGAAAGTACTCGACCTGATCCCGCCGTCGGTGCCCACCCTGTTGATCGCCAACAAGCTCGACCGCGTGTCGGATAAGGATTCGCTGTTTCCGTTCATGCAACAGGTGAGCGCGCTGCGTCAGTTCAACGAGATCGTGCCGCTGTCCGCCAAGAATCCGGACGACATCAAGCGCCTGATGGCGACCGTCAAGCCGTTCCTGCCGGAAGGCGTGCCGATCTACGGCGAAGACGACCTGACCGATCGCAGCGAGCGGTTCCTCGCCGCCGAAATTTTGCGCGAAAAAGTCTTCCGCTGGACCGGCGACGAACTGCCGTACACGAGTACCGTGCTGATCGACAAGTTTGAAACGGAAGGGCGTCTGCGGCGTATTTTCGCCACCATCATGGTGGAGCGCGACACGCACAAGGCGATGATCATCGGCCAGAAGGGCGCCAAGCTGAAGCAGATCAGCACCGAGGCGCGCCTCGACATGGAAAAGCTGTTCGACGGCCCGGTGTATCTCGAAACCTTCATCAAGGTGAAGAGTGGCTGGGCCGACAACGAAGCCGGACTCCGTGCGTATGGGTACGAATGACGCATGGATGACGCTGCAACCCGACGCTGAACCGGACGATTCCGAGCCGGACGCGCCGGCGCGCGAGCTATCGAAGGCTCGCGCATCGAAGAAATCTTCTTCCGCCTCGTCAGGCGCCGCGCCGCGCAACTCCGCGGGCAACACAGCGGACGCCTCCGGCGAACCACGCAAGGCGCCCGCGCGCCGGCCGTCGCGCAGTTCCGGCTCCGAGTACAAGGTTACCGAGCAGCCGGCCTTCGTGCTGCATAGCTATCCGCATCGCGAGACCAGTCTGATCATCGATGTGCTGACGCGCGATCATGGCCGCCTCGCCGTGGTGGCGAAAGGCGCCAAGCGCCCACACTCGGCGTTGCGCGGCGTGCTGCAGACCTTCCAGCCGCTCGCGCTGTCGTGGTCCGGCAAGTCCGAACTACGCACGCTGACCGGTGCCGAGTGGGTGGGCGGGATGCTGCCGCTTGCCGGCGACGCCTTGCTGTGCGGCTTCTACGTCAACGAACTGCTGGTCAAATTCTGCGGTCGCGAAGATCCCCATCCGCAACTGTTCCAGCACTATGTCGTCACGCTGGCGCGCCTCGCGCACGACGAACCGGCCGTGCAGGTGCTGCGTTCGTTCGAGCGCGTGCTGCTGCGCGAGACCGGCTACGCCATGGCGCTCAACCGCACGGTATCGCGCAAGACCGTGGTGGCCGAGGGCCGCTACGTGTTCGATCCCGAACGCGGCGTGCGTGAGGCCTCCGACGATCTGCCCGCGCAATGGCCGGTGATTGCCGGTCAGACCTTGCTCGATATGGAAGCGGACGATTACCATCGTCCCCAGACGGTGGCGCAAAGCAAGACGCTGATGCGCTTTCTGCTCAATACTTACCTTGGCGGCACGCCGCTCGCGACGCGCCAGATTCTGATCGACCTGCAGAGCTTATGAGCTTCTTTCTTACGTCGCCTGATGTGATCGACCTGGGCGTGAATATCGATCACGTCGCTACGCTGCGCAATGCGCGCGGCACGTCTTATCCGGACCCGATCCGTGCGGCGCTCGACGCCGAAGCGGCCGGCGCTGATGCGATCACGCTGCACTTGCGCGAGGACCGCCGGCATATCGTCGACGCCGATGTGCGCAAGCTGCGCCCGTTGCTGAAGACGCGCATGAACCTCGAATGCGCGGTCACACAGGAGATGCTCGACATCGCCTGCGAAGTGAAACCACACGACGTTTGCCTTGTACCCGAAAAGCGCGCTGAGCTGACGACGGAGGGCGGTCTCGACGTCGCCGGCCAGTTCGAAGCTGTGCGTGCCGCATGCAAGCAACTCGCGGAGGCGAACTCGCGCGTGTCGCTTTTCATCGACCCCGACGAAACGCAAATCCGCGCCGCGCACGAAGCCGGCGCGCCCGTGATTGAGTTGCATACCGGCCGCTACGCCGAAGCACAAGATCCGGCCGAGCAGCAGCGTGAGTATGAGCGCGTGGTGCGCAGCGTCGAATTCGGTCTGTCGCTTGGCATCAAGGTGAATGCCGGTCATGGCCTGCATTACACGAACGTCCAGCAGATCGCCGCGATCGACGGCATCGTTGAGTTGAACATCGGCCACGCAATCGTCGCGCATGCGATTTTCGCCGGCTGGGATAACGCGGTGCGTGAGATGAAGGCAATCATGGTTGCCGCGCGTCTCGCGGCGCGCGCTTAACGCCACGACAAGCATGGCAATCTACGGAATCGGTACAGACATCGTTCAGGTCAGCCGCGTGGCGGGGGTCATGACACGCACCAACGGGCGCTTCGCCGAGAAGGTGCTCGGCCCGGACGAACTGAAGATCTATCACGCTCGCCACGCCCGCTCGGCTGTACGCGGACTCGCGTTTCTCGCCACCCGTTTCTCGGCGAAAGAAGCCTTCTCGAAAGCGATCGGCCTCGGCATGCGCTGGCCGATGACATGGCGCGCGCTGCAGACGCTCAACCACGCGAGCGGCAAGCCGATGGTGGTTGCCTCCGGCGAACTGGCCGAATGGCTGGAAGCACGCGGCATTACCGCTCAGGTCACGATCAGCGACGAGCACGACTATGCGGTGTCCTTCGTGATCGCCGAGACGGCGGACCCGGCTACTCCCTGACTTCTCCCGGCGCGGGGTCAGCAACCCGCGTCTTCTTCTTTTTTCTTGCGGAATTCGATGAAAACCAATCCCGGACCGGTGATGCTCGACGTGGTCGGCAAAACGCTGAGCGCCGACGACAAGCGCCGTCTCGCGCACCCGATGACCGGCGGCGTGATCCTGTTTGCGCGCCACTACGAGAGCCGCGCGCAACTGATTGCGCTGACCGACGCAATCCGCGCGGTACGTGAGGACCTGTTGATCGCCGTCGACCACGAAGGTGGCCGCGTGCAGCGCTTCCGTACCGATGGCTTCACGGTGCTGCCGGCCATGGGCAAGCTAGGTGCGCTGTGGGATTCGGATGTGCTTCACGCCACCAAGGTCACCACGGCGGTGGGCTATATCCTCGCCGCCGAATTGCGTGCCTGCGGGATCGACATGAGCTTTACGCCGGTGCTCGATCTGAACTACGGCCAGTCGCAGGTCATCGGTGACCGCGCGTTCCATCGCGATCCGCGCGTGGTGACGATGCTCGCGAAGAGTCTGAATCATGGTCTCGCGCTGGCGGGCATGGCCAACTGCGGCAAGCATTTCCCCGGCCACGGTTTCGCCACTGCGGACTCGCATGTCGCAATGCCGGTGGACTACCGTCCGCTTGAGGATATTCTGCGTGATGACGTGGCGCCGTATGACTGGCTCGGCCTCGCGCTGGCGTCGGTGATCCCGGCGCATGTGATCTATTCGCAGGTCGACTCGAAGCCGGCGGGTTTTTCGCCTGTCTGGCTGCAGGAGGTGTTGCGCGGCAAGCTGCGTTTCCCGGGCGCCATCTTCAGCGACGACCTCTCGATGGAGGCCGCGCGCCAAGGCGGCACGCTGACCGAGGCGGCGAGCGCGGCCTTGCACGCGGGATGCGACATGGTGCTGGTCTGCAATCAGCCTGAGGAAGCGGAGAAGGTGCTCGACGCGTTGCGTTTCACACCGTCAAAGGAATCGCAGGCGCGCCTCAAGCGGATGCGCCCGCGCGGTAAGGCGCTCAAGTGGAGCAAACTGGTGGCCGAGCCGCAGTATCTGCAGGCCCAGACCCTGTTGCGCAGCGCGTTTGCCTGATCAGTTCAACCGCATCCGCTGCAGTTTGTTGTAGAGCGTCTTAGGACTGATGCCGAGCAGCGACGCGGCGCGATGCCGTGTGCCGCCCACCGCGTCGAGCGTCGCGCGAATCAGCATCTCCTCCACATCCGCGAGCGGCGTGCCGACGGTCACCTGCACGCGGCTGCCGTTCAGGTCGCGGCCCCCGGGCGAGCCGGCTTCGTCGGCGCGCAGTGTTTCGAGCACGTCGCCCGATGCCTGATACGCGCGCCGCACACGGTCCTGCAGTTCGCGCACATTACCCGGCCATTCATACGAGAGACACTCGCGCAAGAAATTCGGCCCGATCTGCTTGGTCGCGTCGGTCACGCCGCGGGCGCTCGCCTCGCGATTCAACTCGTCGACCAGCGCCTGTGCAAAGAGCGCGGCATCGTCGCCGCGGTCGCGCAGCGGTGGCAGCGCCACTGCCGCGGCGTCTAGGCGCAGCGCCAGATCCTCGTGCAGGCTGCCGTCGGCCACCGCTGCGCGCGGCGACTTGCGCGTCGACGCGATCAGACGGAAATCCGTGACGACCTGATGCGTGCCGCCGACCCGCATGAAGGTCTGCGAATCGAGTGCCCGCAACAGCGCTTCCTGTTGGGCCCGTGGCAATTCCGCGATCTCGTCGATAAAGAGCGTGCCGCCGCTCGCCTGTTCGAACAGGCCCTGTTCGCGGTGCTCGGCGCCGTTGAATGCGCCGCGCTCGTGACCGAACAGAATGCTGTCGAGCGAGCGGGTTGCCGCGAGGTTCGCCGCGGTACGGCAATCGAACGTCACGAACGGCCCTTTGCGGCGCCGGCTCATCTCGTGCAGCGTGCGCGCGGTAACTTCCTTGCCGGTGCCCGCTTCGCCGGAGATGAGCACGGCTGCCTCGGTGGGCGCGTTGTGCTCGATCAGGTCGTACACATGCTGGATCGCGCCGCTTCTGCCGAGCATGGGTCCGAAGCGGCCGAGCTGGCGCAACGTCGCGCGCAGGGTCTGTACTTCCTCGGTCAGCTCGTACGGACGCGGAATGCGCGCGAGCAGGCTGCGCAAACGCGGAATGTTGACGGGCTTGAGCAGGTAATCCCAGATTCCGTGCCGCAGGCCTTCAATCGCGCTTTCGACGGTGGCGTTGCCCGTCATCACAATGACGGGCAGGGCGCCGCCGGGCGGTTGCGCCGGCAGATTCTGGAGCAGGTCGAGTCCGCTGCCGTCCGGCAGGTTCAGATCGACCAGCACGACGTCAGGGATGAAGCGCGTCAGCGCCGCGCGTGCTTCGGCGAGCGTCGTCGCGGTGTCGACCGAAAAGCCATCAGCGGCGAGGATTGCGGACAGGCCTGACAGGCTATTGGGATCGTCTTCGACAATCAGGGCGTGTGGCATGGCTAGCGCTATTTTAGGTTGATGGAAACCCCTGCCGGCACGCCGTGGATCCGGCGCCGTACAAGGGTGCGTTGGCCGGGCGCTGTTCCTCGCGGAATACAGCGCGCCGCGCGCGGTTAGTCCCGGTACTCATCGAAGAAGCGGTTCACTTCACGTACAGCTTCGTCGCGAGTCTTGCCGTAGCGTTCCTGAATCAGCCCGGCGAGCTTGTCGGCGCGGCCTTCGGCTTTCGTCAACTCGTCGTCTGTCAGTTCGCCCCACGCGGTTTTCGCCTTGCCGATGATTTGCTTCCACTTGCCTTCAGCGATGTCATTGTTCATGGTGCATCTCCGTAATGAGAAAGAAGAAGAAAAGCCCTGGGAGGCCAATGCTTCTCTTTAGCAGGGAGCGTGCCATTAGCAATTACTTAAGCTTATCAATGGTTTGGTGAGCGTAGAGGGTCCCGAAATGCATGCGGACTGGAAAAATCGAAAACCGCACCGGTAAAGTTTTCCTCAACCATACACGGTCACGGAAAAAAGAAAAAGCGCCCCGAAGGGCGCTTTTTAATTCGGCCGCGCTCTCCCCGCGGTATGCGGGGCGGGCCTTGCAGGGCGGCGCTCAGTTGCGCGCAGTGGCCTTTAGGCGCGGCTGCGGTACTCGTTCGTACGCGTGTCGATTTCGATCTTGTCGCCGATGTTGCAGAAGAGCGGCACTTGCAGTTCGTAGCCAGTTTGCAGCTTGGCGGTCTTCAGCACCTTACCCGACGACGTATCGCCCTTGACAGCCGGTTCCGTGTAGATGATTTCGCGGACCAGGGTGGTCGGCAGTTCGACCGAAATAGCTTTCTCGTTGTAGAACACGACTTCGCAAGGCATGCCGTCTTCGAGGTAGTTCAGCGCGTCGCCCATCATTTCGGCTTCGACTTCGAACTGGTTGTAGTCGGCGTCCATGAACACGTACATCGGGTCAGCGAAGTACGAGTAGGTCACTTCCTTGCGATCCAGCAGAACGACGTCGAACTTGTCGTCGGCCTTGTACACCGATTCCATGCCTGCGCCGGACAGCAGGTTCTTGAACTTCATCTTGACGACGGCGGAGTTACGGCCCGATTTGTTGTATTCGGCCCTTTGCACGACCATTGCGTCTGCGCCGATCATCACGACGTTGCCGGTGCGGAGTTCCTGTGCGGTCTTCATAAAACTGTCCTGTACGAAATTAGTAGCTTCAACTTTGCTCAACGGCATACGGCGCAAGCGGGTACGGCACCTTTCGCTCCTGTTTGCGGCTAGCTCGTGAAGCTGCAAAGCGCGCTGCAAACAGGGCGGGGGGCGGTGCCGCGGGCGTGGCCGGTACTACGGGCCGCCGCCTGCTTGCCGCGGTTGCCCGCGGCCCGTCACCTTCCGATAACTTGCTTTACCCGGAGCGGGCGCGTACACGAGTGGCGCCGATGCACGAGGACGACCCGGTTTCAGTGAAGATGCACCTCTCGGTGCCCGGATTCGCCGCCGCCATCGTGCCGCGCTTGCGTCGTCGGCCGTTGGATAACCGCTTATTTTAACTGACTTTTTGCGAATTCGGCCAGATTTCCGGCGAGGTCGCCAAGGGTCGCCAGTTCCAGTGCCCAGTCGGCCGCGCGCTGCTCGAAAGCGGTACGGTGGCGCTGGAAATCCGCCCAGTCCGGCTCGCCGACGCCGTTCCAGGCGTGCCAGAAGCGCGCCAGCGCCGCGCGGGCCGCGGCGGGCAACCCCTCGGCATAGTGGGCGAGGGCGGCGTCCAGCTTGGGCAGGTGCGCGTCGTCGGCCTGCGGATAGATCTGCCAGACGAACGGGCGGACCGCCCATTGGGCTCGCACGAAGGAATCCTCGCCGCGCACGAAGTTGAGGTGGCTGGCCCACAGCAGCGCGTCGTAGCCGGGCTGATCAGTGAACGCCAGGGCGTGGGCGCGCAGGTTACCGCGTTCGGCATGCGAACCCGCCGTGAACGACGGCAGGCCGAAAAAGCGCGCGAGCGCAGTCGAAATTCGCCCCTCCGGCACCAATAGCACTACCGGATCCGGGCCGTCGCGCCACTGTTCGAGCAGGCTGTCGGCCGCGGGATTCTCGTAGGAGAAGAGCGAAATAACGGTGGCGTCCGGACCGGGCGCGGACTGGCCGGTGGCGTGGCGCCACCACGCTTCACGCGCTTGTGACGACGCTTCGAAGGCCGCCCGCGCGGTGTCCAGATGGTGTTCCTTCAGCACGCCGCCGGTACCCGCGCCGAGTCCCGGGAAGAAGAACGTCTTCGTCAGCGGATAGCGCGGGTGCGGCGACCGGCGCAGATGGAAGTCCGCGACCCAGTCCTCGGCGCTCAGGTATTCCAGGTTCAGCCATACCGGTGCACGCTCGCGGCGCGCCATCGCGGCCACGTAGACATGCGGCAGTTCGCAGCCGAACGCCTCGATCACGACGTCCGCCACTTCGAGCGTGTCGCCCGCGTGCGCCGGCTCATGCCAGTGTTCGATGACGATGCCGCTCACGGCCTGGCGGCTGCGGTCGACGGCGAGCGCGGGGCAGAGCTTTTGGAACGCGTGCAGATCGTCGACGAAAATGCGCACCTGCCAGCCGTGCTCGCTCGTCAACTGTCGCGCAAGACGCCAGCACACGCCGATATCGCCGAAGTTGTCGATCACGGCGCAAAAGAGGTCGCACGCGATAGCGGCGTCCGCCTGCGCGGTTGTGGACGGCGTAGCTTGCGAAATCGGGGCAGAAGGGCGCGCGGAGGACATGATGATCGGCATCCGGATCTCGGACGCGTGCGGAATGTTCTAAACTGGCGATTCTAAAGCACTCACCCCACTATCCGCGTGAATCCTGACGCGGTGCTCATCCCGATTCTGCATGACCAATTCAGACGCGCCTGAAGCCTCCGAAGCATTCGAGCCAAAGAAGGTGCTCGCCCAGTTGCCGCATCTGCCCGGCGTCTATCGTTATTACGACGCGCTTGGCGCCGTGCTGTACGTGGGTAAGGCGCGCGACCTGAAAAAGCGCGTCTCGAGCTACTTCACGAAGACGCTGCTGTCGCCGCGCATTGCGATGATGGTGACGCGGATTGCCCGCATCGAGACCACGGTCACGCGTTCCGAGGCCGAGGCGCTGCTGCTCGAAAACAACCTGATCAAGGCGCTCGCGCCGCGCTACAACATCCTGTTTCGCGACGACAAGTCGTACCCCTATCTGAAGCTGACGGGCCACACGTTTCCGCGCATGGCGTACTACCGCGGCTCGGTGGACCGGAAGAACCAGTATTTCGGACCGTTCCCGAGCGCGTGGGCCGTGCGCGAGAGCATCCAGATCCTGCAGCGCGTGTTCCAGTTACGGACCTGTGAAGACTCGGTGTTCAACAACCGCACGCGACCTTGCCTGCTGCATCAGATCGGGCGCTGTACGGCGCCGTGCGTCGGCGCGATCAGCGAGGAGGATTACGCGCGCGACGTCGCCAATGCCTCGCGGTTTCTGCTGGGACGGCAGAGCGAAGTGATGAAAGAGCTCGAGGAGAAGATGCACGCGTTCGCTGCCGAGCTGAAGTTCGAGCAGGCCGCGGCGGTGCGCAATCAGATGAGTTCGCTGTCGACGGTGCTGCATCAGCAGGCGATCGAAGTGGGCAGCGATAGCGACGTGGACATTCTCGCGGTCGTGGCCCTCGGTGGCCGCGTGTGCGTGAATCTCGCGATGGTGCGCGGCGGGCGCCATCTGGGCGACAAGGCTTATTTCCCGTCGCACGTGGAAAGCGGGTTGACCATCGACGAGGGCGGTCTGGAGGATGGTGATGCAGGTGCGCAGGGCGTGCTGAAGGCGGCTGTCGCGCAAGGCTTGCGGGCGGCGCAGGAGGCGTCTTTGGCGAGCGTGGCGGCGCAGCGCAAAGCGGCCGCGATGGATGCTGAGCACACGCTGGACGCGCTGGCGATTGCACAGGACCTGCCGCCTGAAACGGACGATGTGGAGGACGAAGCGTCGGACGACCTGGATGATGAGGCGGCCGATGAGATCGATGATGTCGTTGACGCCGTGAATGAGGCAGCGTCCGGCGAAGCGGATGAGACCGGCGACGAAGCCGCCGCGACGACCTCGAGCAAACCTGGGCGCCGCCGCGTGACCGGTATCGAATCCGAAGTGCTCGAAGCCTTCATCGCACAGCACTACCTGGGCAACCGCGTGCCTCCTGTACTGGTCGTGAGTCATGCGCCGGCCAACCGGGAACTGGTCGACTTGCTGATTGAGCAGGCGGGCCACAAGGTCACGCTGTTGCGCCAGCCCCAAGGGCAAAAGCGCGCGTGGCTGGCGATGGCCGAGCAGAACGCGCGGCTCGCATTGGCGCGGCTGCTCTCGGAGCAGGGCTCGCAGCAGTCGCGCACGCGCGTGCTGGCCGACACGCTCGGCCTCGAGTGCGAGGACCTCGCGCACCTGCGTATCGAATGCTTCGACATCAGCCACACGATGGGCGAGGCGACCCAGGCGTCGTGTGTGGTCTATCACCATCACAAGATGCAGTCGTCGGAGTACCGGCGCTATAACATCACGGGCATTACGCCGGGCGACGATTACGCCGCTATGCGCCAGGTGCTCACGCGCCGCTACGAAAAGATGGTCGCGCAGGCCGCCGCGAACGCCGCTGACGAAGCGATCGGGCGGCCCGCGTCCGATCCCGCCGACCCCGCGCTCGCCGCCGATGCCCCCGAGCCGGCCACGGGCGGCCAGTTGCCGAACATCGTGCTGATCGACGGCGGCAAAGGCCAGGTGGAGATTGCGCGCCAGGTATTCACTGAAGTGGGTCTCGATTGCGGGATGCTGGTCGGCGTGGCGAAGGGCGAGGGCCGCAAGGTTGGTCTCGAAACATTGATTTTCGCGGACGGCCGCACGCCGCTCGAACTCGGCAAGGAGAGCGCGGCCTTGATGCTGGTCGCGCAGATCCGCGACGAGGCGCACCGTTTCGCGATCACCGGCATGCGTGCGAAACGCGCCAAGACCCGGCAAACCTCGCGCCTCGAAGAACTTGAAGGCGTAGGCGCGAAGCGCCGCCAGCGCCTGCTTGCGCGCTTCGGCGGGCTGCGCGGCGTGGTGGCGGCGAGCGTCGAGGATCTCGCCAGCGTCGAAGGGATTTCCCTCTCGCTGGCCGAGCAGATTTATCGGCAATTGCACTGATTGCGCAACATGGCGGCGCGGCCATGTGGGCGCGCCGTCCTGGCCAAAGCCCCCGGTGTGCCGTCTTGCCGTGTGTTTGCGGCCTGTTTGCTTGTGGCAGGCCTTATGACACGGCACAATTGCAACTCCCTTGTCAGACGCTGCGCCTGCCCATGCCGTTTAATTTTCCGATTTTCCTGACGTGGCTGCGGATTGTTCTGATTCCGCTCGTCGTCGGCGTGTTTTACTTGCCCGATATGATGATGAGCCCCGCGCACCGCAATCTCGCGGCCGCGACGATTTTCATCCTGGCCGCCCTGACTGACTGGTTCGACGGCTATCTGGCCCGCAAGTGGAACCAGACCTCGGCATTCGGCGCGTTCCTCGATCCGGTGGCCGACAAGCTGATGGTGACCGCGGCGCTGCTCGTGCTGGTGCAACTGACGCGGCTCGATTCGGCGATTGCGCTGGTCATCGTGGGCCGCGAGATCGCAATTTCGGCGCTGCGCGAATGGATGGCGCAGATCGGCGCGTCGAAGAGCGTGGCGGTGAATTCGCTGGGCAAGTTCAAGACCGCGTGCCAGATGGTCGCGATTCCCATGTTGCTGCTCTACGGCCCGGTGCCGATCGCGCCGGGCGTGGTGATCGATACGCGCGTGTGGGGTATGTGGCTCATCTTGCTGGCCGCCTTCCTGACGATCTGGTCGATGCTCTACTACATGAAGCTCGCGTGGCCGCAGATTCGTGAACGGGGCGGGATCGTCTGAGCGAAAACTGTCCCGTAAAAGACCCACGTGAAAGGGGTTGACACGTTTCAGCGCTTTATACATAATCTCGTTTCTCCGGTGCACGCAGTTCTGAACACCGGGGCGCAGTAAGCGGCAAATGAGTAGCAAATAGGCAGCAAAACGCGGGAGTAGCTCAGTTGGTAGAGCGCAACCTTGCCAAGGTTGAGGTCGCGAGTTCGAGACTCGTCTCCCGCTCCAGATTTTTGAAGCAGCGTTTTGTGGCGAGTGTGGCAACAGTCAGGCAGTAGTAAAAACGTTGTGTAGCAGGACCATGCGGGAGTAGCTCAGTTGGTAGAGCGCAACCTTGCCAAGGTTGAGGTCGCGAGTTCGAGACTCGTCTCCCGCTCCAGACATTCGGGGAAGCAAAGCTTCCCTTTTTGTTTGGTGGACCGACCGGCCATCGAACAAATCTGCGAACCCGTTGTGTACGCAACCAGTTGCGACGGTTCAGCAGTCCGCTTACGGCGCGATAGCAAAGCGGTTATGCAGCGGCCTGCAAAGCCGTTTAGGCCGGTTCGACTCCGGCTCGCGCCTCCAGCAGTTGAAGAAAAGCCCCGACTTGTCGGGGCTTTTCTTTTTTCGGCGCAGCTTTCTTTCGAGGCGAAATCTCGCTCGCATGCGACTAGGTCAACACAGGCAACGCAGGCGCTATAGTTCACAAACTTCATCCGTCGAGGCACCCGCATGCCAACCACCGTGGCCGAAAAACGCTCCCTGTGTTTGCGTGTCGCTTATGCGTTGTGCCTGGCAGGCGGCACATGGACACACCTGCAGGTTGCCCTCGTGCACGGCCTCTGGTGGGATTACGGTGGCGCGGCCCTGGTGACGCGTGTCTACTGGACTGCGCTGCTTTTTCTCGACCCATTGGCTGCGTTGCTATTGCTGGTGAAACCCAGGCTGGGTCTCATCGCGTGCGCGTCCATCATCGTGACCGATGTACTTCACAACACGTGGTTCGCGTTGCATAACCCGGCGAGGATGGATCTGTATCTTTCGCAGATCGCGTTTCTGCTTTTTGTTGTCTTCTCTGTGCGAACAGCATGGAAGGGCGCGCCGCGAAGCAAGCACGCACGGCTCGGAATCTCTGGCAGCGAGGCGTAGTTTGCACGCGGGGCAGTCAAGCGTAAGGTCACGCCTCAGCCGCTGCCTATGAAATACTGACGGTCATTTCTCTTCGCACCACTGGCCCTCTATCTATGTACTTACAGCTCACCGGCACTCAGGTCCGGCTGCTTGGCTCGATGCATCTGTTCCCTGCCGCCAGTCCGCGAATGCCTGCCTGGGTCTCGCAGGCGTTTGACTGGGCTGAAACGCTCGTCTTCGAATCCGATGCGCAGTCCATCTTGCCGTTCCTGAAGCGGGAAGGCGGGCAGTCGCTCGAGCAAATGCTGCCGCCTGAAGTGTGGCGCCGGTTGGACGCGTCGTGGCCTTCCGCGGGCGTGTTGGCTCCGCTCAGCGAGTTGCGGCCATGGGCTGCCATGATGGTGGCGCCGACGCTTTGCCAGCGTGTGGTGGAAGGCGTCGAGCCGAGGATGCTCAGAGAGGCCGCAGCGCAAGCGAAGCCGTATCGCTTTCTGGAGACGGTCGAAGAGGTGGTAGCGTCTCTCGAGTCGATTCCATTGCCGGCCATCTGTAGCGGACTCGAACTGCTGCTTGCCGATCTGACCGAGCCTCAGCGCACTCTTGAACGCATGCAGGCCGCCTGGCTGCAGCGCGACCTTCAAGGTATCTATGACGTAGCGGCCGAATCGCCGATGTTCAGCTTGCCCGGTATTCGCAGCGCAATTCTCGACGCACGCAATCGCGCATGGGCGCCGCGCGTGCGCGAAGCGCTGGATAATCCGGCGCGCACACTCGTGGTGGTGGGCGCGCTGCATCTGTGCGGCCCCGATAACCTGGTCGACCGCCTGCAGCATCCCGTGGAGCACATTGCGGTGGCTGATTGAGCGGTGTTGGCGAACCGTTGCGCGGCGTCCGCATGAATCATACGCTTGCTCGCGAGTCCAGATCATGTGCAGACAACAGACCCTTAACCGAAAGCGCACTCAATCTCAAGCGCCGTTTGCCGCTATACACTATCCCCCTACAACCATGGCCGACCCTCAACGGAATCCGACATGCTTGTTGCCCCCATTCCTGCCAATGAGAGCACCCGTTTAAACACGTTACAGGCGCTGAGTATCCTCGATACCCCGGCCGAAGAGCGTTTCGATCGCCTGACGCGGCTCGCGAAGCGCATCTTCGGCGTGCCGATTGCACTCGTCAGCCTCGTCGACGAGAACCGCCAGTGGTTCAAGTCGTGTGTGGGGTTGCCTGTCAACGAGACGTCGCGCGACGTCTCGTTCTGCGCACACGCGATTCTCCACGACGACATCCTGATGGTGCCGGACACGCTGATGGACGAGCGCTTCCAGGACAACCCGCTCGTGACGGGGGATCCAGGCATTCGTTTCTATGCCGGTTGCCCGCTGACCGTTCCGAACGGCAGCAAACTGGGCACGCTATGTCTGATCGACGTCAAGCCGCGCGGACTCGACGAGGAAGATCGCGCGCTCCTGCACGATCTGGGACGCATGGCGGGAGAAGAACTGGCCGCGGTGCAACTGACTACGCTCGACGCACTGACGCACCTGTCGAACCGGCGCGGTTTTGAAGCGCTTTCGCAGCACGCGCTCAATGTCTGCAAGCGAATGAACAGGCCCGCCTCGCTGCTGTTTTTCGATCTGAACGATTTCAAGGCAATCAACGATACCTACGGCCACGCCGAGGGCGATCGCGCTCTGGTGAGCTTTGCCGAGATACTGCGCGACGCGTTACGGGAGAGCGATGTGATCGGCCGTCTGGGCGGCGATGAATTTGTCGCACTACTGACCGACTCGGATATTGCCAGGACGGCTGCCGTCACCCATCGTCTGCAGGAGCACCTCGCTGCACACAACGCGGCGGCGCAACGCGGTTACGAGATCCGCTTTAGCGTCGGGCAGATCGAATACGACCCGCAGCGCCATGCATCGGTTACCGATCTGCTCGCAGCGGCCGATGCCTCGATGTACATCAACAAGCGGGCCTCGAAGACGCAGGCAAGACAGCGCGCATGACGTACTCATACTCATGCGCCGCAAGTGCGGCGCAGGTCCGGCTCGTTATGTTCCCGCGCGCCATTCGCGGCATAATTCTGCATTCGCCGCCCGCCCGGGCGCATCCTTCTTGACGTGTTTCCCATGAACGAGCCGCAGCATTCCACAGCCAAGCCGCAGCCGCCTATCGAATGGCGCTGGAAATTCTTCGACGACCTGACGACTGCGGAGGTCTATGCCATGCTGGCTGCGCGCAGCCAGGTATTTGTGATCGAGCAGAATTGCCTGTACGGCGATATCGATGGTCTCGATACTGAGGCATGGCATCTGTTCGCGTTCGGTCCGGGTGAGCCACAGCCAAAGTTGGCGAGTTATTTGCGCGTGTTGTTACCGGACGAGAGCGACGCGGACATCCGCATCGGCCGCGTCCTGACTACCGCCGATTTTCGCGGCATGGGGCTGGGCAATCAGATGCTCGCACGCGCCATGGGGCACATTGTCGAGCAATGGCCGAACGTACCGGTGCGTCTGCATGCTCAGGCGCATCTGCAGGGCTTCTATGGCGCATTCGGTTTCGTGCCGATTTCGGAGATCCATGAAGAAGACGGCATCCCGCACGTCTGGATGCGCACGGCCTGAAACGCGTAGCGTGGCGACAGGATTTCGCCGCGCGTAATTGCCTTAATTCAGCGCCTTACGCATCAGTTCGCCTGGGCCGGCGACTTGACGGCGAACGCCGTGTCGAGCGTCTCGCCGTCCGAGAACTGCAGCTTCAGATGCACGGTGTCGCCCGGCGCCACCTTGTGCTGCGCATGCTCCAGCATGATGTGATAGCCGCCCGGTGCGATCGCCACCTGGCCGTGCGCGGGCACGGTCAGCTTGTCGACCATCACCATCTGCTGCGTCGAGCCGTTCGATACCGTTTGATGCAGCATCGCGCCTTGGTAGTCGTCACTCGAAATGTCGGTGAGATCGATCGGTTTGTCGCTCGAGTTGACGAGCGTCACATAGCCGGCCGCGGGCAGGTTGTTCGGCAACCAGCGGACCCATGCGTGCTGGGTGCTGATGACCTGCGGGCCGGCCGCTTCGGCAGTGGCGGCGCAGCTGAACGAGAGGGCGAGGGCGCAGCCCATCGCTGCGAAGGATTTAGTCTTGAGGTTCATGAACGGAGACTCAGGAAGGGAGCGGGTAAGGGATAGCTAGCGTGCAGATAGGGCAGCGGACAGCCGGCCACCATCAGGAATGGTCTTCAATGATACGACGCAGATCGGCGGCGACCACATCGGGAGAATCGTGGTCGGTGGCGAGCAGGCGCGCGTGGCCTTGCGCATCGAAGACATACACGGCGGAACTGTGCGTGACTTCGTAGCTGCCGTTCGGGTCGCGCTTTTCCATCTGGTAGGCGACGCGATACTTCCGCGCCAGCGTCTCGATCTGCCGGTCGTTGCCGGTCAGACCTACGGCGTGCTCGGCATCGAAAGCGCCGACGTAGTCGTGCAGTGCCTGGGGCGTGTCGCGCGCCGGGTCGACGGTGATGAACAGGATGCGCACCTTTTGCGCGTCCGGGCCGAGTTTGGCGAGCACCTGCATCAGGCGCGCCATGGTCTCGGGACAGACGTCGGGGCAATGCGTATAACCGAAATAGACGAGCGCGGTATCGCCCTTGAAGGCCTCGCCGGTGACCGGTTTGCCGTCATCTCCGATGAGCGAGAAGTCGAGATCCGGCAGGTGGCCGGTCACGTTCGTCAGGTGCCAGGGCGCTTCCTTGTGCGTGCAGCCGGCGAGCAACCCGAGCGCCATGGAGAGCGCCAACACCCCCGGCAACGCGGCCCGTTGCAGGCGCCGCGCGGTGCGCGCCTTGCGTGGCGCTGGCCGCGGCAGTTCAGGTTCATCCAATTGCACCCGTTGGCGCGAAATTCTGGGGAACAAAGCTGGCATCCATGACTCGATTAAAGGAGACGCCCCGCGAGCGCAACTCACGACGGCGCATCGCAACGCGGAGCGGCTGGCAAATCGCAGCGCTGCGGTTCTCGCGCGGACCTGTCGGCGTGGCTGGGACTGTATCGTAAATGATTGGGGCGCGTCATACACCGCCCCGGAGGACCGGGATCGCGAGGCAATTTGACGCATCCCGGGAAAAGCGGCCGCAGCGGGAACCTGCGGATTTTGCACGGAATTTCCGCGTCGGGCAGGTCGATTCCAATGCCAGCGTTGCGCTAAGCCTTACTTTCCCGAAAAATAGCGGGATGCGCGGTAAGATGCGCACACTTTTGCGGCTGCGAGCGGCTGAAAGGCAAGATAAACCGATGCAAGCACTTCCGGCTGTTCTGTCTCCCAGCGAGACGGCATTTTTCTTCGACTTCGATGGCACGCTGGTCGAGCTGGCTCCCACGCCCGACGGTGTGCTGGTGCAACCCCAGGTCATCACCCTGCTCACAGAGCTGCGGCGCCTGACGAACGGCGCCGTCGCGGTCGTCTCGGGCCGCGGCATTGAGAGTATCGACTCGTTTCTCGGCATGCCCGACCTGCCCATTGCCGGCCTGCACGGCGCCGAGCGGCGCGACTCGAACGGCGACACCCAGCGCATCGGCTTTCATGATGAGCGCCTCCTGCGCATGGAGCAGGTGCTGGCCGATGTCGTCAACCACAATCCGGGCATGCTGCTCGAAATCAAGGGCGCGGCGCTGGCGCTGCATTATCGCAACGCGCCGGACCGCGAGCCCGTCGCACGCAAGGCCACCGAACTGCTCGTGGCCGACTATCCGGGCGCCTATGTGCTGCAGCCGGGCAAGATGGTCTACGAGATCAAACCGAAAGACGTCGACAAGGGGCGCGCCGTACGGGCCTTTCTGGACGAGCCGCCGTTCACCGGCCGCCGGCCGGTCTTCGCCGGCGACGATCTGACCGACGAGAAAGGTTTTGCGGTCGTCAACGAGCGCGGCGGCGTGTCGATCAAGGTAGGCCCGGGCGACACGATTGCGCGCTCGCGGCTCGAGTCGGTCGGCGCGTTGCTCGAATGGCTTGAGGCGATTGTCACCGCGGCGCGCGGCGCATGATGCGCGCCCGGTTTCGCTTCATTCCGAACGTCCTTCTGCACGGAAATTGCGCTTCATGAGTCGACTGATTATCGTATCGAACCGGGTCGCGCCGATCTCGGAAGGTGGCCCGGCGGCGGGCGGCCTCGCGGTGGGCGTCTACGATGCGCTGAAGGAAACGGGTGGCATGTGGTTCGGCTGGAGCGGCGACGTGCTCGCGTCGGGGCAGCCGCAGATCAAAGTCGAAGAGCGCGGCCCCGTGACCTTCGCCACCATCCCCTTGGTGCGGCGCGACTACGACCAGTACTACCGCGGCTTTTCGAACGCCACCTTGTGGCCCGCGTTTCATTACCGGGCGGATTTGCTGCAGTACGACCGGCACGACTTTGGCGGCTATTGCCGCGTCAACACGTGGCTCGCCCAGCAACTCGTGCCGCTCCTGCGCGCCGACGATGTGATCTGGGTGCACGACTATCACCTGATTCCGTTTGCGCAGGCCTTGCGCGCGGCAGGCGTCAAAAACCGCATCGGCTTCTTTCTGCATATCCCGTTTCCGGCGTCGCAGGTGCTGCTGGCGGTGCCGCCGCATCGCGAACTGGTCGAAGCGCTCTGCTCGTTCGACCTGCTTGGCTTCCAGACCGGCCCCGATCTGCGGGCGTTTTGCGACTACATCGTCAACGAGGCGAACGGCACCGTCGAGAATCCGGCTGACGGGCCGAGCGTCGTGCAGGCGTTCGGCCGGACCCTGAAGGCGTCGGCATATCCGATTGGCGTGTATCCGGACGAGATCGCGGAGCTCGCGAAAGCGGGCGAGCGCGGCAAGCCGGTGCGCACCATGAAGGCCACGCTGCATTCGCGCAAGCTGATCATGAGCGTCGACCGGCTCGATTATTCGAAGGGGTTGGTGGAGCGCTTCCGCGCCTTCGAGCGGCTGCTCGAACACTCCCCCGCGCAGCGCAACAAGGTGTCGTTCCTGCAGATCGCGCCGCCCACGCGGGCTGATCTGCATGCTTACCAAGACATTCGTCTGCAACTGGAAGGCGAGTCGGGCCGTATCAACGGCCGTTTCGCAGAACTGGACTGGGCGCCGATTCTCTACATTCATCGTCAGTACGAACGGCCGGTGCTGGCTGCGCTGTTTCGTACGGCCCACGTGGGTTATGTGACGCCTTTGCGCGACGGCATGAACCTCGTGGCCAAGGAATATGTCTCGGCGCAGGATCCGGAAGATCCGGGCGTGCTGGTGCTGTCGCGCTTCGCGGGCGCGGCGCAGGAGCTGGACGGCGCGTTGATCGTCAATCCCGTGGATATCGACGGGATGGCCGAGGCGCTGGCAACGGCCTTGTCGATGCCGCTCGCCGAGCGTCAAGCCCGTTACCGCGACATGATGGTGCAACTGCGCGAGAACAACGTGTCGGTGTGGCGCGATAACTTCATGCGTGATCTGCAGGCGGCAGGTGCCGCGAAGGACGACGGCGAGGTGGCGTCGGCGGTTCGCGAACCCCTGGCTGGGTGAGGGCAGGGCGAGCATAAAAAAGCCGCTTCGATGCATACATCGAAGCGGCTTTTTACATTCATGTCGGCCATCACAGCGGCGTTGCCGCCGCCAATCTTCACACCACGTGCTGTTCGTCGACCTTCTTGCCGCCGGCGTGCAGCGTCGCGCCTTTGCCGTACTGCTTCGACAACAGGTCGCGATACAGCCCCGGCCGGTTGCGCAGTTCTTCGGGCGTGCCGTCGTCGACGACCTTGCCTGTGCTCATCACGATGATCCGGTCAAAACTGTTCAACGTCGACAGCCGGTGGGCGATGGCGACCACCGTGCGGCCCACCATCAGCCGGTCGAGCGCTTTCTGGATCGCCTCTTCGGAGGCGCTGTCGAGCGCCGAGGTGGCTTCGTCGAGCAGCAGAATCGGCGCGTTCTTCAGGATGGCGCGTGCAATCGCGATGCGCTGCCGCTGACCGCCCGAGAGCTTGACGCCGCGGTCGCCGACGACCGTGTCGTAGCCTTCCGGCATCGCTTCGATAAAGTCCGAGCAACGCGCTTCCCGGGCCGCTGCGAGCACTTCTTCGCGACTCGCCTCAGGGCGGCCGTAGGCGATGTTCTCGTAGACAGTGCGGTGGAACAGGGCGATATCCTGCGGCACGACGGCAATCGCGTGGCGCAAGCTGTCCTGCGTGATTGAGGCGATGTCCTGCCCGTCGATCTTGATCTGGCCGCCTTGCGTCTCGTAGAAACGCTGCAGCAGTGAAAGCACGGTGGACTTGCCCGCGCCGGACTTGCCGATCAGGCCGACCCGCTGGCCCGGTTCGATATGCAGGTCGAAATGATCGAGAATCGGCCGGCGGCGCGGATACGCAAACGTCGCGTTCTCGAAGTCGATCCGTCCGCCTTGCGGCACCAGTTCGACGGCGTCCGAGCGGTCCGGCATGCCGTGCGGCTCGAGCAGCGTGCGCACCGCTTCGGCGAGCCGCGCGACGTGCTGCGTAACGTCGACGAGCGCGACGGCGAGGTCGCGCGTACCGTGCAGAATCGTGAAGCCGAGCGAGCTGACCAGCACGATGTCGCCCGAGGTGGCGCGGCCGTTGTCCCACAGCCACAACGCCCAGCCGAGCAACCCGGCCGAGAGCATCGCCGTGATGACCGCGTGCAGCAGGCGCAGCTTCTCCAGATAGAGCAGGCTCTGCTGACGCGCATCCATTTCGGCCTTGACGGTGGCGCCGAAGCGCGCCTGTTCGCGAATCGTCATGCCGAATGCGCGCACGAGGCCCATGTTGCTGATCACGTCGACCAGTTCGCCGTCCACCGAAGCCGCCTTGGTGGCGAAGTGATGGTGACGCGCCGAGCCGCGCCCTGCCAGCTTGTAGAGCACCACAGAGAGGATCGCCGAACAGAGCATCAGCCCGCCCGCCATCAATGGATTGACGGCGGTGATCATGACGATGGCGCCGAGCACGGCAATACATGGCGGCAGCACGTTCCAGGCGGTGGTGTTCTCCGCCGTGTAGACCGCGTTCGAGGTCGCCGTGATGCGGCTCGCCAGCATGCCGGGCTGCTTTTCCGAGTAGTACGTGGGCGAGTGGCCGCTCAGATACTGGAACAGGTCGCGGCGCAGGTCTCCGGTCACGGCCACGAAGGTGTGCGCGGCGACCCAGCCGCCGACCCGCCACAGCAGGTTGTCGGCGGCAATCAGGCCGACAAGGATGGCGAACGCGCTCCACAGCGGGCCCGGATGGTGCCGGCCTCCGCCGAGCACGTCGATCAGATGCTTGATCGCATATTGAGAGGCGAGCGCACAACCCACAGCCGCGAACACGCTGCACAGGACGATCGCATGCGCGAGCGGGTGGCGGCGGATATAGCGAAAAAGAAACGCAAGCGGCCTGTGCGCATAGCTCGCAAGCTTTGCGTTGTGGACGTTACGCTGGGCGATGGTGAGATGTTCCAATTGATCGTGTGGTCGGTGTGTTTCAGGTTATGTCATGCAACGGCATGGGCCACGGGACGCATCGCCACAAAAGGCAGATGCTTCGCATTGTAAACACGCAAAAGGCATTCCGCCGTGTTTGAACGGCGACGGGACGCGACTGATTTCGCGATGGGCATCCGCAACACCTTGTTTGCTCGACTCCGCCAAGCGGCAGTCGTTCATGCAGATTGCGGAATAATTTCGGGATATAATTACAAAAGCCATTCAACGCGCGCGGACCTGTGGCAACGCGTGGAAGAGCGGCACGCTGAAAACATTGACGAAAAATTCGCAAAAAAACTGTCTGCCGGCCGCGCGCCACAGCCAGCCCCTACTGTAGAACTGTCTTATAAAACAAGGGTTTGCAAAGTGTTTCCGCTTTGTAACAACGTAAAGTGTTTGAAATGTTTCACGCCCTGAGGGGCTTCCGGCACTCATAATGCACGCTCGGTAGTCCCACGAAATTATCTGACAGTTTGTCAACGAGTCTGAGGCATGTGCGTTTACGGCACATGTACAGCCTGGTGACGATGATCAGTCTGGGCATCCTTACCAAGCGATCCATCGCAGGATTTCTCGAAGAAACAGGCCCGTGCCGGTACCTCCGGCGCGACTGGCCAGGCGAGCAAAGCGAGTCGCTTTTAACAAACCGCAGTACTTTTGCCTGATTTTTTACGAGGAGTTCTCTCTATGCGAATCGCACAAATCGCTCCGTTGCACGAGGCGGTTCCTCCCAAGCTGTATGGCGGAACGGAACGGGTGGTGTCCTACCTGACCGAAGCACTGGTCGAACAAGGACATGATGTGACGCTCTTCGCGAGCGGCGATTCGCAGACCTCGGCGAAACTCGAAGCTTTCTGGCCGCAGGCGCTGCGCCTCGACCCGACCATCCGCGACGTGATGGCCCCGCACATGCTGCTGCTGGAAGAAGTGCGCCGTCGCGCTGACGAATTCGATGTGCTGCATTTCCACATCGACTACTACCCGTTCTCGCTGTTCGCGCGCCAGCCGGTGCCGTTCCTGACCACGCTGCACGGCCGTCTCGATCTGCCCGAACTGCAACCGATCTTCAACACCTTCAGCGATGTGCCCGTGGTGTCCATCTCGGACAACCAGCGCATGCCGTTGCAACAGGCTAACTGGCTGTCGACCGTTTATCACGGCCTGCCGGAAAACCTGCTCAAGCCGATCCCCAACGTCAAACCGGGCTATCTCGCCTTCCTCGGCCGTATTTCTCCGGAAAAGCGCCTCGACACGGCTATCCGCATCGCCGAGCAGGCCGGGATGAAGATCAAGGTTGCCGCCAAGCTCGACAAGGCTGACCGCGCGTACTACGAAGAAGTCATCAAGCCGCTGATGTCGCTGCCGCACGTCGAATACATCGGCGAAATCAGCGAAGCAGAAAAGACCGAATTCCTCGGCAACGCTCACGCGCTGCTGTTCCCGATCGACTGGCCGGAGCCCTTCGGTCTGGTGATGATCGAAGCCATGGCTTGCGGTACGCCGGTGATCGCGTTCAAGCGCGGTTCGGTGCCGGAAGTGATCGAGAACGGTGTGTCGGGCTTCGTCGTCGAAGACGAAATCAGCGCGGTCGCTGCCGTCAATCGTCTGCACGCGCTGCCGCGCGAAACGGTGCGCAAGGCGTTTGAATCGCGTTTCTCGTCGAAGGTCATGGCGCAGAACTACGTGGCGTCGTACGAAGAACTGCTGCGCCAGAAGCGCCGCACTGTGCTGCGCGAAGTCAACGCAAGCTAGTACCTCGCTTAGCTATATCCGCTTGGGCGCCGCCTTCGGGCGGCCCGCAGGCGCCAACAACGCCCCGCGTGTGTCAAGCACGCGGGGCGTTGTTGCATGCGCGCCGCGCATTTGTCGTGGAATCGTCCGAAAGTGGCGGTTTGGGGGCAGCAACCGTGAGGCGTCTCGGTAATATCCCTATAATGGCCGTGCCGCAAATTTGGCTGCGGCGTCGTCAACGACCGGAGGATGCCTTGGCGAGAACGAAAGAGACGCGTGCGAATGCGGCGCCCGGCGCTGGAACGATTTTCGCGTTGCGCGCCATCGGTCTCGTGATTCTGGCTCGGTGGCTGTTTTCGATGGCGGGAATGGACTTCGTCTCGTCGCTGTCCGCGATGGCCTCGTCGCCGTGGGCCTGCATCAACCTGGTCTTCCTGTTCCTGCTGATTTTTCTGCCGGGCGCGCGCGCCCAGGCCGAGCGTCCGTTTCATCCGCTACCGCAATGGCTGCGGCAGGCGTTGCGGTTGTTCGCTTTCCTCGGATTCCTGTTCGCCATTTTTTCGGTGGGTGCCTTCGTCTGGAGCGCTGGCGGGCGGCGTGCGATACACGCCGTGGCCGCCACCAACGGCTGGCTGGTGGCGGCGCCGGCCCTGTACGCCGCCGTGCTGTGGATCTGCCGTCCGCGCGCGCTGTGGCGCACGAACGTGGCGGCGCGCCGCTTCGCGATAGGCCGCTACGCGATTTCCGTCGACGTGGCGACGCGCACGGTGGTCGTGTGGGTGGAAAGCCGCAAGCTCGGTCAGTACGATGCCCGCGAATTGTCGGTGCACTGGCCGGATGGACAGGGTGACGCCGGTGCGGCTCCGGTTGCGGTAACTGCTGCGGAGTTCGGCACGGCGGAGGCGGTGGCTCCAGTGGGTATCGGTTCGGCCCCGGCTTCGGCGGTGCCGAGGACTGCGGCGCACAGCGGCTGGCTGCACCGGCGGCCTAAGGTGGAGTTGCATTGGGACTCCCCCGCGGCGGCGGGACATAACCATCAGACAGTATTTCGCGCGGCGCTTGCAACGGAGGGCGACCGGGTGGCCGCGCGGGCTCTCGATACATCGCTGCGCCAAGCCTGATTTCCGGAGACTTCATGACCGATTCGACGCTTAACGCGACTGCTGTAGGGGAGCATGGTGCAACGCCTAAACCGTTCCGGCGCCTGCTGCTGACCGGCGCCGCCGGCAACCTCGGCCGGCAGCTCCGCGGTGCACTCGCCGCCTGGGCCGATGTCGTGCGCGTCAGCGATATCGCGCCGCTCGGCGAAGTGGCGGCGCATGAAGAAGCGTCGGTGGTGGACCTCGCCGATCCGCAGGCCGTGCATGCGCTGCTCGAAGGCGTCGATGCGGTGATTCACCTGGGCGGCATTTCGGTCGAAGCGCCGTTCGAGGATTTGCTCGAAGCGAATATCCGCGGTCTCTACAACCTGTATTCGGCGGCGCAGAAGCAGGGCGTGAAGCGCATCGTGTACGCCAGTTCGAATCACGCGGTGGGATTTCATCCGGTGACCTCGGTGGTCGATATCGACGCGCCCTTGCGTCCCGATAGCCTGTACGGCGTGACCAAGTGCTTCGGCGAGTCGCTGTCGCGCTACTACTTCGACCGCTTTGGTCTGGAGACCGTGTGTCTGCGGATCGGCTCGTCGTTCGAGCAGCCGAAGAATCCGCGCATGCTGGTGACGTATCTGAGCTATCGCGACTTCATCGAACTGGTGCGCTGCTCGCTCTTCACCAACCGGGTGGGGCACGCGATTGTGTACGGCGTGTCCGATAACCGCAGCAAGTGGGTGGACAACACGAAGGCGGCGTTCCTTGGTTTTCGTCCTCAGGACAGCTCAGTGGAGTTCGAGCATCTGTTTCCGGCCAACGCGCCTGACGCGAATCTCGACGATCCGATCCAGCGCTTCCAGGGCGGCCCGTTTGTACTGGCCGGGCCGATGGAGCCGAAGTCCTGATTGGAACAGTGTGGCTGCGGACCGACCCGTTTCCAGCCGGGCGGCAACGATCCGCACGCCCTGCCGGAATTGAGTGAGCTAGCCCAATGAGTGGCCGGATGAGCGGCCCAATCAAGCTGGCGCTTAGTGATGCGCGAAGTTCGCTTGCCCACTCACGTTCTGAGCGCGGCTGCCCGATTCCGAAACCACATTCGCCACGCCACCGTACGCGTTGCCGTCCGCGCCGTACGCAGCCTGCTCAACGGCGATCGTCTCCACGCTCTGGCCACGTTGCGACGCCGGTGCGCCGGCGATCGGGTTATACGAGGGTGCCGGACCGTAGCCGCTGCTGGCAAATGCGGGGACCGCCACGGCTGCGGTAACGGCGACCAGAAGGGTTGCGATGAGATTGCGGTTCATGAGATTCACTCCAATTCAGGTTAAATGTCTTGTGACCGCGGCGCACTGCTGATTGGCGACTGCGCCGCGGCCGGACTAACAGGTTCTTGCCAGAGTCTTACTTCAGGCGCGACTGCAACTCGTTGGCGAGCTGTTTGATCGCGGCCTTCGTCGGTGCGTCTTCAGCGAGCGCGTTGAGCAAGCCGAAGTCGTGGATCGTCCCGTTGTAGCGCACCGTGGTCGCCTCATCGCCCGCTTCGTCGAGCTTGCGGCCGTAGGCTTCGCCTTCGTCGCGCAGTACGTCGGACTGCGCGACCTGGATCAACGCCGGCGGCAGACCCTTCAGCTCATCCAAAGAAGCACGCAACGGCGATGCGTAAATCTCGTTACGCTGCTTCGGATCCTTGGTGTACGCGTCCCAGAACCACTTCATCATCGGACGGGTCAGGAAGTGGCCTTCCGGATAGGCGTTGTACGAACCGTCGTTGAAATTGTTGTCCGTGACGGGCCACATCAGACCTTGAAAACGGATCGCGGGACC
>Ga0302178_10000472_pt1 | contig 36426 bp, 34 predicted proteins | sample I_Palsa_E1_3_FD_198790 | JGI IMG/M metagenome (GOLD analysis project Ga0302178, IMG submission 198790) | Peat permafrost microbial communities from Stordalen Mire near Abisko, Sweden - I_Palsa_E1_3 | ecosystem: Environmental > Terrestrial > Soil > Palsa > Peat permafrost | place: Sweden... | reverse complement strand
TCGGCTCAGCAGCGACGGGCTCGCCCGGGCACAGGCGGCGCTGGCCGCCGCGCCGCCCGTGGCACCGCGGGCGGCGCAAGGGCCGGCGCCGCGGGGGGCTGCGCCGCGGCGGCGGGGGCTGGCCGGGGAGGGGCTGTGACGGGCCAGGTGACGCGGGCGCTGGACGGGGTGACGCGGGCGCTGGACGGGCTGCTGGGGCGGTGCGCGGGGCTGGTGCCGCCGGGGCGGCGGGGGTGGGCCGAGGCGGTGCGGGCTGAGGCTGGTGAGGTGCCGGCCGGGGCGGCGCGGCTGGGCTGGGTGGCGGGCGGGGTGTGGCTGGTGGCGAGGGAGGCCCAGATGGTGCGCAGGATCGGGTACGGGCTGGCGGTCGCGGCGGTGGCGGTGGCCGCGGCGCTGGTGGTGCGCTACCTGTGGGGCGGCGCGCATCCTGGCCGGGATGCCGGGTGGGACAAGGCCCGGGTGGTGCTGCTGGTGGCGCTGGCGGCGGGTTTGCCGTGGGTGGGCAGGCGGCGCGGCGTGTTCGGCCCGGTAGGTGCCAGCATCGCGGCGCGGGTGGTGCGGGCCGGCGGCTGCGCGGCGGTGCTGCTGCTGGTGCTGGACCTTGCCCGGATCGAGTATTACCCCGGCTCGGGCGGGGTCATCTGGCCGGGGAACGGCTGGGCACGGGAGGCGGTGGCCCTGGGGCTGATCGGCGGCTGCCTGGCGGCGGTCCTGATCATCACCGCGCGGCGGCCGCGCCACCCGGTGCTGGTGGCGTGGTGCGTCGCCGCCGCCGGGCTGGTCCTGCTTCTCACGGTGGCGCCGGTGCAGGTGCTGATCACCGTGTACGTGGCCGGGATCCTCGCGCTGACGACGCGGCGCTCGCCGGTGACCCCGGCGACACTGGCCATCTGCGCCAGCGCCGGCGTCGCCGGCGGCCTCCTGGTGGTCGCGCTGTGGAACCCCACCCGGTCGCCGGCGGCGCCGGGCCTCCACAAACAAACCGATGTGCGGCTGCTGTTCGTGATACTGGTCGCGGTGATCGCAGCGGGAACGGCGGCAGCGGGAGCGGTGGCGGTACGGCGCGCCAGGGGCCCGGGTGACCCGCTGGTGCTCAGGAGTGCCCGGACCTGGCAGTGCCTGGCGGCCGGCCCGCTGACCGGCGCTGCCGCCGCGCTGATGCTCCCCCTGCTACGGGCCAGCGCCGCGGTCCACTTTGCTGCCGCGTGCCCGGCGGCACGCCACGGGCAATGTACCGCTGCATCGGGGGTGTGGATGTTGTTCCTTGTCGCCGGGCCGGTGCTCGGCCTTGCCATCGGCAGCGTGGCGGCCGCCAGCACCGCATCTCAGCCGCCACAACTGCCGCTTCCGCCGCGTGAGGCCCGGCCAGGCGGCTCCAGGTCGGGCGGAGTCTTCGTGCGCAATTCATGAGGTAACCGCCCTGCTGGGGCGCCCCGGGTTGCCAGCGTCCATGACGGCTCGGCGAACAACTCGAGTTGAATGTTGTCCGGATCGCGGAAGACGAGCACGGCGGCACCCGGTACGGAGTTCGCCGCAGCGATCGGGGAATGCACGACTGCGGCCTTCGCCAGTCGTTTCGCCCAGGCCTCAAGTTCCTCGCGGTCCGCGACAGCGAACGCCAGGTGGTCCAGGCCGGCGCGCGTCTCGTCGAACGCGTCCTGGCTGCCGTGCCGGTGATCATGCCCTGCTCATCGTGTCCTTGCACCGGTGCAGCCAGCCGCACGGCACGACGTTCGCTGACGACTGCGGCGCAGGCGGCGGCTTCATGCTCACCATGTTCCTGCGCGACGGCGAAGACGTCTACCGGACCTACAGCACCACCGCCCGCGGCGTGGACCGGCTCATGTTCGTCAGCAACATCCCCGACCTCACACCGTACGGCCGCCAGGAAGACCGGGAAGATTCCCCGCCCGGCTGGCCGCAGCATCCCGCCTACGGGTTGCCGAGGCGGCAAGTGGTGAGCCTGCCGGCGGGCCACCGCTGCCCAGAGGTCTTCCCGGCGCGGCCGGTGGACGGGCCCCGGCCAGGCCGGGGCGGCTCAGCGGGTGCCATCGGCGCGGAAGATCGGCCATCCGATCTCTGTCTCCCACTCGGCCGGGTCCGGCGTGTCCTGCGAGTCGCGCAGGTAGTACTCCCGCAAGGGCCCGTCGACGCTGATCTCGTGGCTGGTGGCGTAGGAGCCGAGCTCGCTGTAGGTGAGATCCACATCGTCCAGCGACCCGTGGTGGGCCGCGACGGCCAGCTCCGCCGCGGGCACCACGAAAGCCACGACACGCCCGACCGGCCGGATAGTCCCGTCGACCGGGATGAACACCGTCGCCTCGCCGCGATCGTGCTGGAACAGCTCGCTCGCGTACAGCCCGCCGCTCGGACCCCTCTGCGGCAGGCCCTGGGCATGAACCGTGGCATGCAGCTCCCCGAGGGCGCCCTGCCACCACGACAGGATGTCCGCCCTGTCCACGGTCTGCCGGATGCCGGCCGCCGCCGTCGCCGGGACCGTCCGGTGCTCAATCGGCATCGGCGAGTCCGGGCGCTGGAGCAGGCTGCGCAGCGAGCCGACGGCCTCGCGGGTCTGGGCTAGCTCAGCCTCCAGCCGGTCGAGGTGCGCGGCGATCAGCGCGTTGCGCGCCGCAGAATCGGGCGCGGCGAGCACGGCCTTTACCTCGGCCACCGGCATCTCGAGGTTCCTGAGCCTGCGGATGACCTGGGCCACCGGGATCTGGTCATGCGAGTAGTACCGGTAGCCGTTGCCCGGATTCACCTCGGCCGGTTCCAGCAGGCCAACCTGGTGGTAGTGGCGCAGCGTCTTCACGCTCAGATGCGTCACCCGCGCGAAATCGCCGACCATCAGTCCCGCTGTCATGACTCCAGTCTTGACTCTCCCCCAGCGGGAGAGTCAAGCGCCTGCAGACCTGTTGACCCTCCCCCTGCCGGAGCGGCGAGCCTGGAAGCAGGCCCCAGCCGGGGCCGGAGAATGACTCAAGAAAGAAGCAGCATGATGACCGAGAGCACCGCACTGCACGGCGTCCTGGCCGACCACATCGCCGCCGTGAACGCCTTCGACGAGGACGCCATCGTCGCTACCTTCGCCGACGACGCGGTCGTCAACGACGCCCGCCGCGAATTCTGGGGCGCCGCAGCCATCCGCCGCTGGGTCGCCAAGGAGATGGTCGGCGACAAGGTCACGCTCGAGGTGACCGAGGTTATCCAGCACTACGGCGACACGATCGTCCGCGCCCGCTATGACGGGGAGTACGACAAGACCAACCTCCCCGGCGAGCTGATCATGAGTAACTACTTCACCGTCCGCGACGGCAAGATCGTCAGCATGATCGTCATCCGGAACGCCCCGGCCGGCTACTGAGCATCGCGGGTTCCTTGAAGCTCCTGCTGCAGCTCGGGGCGGCAATCACTTTGCCGGGCGGAGAGCCCGTACGCGGCCTGGCATCTCGCCGCTGCCTGGCGGGCTGGGTGCCGGGACGCCGGGGCAGGCCTCGTGCCCTGCGTCCAGCATTCACGGAGGATCCTTGCCGGGTCCCGTCAGGATTGCCTTCTAGCCTCATGCCTATGTTCGCCTTGGAGGGTCAGGCCCGGCGTCGTCCTGATTTCCGCGCGCTCCGGGCCACGACCGATATTCTTCGGTTCGAGGTGTGCTGCGCCGGCGAGGAGCGCCATGGCACGCTCGATCAGGCGGCGCGGATTGTGCTGTGCGTGTCCGGCGAGGTCGACGTGCTGACGTCGCCGCGGCTGGCTGCCGCCGTCGCGGACACCCTGGAGGGCGGCCAGCCCGATGTGGTGATCGATCTTGCCCGCGTCGAGTTCATCGACGTCACGGGAATCCGCGTCCTGGAGAACGCGGCGGGCCAGGCGCGCGACGCCGGCGGAAGCCTGGCGCTGCGGTCACCAAGCCGGGTAGTGCGCCGGATGCTCGACCTGCTGGACCTGGACCGGGCGCTGCTGGTCGAGCAATGACCGGCGGCACCGCAGCCCGGGAGCACGTCGGATGAGCTGGGGATGGGATGAGCTGAACAGGAAAGGCCGGAACAGTGCGTGAGAATGTGACCATCTCGTACCGGGGAGCGAGCTACGAGATCGGACGAGGGCAGGACTTCTACGGGATCTGGGCCGCGGGGGCGCCGCGGTCGCATCCATTCGAGCGGTGGCCCAAGACCCCCGAGGGCTGGTACGGCGCGTGGTCCCGGTTCACCGCGATCGAGGCGCCAGGAACGATCATCCCGGTCGGGCAGGCTCCTGGGCTGCCCGGCCAGGCTGCTGTCCCAGCCAGCGTCCCAGCCAGCGTCCCAGCCAGCGTCCCAGCCAGCGTCTCAGCCGGTGTCTCAGCCGGGCAGGCCCTTGGCCCGGCCGGGCAGGCCCTTGGCCCGGCCGGGCACGCGACCGGACCGGCCGGGCAGGCTGGGCAGGCCCTTGGCCCGATCGGCCGGGCGACCGGACCGGCCGATCTGGGCACTGCCCCGGCCGCCAGCGCGGGTATCCGCGGCGTCATCGCGGCGGTGCTGCTCGCCGTCGGCGTCGCCTGCGGGGTCGCCGGGCTCTTCCCCGGCTATATCGGGGGGGCGAGCCTCGCCCAGGAGCCGGCCGAACTCTGGCCGCACGCGATCTACTTCGCTGCCTGGACCGCGAGCGCACTGCTCATCTTGCCCGGCGGTACTCGCCTGCGAGCGGGAGCGCTGCTCGGGATAGGGACGAGCATCGTCACGTTCGGCCTCTTCTTCGCGGACGCCGGAACGGCGATCGCCGGAGGTGCGCATCTCATCGGCGCCGGCCTCGTGCTCGGGCTGGCCGGCTGGCTCGCTTGCGCGGCCGGCTCCGCGGCCGCCTTCGGACTCCGGCCGGCCGGCGCGCCGGGCAGGCCGGCTGGCAACGAGATAGGCCCCCTGCTGGCATTGACGCTCGCCGCGCTCGGCGCGGCGGTCGCCTTCGCCCCCTCGTGGGACAGCTATACGCTGCGGGCCTCGGACGGGCTGACGCAGTCCCTGACTGCGGGCAACGCCTTCGCGAACCCGGCACTGGTGATTGCCGGGGACGTCGCCGTGATGGTCGCCCTCGTCGCGGTTGTTGTCGCGGCGGCGCTGTGGCGGCCGGTCCTGCAGGGAGCAGCGTTGCTCGCCGGTGCCATCATCCCGATGGCAGCGCAGGCGATCTCGGCGCTCGTCGCGCTCGGCGAGGCCACCACGCCGGCGCTGTTCGGGATCCCGTCGGCGCAGGCCGCGCAGGCTGGGCTCACGATCAGCTCCGGTGTCACGCCGGCATTCTGGATCTACTGCGCCTTCATCGTCGCGCTGGTCGTGCTGTGCGTGCGGATGCTCATGCCGCCCCGCTCGGCCGCGCTTGACGCCACCCCGCTCGCCACCAGCACACTCAGCTGAGCGCCCGGACCTCATTCCTGGCTGCCGATGACTTACCGCGCGGGCATCAGCGTGCCGAACTGGCCGGGCCTTTCCCTTGGACCCGCCAGTGACAATGACGCGGCGGCCCACCTGCCCAGGATCCCTCTATGCTGCGCCGGCCGGCTGCCCGCGGCCGGCTAACTGGCCGCCGGCGCACCAGCCGCCGGCTCATCAGCCGCCGGCTCATCAGCCGCCGGCTCATCAGCCGCCGAGTCATCAGCCGCCGGGTCACCTGCCTGCGGACTGGGACGGTTCTGGCCGTCGGACTGTGCCTCGGCCAGCCCGAGCAGGCTCTGGCGGGGCGGGCAGAACACGTCGACTTCGAAGCAGCGGCTGTCCGTCGTCCACGCCGCGTGCGGCACCCAGGCCGGAACGACCGCCACATCTCCCTTGCGCATCGTGCGCACGTCTCCGTCCAGGTCGAAGGTAAGCTCCCCGTCCAGCACGATGACGATCTGCTCCTCTTCGTGCACGTGCCGCGGCGCCGTGACGCCAGGCTCGAAGGTGACAAAGTTCGTCATCGCGCGCTGCCCGAGAACCGGACGGAAACCCAGCCCGGGCAGGAACTCCGCCGGTGTCAGCGTGTCTATGTTCACGTACCGGCCGGCCCCGGCAGGCTCACCGCGGGCCTCCGTCGTGAAGTGGCTGGCGGCGTCACCGAAAGACCCGGCGGCAGCGCCGAGAGACCCGGCGAGGGCGACCAGCGGACTGGCGCCACCGGCGGGAGCATCTGGGCCCTGCTGAGGCGGGCCCGCAACGTCGCTCATTGTCCCTCCAGTGCGGTCCGGAGAACCTCGCCGATCCGGCGGACGCCCTCATCAATGAGGTGGTCGGCGACCCGGCTGTACGCCAGCCGGATCTGCGTAGCGCCGGCATCGCCGGGGTAGAACGGCCGGCCAGGCACGTACGCGACCTTGCGAGCCCGGGCCGCCGCCGAGAGCGCTACCGTGTCCACGCCAGCAGGCGCCGTCAGCCAGATATAGAACCCGCCCTCCGGCTTCGTCCACGTCGTGCCGTCCGGCATATGAGCGGTCAGCGCCCCGGCCATCAGGCCGGCCCGGCGGGCGTACAGCGCCCGCGACTTGACGATCTGCCGGTCCAGGTGCCCGCCGCGCCCGTACTCCTCGAGCATCCGCTGGCCGAGGGCGCCGGAGCACTGGTCGGAGTTCTGCTTGGCGATGACGAGCCGGCTGATGATCTCCTCCGGCCCGGCAGCCCAGCCCAGCCGTACCCCGGGGAAGAGGATCTTCGAGAACGTGCCGGCCTGGAGCACTACGTCGGGCGCCAGCGACCACAGGCTCGGCGGCGGCGGGGGGCCGAAGCCGAGCTCCCGGTAGGCGACATCCTCGAGGATCAGGAAGCCGTACCGCCGGGCCAGGCTGACCAGCTCCTGCCGCCGCTGCTCGCTCAGCGAGAGCCCGGTCGGATTCTGGTAGTCCGGGATCGTGTAGAGGATCTTCGGCCGCAGGCCCGCGGCCAGCATGCCGGCCAGCACATCGACGCGCATCCCGTCGCCGTCCACCGGCACGCCCCGCACGTCCGCCTCGTACCCGCGGAACGCCATGATCCCGCCGAGATAGGTGGGCGCCTCCACCACGACGACATCGCCCGGGTCCACGTAGCTCTTGGCCAGCAGCTCCATGCAGTCGATGCCGCCGCTGGTGATCATCAGCCCGCCGGGGCCCGGTGGCGAGCCTTCCAGCGACTCCATCCGCCCGGACACGTAATCGCGAACCCCGGCGAGTCCCTCGGTCGCCGAGTACTGGAGGGCAACAGCCGCGTCCTCGGTGATCAGCCTGGCCGCGATCCCGGCCAGGACCGGAGCCGGGAAGGTCGCCGGATCGGGGAACCCGCCGGAGAACGTGATGACATCGGTTGGGCCGGCCAGGGCAAGGATCGCCGTGATCTCGCCACCGCCCAGCGCGTGCGCCCGCCGGGCGAGACCGGCATTCCAGTCGTGCTTGATGGCTGCAGTCATCTGCCTGTTCCGTCTCTTGACACTGAGCCTTACAAATGTAGACGCCCTCGACCTGGCGCTGCTGCGCGCGCTTGCGGTGGACGCGCGCCAGTCCCAGCGGGCCCTCGGCCGGGCCATCGAGATGTTCCCGCCCGCGGTGGCCGGCCGGCTCGCCCGGCTGGAGCGCAGCGGCGCGATCCGCGGCTACCGACACTGGCGGCGCTGCCGCGTCTTCACGGCCTCTCGCCGTCCAGCAGCTGGGCGATGTGCTTTCCTGGCCTGTCGGCCAGGTCCGCCAGCTGGATGCGGCAGGAGAACCCGTCGGCGAGCAGGGCCGCATCCGGGCCTGCCGAGCGCGCCGCCGGCAGCAGGGCGCCTGCGGCGATAGCCGCGGACACGTCGTAATGCCCTCGCTCCACCCCGAAATTGCCCGCCAGCCCGCAGCAGCCAGCCACCCGGGTGACCTGCGCACCGGTGCGCTGCAGCAGTGCGGCGTCGGCGTCCCAGCCCATGATCGCGGACTGATGGCAGTGCGGCTGGGCGACTACCGGCAGCCCGTCCAGGCGGGGTGGCTGCCAGTCAGGGGCGGCTGCCAGGACCTCGGCCAGGGTCCGGACGGAGGCGGCTACAGCCGCCGCGGCCGGTGAGTCCAGGATCTCGATGGCGTCCGAGCGCAGCGTGGCCGTGCAGGAGGGCTCCAGGCCCACGATGGGGATGCCGGCTGCGGCGGCCGGGAGCAGCTCCCCGATGGTGCGCCGCAGGATGCGGCGCGCAGCGCCCAGCTGGCCGGTCGAGATCCAGGTGATTGCGCAGCACGTGGCCCGGCGCGGCAGCGAGACGCTGAAACCCGCGTCCTCGAGCACCCGGGTCGCGGCCGCGCCGATCTCCGGCGCGAAATAGTTGGTGAAGGTATCGGCCAGCAGCAGCACCGGCCGACCAGCGGGCCTGCTGGTGCGCGAGTGAGCTCGGTGCCAGGCACGGAACGAGGTCGCCGCGAACGCCGGCAGCTGGCGGCGCTGATCCATGCCGGCCGCCCAGCGCGTACCGCGAGCCACCACGGGCACCGAGAGCGCGGCATTCGCGGCGCCGGGCGCAAGCGACGCCAGCCGGGCCCAGCGCGGCAGCTGGCCGAGCGCGTAGTGGGATCGCGGGCGCAGGCGGCGCCGGTAGGCCTGATGCAGGACCTCCGCCTTGTAGGCGGCCATGTCCACCCCGGCCGGGCACTCTGCTGCGCAGGCCTTGCAGGACAAGCACAGATCGAGGGCGGCGCGCACCTCAGGAGCCCGCCACCCCCCGGTCACCAGGGAGCCGTTGACCATTTCCTGAAGGACGCGAGCCCGCCCCCTGGTGGAATCCTCCTCATCCCTGGTCGCCAGGTACGAGGGGCACATGACGCCGCCCGTTGCCGTTGAGTCCGCCCGGCACTTCCCCACGCCCGTGCAACGGTGCACGGCGGCGGCGAAGTCACCGCGGTCGTGACGGTAGGCCAGCGCAAGTGACTCGCGGACCGGCCGGAACGGGCCGCGCCGCAGATCGGACGCGCCGACCTGCAGATCAGACGCGCCGGCCTGCAGATCAGCAGCGCTGGCCCGCAGATCGGCAGCCAGCGGACGCGGCCGCACCAGGATGCCGGGATTGAGCAGCTCACCGGGATCGAAGACCGCCTTGACACGGCTGAACAGCTCCAGCACCGCGGGCGAGTACATGATCGGCAGCAGCTCGCTGCGGGCACGACCGTCACCGTGCTCCCCGGACAGCGACCCGCCATAGCGGGTGACCAGCCGGGCAGCGTCGAGCAGGAAGCCCCGGAGCACCTCGCCGCCGCCGGGCACCGCCAGCGGAAAATCCAGCCGCAGGTGCAGGCAGCCATCGCCAAAGTGCCCGTACGGGATCCCGGTCAGCTCGTACTGGCGGAGCAGCTCCTCCAGGTCACGCAGGTAGGGGCCGAGCGATGCGGGCGGGACAGCCGAATCCTCCCAGCCGGGATAAGCAGGCTCACCGTCCGGCGTGCGCCCGGCGAGCCCGGCGCCGTCCTCCCTGATCCGCCACAGCGCGCTGGCGTGCCCGGGATCAGAGACGACGGCGCTGTCCAGGGCACCGGCGTCCGGCAATACCCGGGCAGCACTGGCCGCCGCGCCGGCGGCGGTGTCAGCGGCGAACTCGACGAATAGCCAGCCTGACCCGCGCGGCAGGCCCGGCACCGCGGCCGGCCCTCGGGCGGCCCGCACCACGTCGACGATGCGTGAGTCCAGGCCCTCACAGGCGGTAGGCAGATGGCCCAGGATGCCGGGCACGGCGTCCGCCGCGGCGGCCATGTCCGGATATCCCAGCACGGCGAGCACGCGGTGCCGCGGCTCCTCGACAAGGCGCACGGTAGCGCCTACCACCACGGCGAGAGTCCCTTCGCTGCCGACCAGCGCGCGCCGGACGTCGAACCCGTGCTCGGGCAGCAGGTGCTCAAGCGCGTAGCCGGAGACCTGGCGGCCGAAGCGGCCCAGCTCTGTCCGGATCGCGGCCAGCCCGGATCTGGCCACTTCGTGCAGCGCGGCCAGTTCGGCCGGAGCGCCCGCGCCGGGCTTGCCGCCAGGCTCGCCGAGGCGGAGCTGCTGACCGGCCGCGGTCAGCACGTCGAGGGCAAGCACATTGTCCGAGGTCCGCCCGTAACGCAGCGCCCGCGAGCCGCACGCGTTATTACCGATCATCCCGCCGATCGTGCACCGGGTGTGGCTGGACGGGTCGGGCCCGAACCGGAGCCCGAGCGGGGCAGCGGCGCGCTGCAGACGCGCCTGGACCACACCCGGCTGAACGGCCGCCGCCCGGGCACCGGCATCCACGCTGAGCACCTGGTTCAGGTACCTGCTGAAGTCCAGCACAACGCCGGTCCCCACCGCGTTGCCGGCGATGGACGTGCCGGCGCCGCGGCAGGTAACCGGGGCACCGAGCGCGCGGCACGCCTCAAGCGTGGCCGCCACTTCATCGGCGTGCCGCGGGCGGACGACAGCCGCCGGGACAACGCGGTAGGCCGACGCGTCCGAGGAGTAGGTGGCCCGGTCCAGGGAGCTCCCGCTGACGTCGCCCACTCCGGCCCGGCTGATGGCCGCCACCAGCTCAGCCGAGGAAACGCCGGCGGCGCCCGCCATCGCCGCGCGGCTCCGGGGACGCGCGGCTCCGGGGACGCCAGGCGGCGGCATGGCGGTCAGGGCGCGGGCCGCAGCGACGTGATGTACTCGCGGTTCCCGTCATAGGTGCCGCGCCAGGCCTGAGGCATGACCTCGGGCGGCGGCGGGAGCGCCGCCCGGCCGGCGATGCCGAACCGGGACGGGACCTTCACGGTCGCGGTTCCGCCGCCGGGGCATGACGGCAGCGGCGCGGTGAAGGAATGGATCACCTCGAACGTGTGCCCGTGGCCGCACCGGAGCTCATAGATGGACATCGCTACCACAGCTCCATCGACCGGGCGAAGATCCCGGCCACGTCGTCCTCGGTGACCGCCTTGGGCGAGGTGGCGAGCAGGCGCTGCTGCTTCATCGTGCCCTCGACGAGGCCGGGAATGTCCCCGGTGCGGAAACCGACCGCAGCGACCCCGTTCGGTATCTCGATGTCCTTCATCAGGTCGATGAGGACCGACGGGAGGAACTCGGCGGCGTCCGCGGGCTGGTCGGCGCCGGGGGCCAGCATCCGCGCGGCCTGGATATGCCGCTGCGGCGAGGCCTCGAAGGTGAACCGGAACGCCTCCGGCGCGGTCAGCGCGACGGACATGCCATGCGGCACCATCGGCTCTTGCGCCGGGTAGTCCTTGGGGTGGAAATCGCGCACCCGGCCCGCGATCGGGTAGGCGTTCGCGTGCGGAATGTGCACCCCGGCATTGCCGAATCCCATCCCGGCGAACGTCGCCGCGATCGCCATGTCCGCGCGGGCCTGGACGTCGTCACCGTGGCGGACCGCGGTGCGGAAGGAGGTCGCGAGCAGTCGCATCGCCTTCTCCGACCACATATCCGAGATCGGGTTCGACCCGCAGTACGGCACTCGCTGCTCGGGGCGCTTGCGCTCGTTGCTGGTGTACCACCGGGCGGTGTAGCTCTCCAGCGCGTGACACAGGATGTCCATGCCTGCCGAGGCGGTCACCCCGGCCGGCTGGGTCAGCGTCAGCAGCGGATCGACCACGGCCAGGGTCGGCCGGAGCCGGGCGTGGCTGATGCCCGTCTTCACCCGCAGGGACAGCACATCCAGCACGCAGATGGTCGTGGACTCCGCCCCCGTGCCCGTGGTGGTAGGCACGGCGATCAGCGGACTGAGCGGGTTGACCGGGGCGATGCCCTTCCCCACCGGGACATTGATGTAGTCCATCAGCTCGCCGGGATTGGTCAGCAGCAGGTTGATGGCCTTCGCCGTGTCGATGCTCGACCCGCCGCCGACGGCCACGAACGCATCCCACGGCCCGCTGTCCCTCGCGTGGGCGATCGCGGCGGCCATGCTCTCGTCGGTCGGCTCCACGTGCACGCCGCTGAACACCTGGGCCTCGATGCCGAACTGGGCCATCTGGCTGGCAACCCGCTCCGGGATGCCGGTCGCCGCCACCCCGGAGTCGGTCACCACCAGCGCGCGCCTGACGCCGTACTGGCTCAGGTCGAAGCCGATCTCATCGGAAGCGCCCGGCCCGAACTTCAGCTGCGGCGCTCCGTAAGTGAAGATCGCCTCCGGGTTAGCGGGGGTGGTCGTGCTCACGCTGCGCCTCCTCAGGCGTAGAACCCGTCCGGGGCACGCCGACGGCGGCCTCATCGACGAAGGAACGGATGAGCGCAAGTTCGCTGGCCCGTCCGGCCAGCGATTCAGCCAGGTTCTGCTGCGGAGGGCTGGGCTGCGGAGGGCTGGTGTCGCTCACCACAGGGAGCCCTCCTGCCAGGCGCACTCGGCTGTGCCGACAATCCTACTTCCGATTGCCTTCCGACGGCGTCGCGTCAGGTCCAGCGTCAAGCGCGCTGCTCTTCAGGAACAGCAGCGCGGTGTCCAGCGTGGCTTCCAGGTGCGCGCTGCTGCCGGTGGACATCAGGATGGTCACTCCGCCCTGGACGGCCGCGACGATCGCTGCGGCGGTGCGCTCGGCGTTCAGTTCGCCGGCGATCTGGCCGCGCTGCTGCATGCTGGCGATGCCCGCCTGCAGGTCGTCCTGCCACTGGCCGATGAGCCGCCCGGTCACGGCCTGCGCCGCGGGAGTGCCGCGGCCCAGTTCGGTGATCAGCACGCCGAGCGGGCAGTGGACGCCTTGCTGCTGGTAGCGGTGCACGACTGCGTCACGCCAGGCTTGCCACGCGTGCCACGTGGTCAGACGGCTGAGGTGCGGTTGCTGGTCTTCCAGTACTCGCCAGGCCTCGCGATCGGCCACGGCGAGCAGCAGTTGCTCCCTGCCGCCGGGGAAGTAGTGGAAGAGATGGCCTTTGCTGGTCGCGGTCCGGCCGCACACATCGTCCAGTGTCGTGGCCGCGACTCCGCGATCGCGGATCTCGGCTGCGGCGCCATCGATGATGCGCTGTCGTGTCGCGGTTCCCTTGGCAGTCAGCACCCCAATCCCTTCTTCTGGACTTGCTAGTCCATTTTTAGTTCGGTGATAGTGGCGTGGCCGGCTGAACGAAGGGACACGAGCAGTGCAAGCAATAGTCGTTGACGAACTTGGCGGTCCCGAGGTGCTCCGGCTGAGGGGGCGGCCGTCTCCGGTGCCCGGGCCGGGAGAGATTCTCGTGGACATCAGCGCCGCTGGCGTGAACTTCATGGACACCGGAGCCCGCCAGGTGGGACCCGGGGCCGGCGGGGTGCCGTTCGTCCCTGGTGTCGAGGCCGCCGGGAGGGTCAGCGGACTCGGCGCGGGCGTGACATGCTTCGCGATCGGCGACCGGGTGGCCTGGGTGTACGCCTACGGCACGTACGCCGAGCAGATCGCCCTGCCAGCGGCAAGCGCGGTGCCGATCCCCGGCTCGGTAGCGGACGAGGTGGCAGCAAGCGTCATGATGCAGGGCCTGACGGCTCATCACTTCGTGACCGAAGCCGCTCCGGTGCAGCCGGGCGACGTGACGCTGGTGCACGCAGCGGCCGGCGGCCTGGGCCAGATTCTCACCCAGCTGATCAAGCTGCGAGGCGGCATCGTCATCGGCCTGGTGTCTCGCGAGGACAAGGCCGGCGCAGCCCGGGCAGCGGGCGCTGACCACGTGCTGGTGTCAGCCGGTGACCAGTTCATCACCGGGGTCCTGGACCTGACAGGCGGCGAGGGCGTGCACGCGGTCTACGACGGTGGCGGCGAGTCGACATTCCGTGCGTCCATGAGAGTGACGCGCCGGCACGGCACCGTCCTGTATTACGGTGCCTTCATCGGCAAGGTACCCGTCGTCAGCATGCGCGAGCTGCCGAACAGCATCAAGATCTGCTACCCGGTATTCCGGGATCACATCCCGGTACGCGAGGCCTTGCTCGCCCACTCGGCCGAGATCTTCACCCTGATCGAGACCGGACAGCTCAAGGTCAGCATCGGCAAGCGCTATCCGCTGGCCGATGCCGCCCAGGCCCACCTCGACATCGAGTTCCGGGCGACAACGGGCAAGCCGCTGCTCCTGCCCTAGCGATCCTGGCCGCTGGCCGGCCAGGCCGGCGTCAGGAAACCGCCAGGCTGCCGTCGCACGCTTGCGCCAAGCCGATGAGCACCCTCGGGCTGATCTCGTGCAACGCGGCAAGAACGGCGCCGACCCCCTCATCGTGCGGCACGTCCACCATGAACTCTCCGGCCGCCATCTCGTGACCGCGATTCGTGGATACGCTCAGCAGGCGGGCCGAGCAGCCGTCCAGGGATGCTGCGAGCACGGCTGTCTTCGGCAGCTCGCCCTGCAGGTCGATCCGGAATCTCCACACGCACATTGCCGGCCTCCGAGCCTCCGCAGCATGACTGCCCTGCTGCCGACAGTGCCAGTCGCTCATTGCCGTCGTGATTCCGGTTTGTGTCTTTGCTGTGAAATGAATTCATGAGTCGCTGCCGGCCGCTTCCGGTAGTCGTCCAGCCAGCCGAAGGAATCCTCGGCCCGGCCGGCCGACGGGAGGTACTCCAGGCCGACCGCGCCCTGATAACCCTTGCGGTCGAGGTGGTCGAGGACGAACTGGTAGTTGATCTCTCCGGTGCCCGGCTCGTGCCTGCCGGGCACGTCGGCGATCTGGACATGGCTGATCAGGTGCCAGTACTCATCCAGGGTCGCGGTGATGTTGCCCTCCGTCCGCTGCATGTGGTACGCGTCGTACTGCAGCCGGACGTTGGGACGTGCCACCTCCCGGACGAACGTGGCCGCAGCCGCGGTCGTGGTCAGCAGGTACGGCCCGTTGTCCATCGGGTTGAGGGCCTCGATCATGACCTCACAGCCGGCCTGGGCTGCCTGGTCGCCGGCCCAGGCCACGTTGTCCCGCGCGCAGGCCAGCTGCGCTGTGCGGGAGTAGCGCCGCTGCCGGAGGCCGACCGGCAGATTCAGCCGTTCGCACCCGCAGGACCGCGCGATCCGCAGCGCGGCCGGCACATTGGCGCGCAGCTGCTCCTGGCGGCGGAGATCGGCGGCGAGGCCCCGGTCCCCGGCCGCCATGTCGCCCGTATCGAAGTTCAGCAGCGCGAGCCGCAGGTTCCAGCGGGACGTCAGCCCCGGCAGCGACTCCGCGGCCTCCGTGCCCGGCCACCACAGCTCGACAGCGCCGAACCCGGCCCGGGCAGCCCGCTCGAACCGGTCCGCCAGCGGCAGATCCGCCCACAGCATCGACAGGTTCGGGGCGAAAAGCAACGCTAGCTGACCAGGCCAGCGCATTGCCCGGTGCCGACTCCCGGAGGATGAGCCGGGTTCCGATTTCCCGTTCCAGTCGGGGCAGGCTTGTTGCCGGAGCAAATCAGCTTGCCGTAGAACATATTCTGGGAGATCGTGTCACTGGACCCTTTTGCAGAATTGACGTTGCCGGACACCGTTATCGACCCTGGCTTGCTCCCATTTCCGACAGTATTCCCCACGACGGCTATGACCGGGGCATGATTATCCTTAATAGTCAGCGCGCCGAAGATGTCGCTTCCGCCTGAATCGCCACAGTCAGTACCACCGATCTCCACGCCCCCGAATTCTCCGCTTTCCGTGCCCGTAATCTGGACATTTCCTTCGATATCGCTTTCGCAGATCTGGATGAACTGGCCATCCGTGCTCGTGACCTTCCCGCCGATCTGAGTCACATCATCGGTAATGAGGGAGTCACCGGAGTAGACCGTTACGTTTCCAGTCACGTGGACATCGACAAGGTCGCAGAGGCCATTCTTGCCCTTGACTATCAGGTTGCCCTTGATCGTGCTGCCCGAAGCAGGACTGGTGTTGGCGCAATTAGTCGTGCTCGCCGCCCAGGCGGCAGGAACTCCCGCCCCCAGCAGTAATGCACCGCAACTGACAAGAGTCAGCGCCGAGACGGTGACCGTCAGCCGCACGCGATGACGCACCATGGGAGTCTCCCTCTGCAGCCCAGGTCACCGTAGCCGCCGCCGATGAGCTGCCTCGCCGCCCGGGCCTCGGATGCTAGCCACTCATCCGCAGTAAACCACCCCGGCGCCGGGAATGACATCCCCGGTATTCGCTGCAATCTGGAACTACGCCCATGGACTGCCGGACTGCAAGCCACGCCGGCCCGTTCGGCCCGTTCGGCCCGTTCCGCATTACCCGACGCTCCGGTAACCTGCAGCAGAGTTCGCGGATCGGCCAGTGCCTGCCAGCAGCCTCTGCCGGAGGCTGGCACACCGCCGGGCCGCCATGGAAGGCGGCGGGGACTCGTCGTTGACAAGGGCGGGCGACGGTGAGCACTGATCCGGACACGAGTCCCGTCTCGGGGCCGGCCGGGCTCCGCCTGCATCGCTGGAACGACCGGGCCGTGGTCGGCGTGGCGATCGCCGGCTTCGCTTCGGGGTTCGGGCAGTTCGGCGTGGTGGCCGCCCTCGGAAACGTTGCCCGGGGGTTCGGCCAGGTGACCCACGGCGCAGCCCTCGCCGACCAGGCCGGGCTGTCGGGTACCGAACTGGGCATCGGGCTGGCCATCATGCGGCTGGCGTCGCTGGGCGGCCTGCCCATCACCGCCCTGGCCGACCGGTTCGGCCGCCGGATGATGCTGCTCGTCACCGTCGGCGCGGGGCTGTCCCTGACCGTGCTGGCCGCGGTCAGCCCCACCTACTGGTGGTTCGTGGCCATCTTCGCCTGCGGGCGGCCCCTGCTGAGCGCCAGCAATGGCCTGGCGCAGGTCACCGCGGCGGAGCAGACCGCCTCGGCGGACCGGGCCAAGGCGGTGGCGCTCGTCGCCGCCGGGTACGGCGTCGGCGCCGGGGTTATCGCCATCGTGCACAGCCTGGCGTCGAGCGCGCTCGGGTTCCGGGGGGTGTTCGTGCTGGCGCTGGTCCCCCTGGCGCTGCTGCCGCTGCTGCGGCGCTGGCTCGAGGAGCCCGACCGGTTCGCCGTCGCCGCGGCCGGATCCGAGCATCCGATCCCCGTGATCGGTGCCGTGGCCAGGCCGTTCCGGCGCCGCCTGCTGGTGATCGTGGTATTGGCTTTCGCGGTATCGGTGATTACCGGGCCGGCCAACACCTTCATCTTCCTGTTCGCGCAGAACTTCCTGCACCAGCGGGGCATCGTGACGGCCGGCATGGTGGCGGGCGGCGGCGCCGCCGGGCTGGCCGGGCTGCTGGCCGGACGGTGGCTGGCGGACCGGGTAGGCCGGCGCCTGACCGGCGCGCTGGCGATGGTCGCGGTGGCCCTGTTCGCCGCCCTGGCCTATACCGGCTCCAGCGCGGCGCTGCTGACCGGCTACATCCTCGGGATATTCGCCGGCTCGGTCTTCGCCCCCGCGGCCGGGGCGCTGGTCAACGAGCTTTTCCCGACGGCGGTACGGGCCTCGGTGTCAGGCTGGTGGCTGGCGGCTGGCGTGCTGGGGGCGGTGACCGGCCTGGTCGTCTTTGGCGCGGTGGCCGGCGCCGGCGGCCGGTTCGGAGTGGCCGGGCTGGTCACCTTCTTGCCCGCGGCAGCGGCCATGCTGCTCTTCGGGGTCCTCCCCGAAACCCGCGGGCGTGAACCGGAGGATCTGTGGCCCGGCTCGTGAGCGGGCCAGCGGCGGATCAGTCCCTGAGCTTGCGGAGAATCCGGGCGAGGTGGACGCGGTCTGCCTCGCTGAGCCGGCCAAAGGCCCGTTCGGCCTCGGTTCCGCGGAGCGCGCGGATCGCGTCGAAGACGCTAGCGCCGTGCTCGGTCACCTCGACCAGGGTGGCGCGCCGATCGTCGGGGTCGGCCCGCCGCTCGACCAGGCCCCGGGTTTCGAGGGCGTCGACGACCTCGGTGGCCGAGCGCGCCGCGATGTGCAGATGATCCGATAGCTCCGAGAGCCGCATCACCCCGTGGTACATCAGCACGCGCAGAGCCCGCAGGTGGGAGGGGGTAATGTCCCAGGGGGCCAGGGTCTCCTGCGAGGTGTCGCGCAACTGGCGCGCGACCGACCTGAAGGCTTCCGACAGCGTCTCGTCACCGCCGGCGTCGGGCCGGCCGGTCGTGTCGCGGTCCCGGGTCATGGGAGGTCCTTGGTCATGGGAATAGCGTACCAGCAACTCCTGTTGTAACCTCATATTGAGGCAACCTCATCAATTGCCTTTCCCGGGGGTTTCGCGCATCCGAGCGTGGGCCCCGCCCCGACAGAATCGAGCAACCTCTTGACGTCCCCACACGCGAATCGAGACATCAGTAACACTGGCCGGACCCGCGGCACGAAGACGGTCACGGCCGCGGAGAGGGCGCAGGCACGCGAGGTGTCGCTGCGCCGCATCGGGCGGCTGTTCACCCCTTACCGATGGCAGCTGGCGATCGTCACGGCCATCATCGCCGCCTCCTCCGTCGTCGGAGTGGCCTCGCCGTTCCTGCTCCGCGCGGTCATCGACACCGCGCTGCCGGACAGGAACGTGCGGCTGCTGGCCTGGCTGGTGGCCGGCATGGTCGCCGTCGCCGCCATCACCTCGGCCTTCGGGGTGATCCAGACCTGGATCAGCACCAAGGTCGGCCAGCAGGTCATGCACGGGCTGCGCACCAGCGTCTTCTCCCACTTGCAGCGGCAGTCGATCGGCTTCTTCACCCGCACGCGTACCGGCGAGGTCCAGTCCCGCATCACCAACGACATCGGCGGGATGGAATCCGTGGTGACCTCGACCGCGACTTCCATCGCCGCCAACTTCACCACCGCGATAGCCACCGCCGCCGCCATGATCGCCTTGTCATGGCGGCTGTCGGTCATCTCGCTGGTCGTCATGCCGCCGTCGATCTACCTGACCCGCAAGGTCGCCCGGATGCGCCGGGCCATCACCACGCAGCAGCAACGCGAACTGGCCGACCTCAACGTCACGATCGAGGAAGGACTGTCGATCAACGCCATCCAGCTGGCCAAGACGATGGGCACCGGGCCGTCACTGGTACAGCGGTTCACTGCCTCCTCGGCCCGCCTGATCGACCTGGAGCTGCGCTCCCAGCTGGCCGGGCGCTGGCGGATGGCCTCGCTGAGCGTCATCTTCGCCGCGATCCCCGCGATCATCTACCTCGCCGCCGGCCTGCCGGTCACCGCCGGCGCGATGACCATCGGCACCCTGATCGCGTTCACCACCCTGCAGAACAACCTGTTCCGGCCGCTGACCGGCCTGCTCAGCACTAGCGTGTCGGTGATCAGCTCGCTGGCGCTGTTCGCGCGGATCTTCGAGTACCTCGACCTGCCCGTCGACGTCGACGACCCGGCAAGCCCGGTCGAGATCGACCCGGCCCGGGTCGCCGGGCACGTCCGTTTCACCGGCGTCAGCTTCAGCTACCCCGGCGCCGACCGGCCCGCCCTGGCCGGCATCGACCTGGACGTGCCGGCCGGCAGCACGCTGGCCCTGGTCGGCGAGACCGGATCCGGCAAGACCACCCTGGCCGCGCTGATCGCCCGCCTCTACGACCCCACCAGCGGCAGTGTCAGCGTCGACGGCATCGACATCCGCGACATGAAACTCACCGACCTCGCCGCGATCGTGGGCGTCGTCAGCCAGGAAACCTACCTGCTGCACACCACGGTGCGGGAGAACCTGCGCTACGCCAGGCCCGAGGCCACCAACGCGGAGATCGAGGACGCCGCCCGTGCCGCCCAGATCCACGACCTGATCGCCGGGCTGCCCGACGGCTACGACACCATGGTCGGCTCCCGCGGGCATCGTTTCTCCGGTGGCGAGAAGCAGCGCATTGCCATCGCGCGGACCCTGCTGCGCGACCCCCGCGTCCTCGTGCTGGACGAGGCCACCAGTGCCCTGGACACCGAAACAGAACGCGCCGTCCAGAAGGCGTTCGACACCCTTGCCCGGGGCCGCACCACCATCACCATTGCGCACCGGCTCTCCACCGTGCGCAACGCCGGCCAGATCGTCGTCCTGGATCACGGCCGCATCGCCGAGGCCGGCACGCACACCAGCCTGGTGGCCGGCCACGGCCGCTACGCCAGCCTCGCCGCATAAGCCCGAGCACGCTCGGCGGAGCCGGATCGCGACGATACCGTCCACCTGGAAACCGGCTGTGACCTGTGGGTTCATCATGAACCTGCCGCCGAGGAACCCGCGCGCGCCGCCAGGCGAGCCCCGGTGATTACCCGGACCAGGAGCCGGCACGCCCCGGGCGTAGGTTAACGGCGTGACTCCATCGCTTCGCAGCGGGAGGCGGCCGGCGGCGGCCCGGCCCGCCGGGAACCGTGACCGCTGACGCCGGCGGCGGGCAACTGCCCGAGGCGGCCGGCCCTCCGCCAGGCGGGGGGCGGCTGCGGTCCGGCCAGCTCGGCACGTGGGACCTGACCGTCTCCACCATCGCGAACATCGGGCCGGGGATCGATTTCTATTTCGCGTTCGGGGTGATCACGGTGACCGCCGGCGTCGCTGCCCCGCTGACGATCGTGGCCGCCGGGGTCGCTGTCGTGTTCCTGGCGACGACGGTGGCGGAGTTCACCCGGGCGGAGCCGTCAGCGGGCAGCTTCATCACCTATGTCGAGACCGCGCTGGGGCCCAGGGCCGGGGTGGTCACGGCGCTGCTGGTGACCGTCGGCTACACCGTCGCGATGACCGGGGTGTTTACCATGTCGGGCGGATTGCTGGCAATGACGCTCGCGCACTACACCTCCCTGGACGTGCCCTGGGGGCCGCTGACGGTGGTACTGACCGCCGCCGCGATCTGGGTGACCGCCAAGGGCGTCAAGCTTTCCACCGCCGCGGTGGGCGTAGCGCTCGTCGCCCAGGTCGCGGTCATGCTGGTGGTCTGCGCGGTGGCCCTGTTCGATCAGCGCGGCGAGCTGTCGGCGGTGCCGTTCTCCTGGGCTCACCTGACCGGCGGCCTGACCGGCTTGTCGAGGGGCTTCCCGCTGGCGCTGTACATGTTCATCGGCTGGGAGAACGGGCCGGCCCTCGCCGAAGAGTGCCGCGACCCGAAGCGGGCCGTTCCCCGTGCCCTGTACATCTCGATCGCGATCGGCGCCGTGCTGTTCGTTGTCTTCGCGTACGCCACCGTGACCGGCTTCGGCTACCACATCTCGTCCATCGGGCGGTCCTCGGTGCCGTTCCTCACCGTTGCCGACCACGATCTGGGCCGGTGGGCCGTGCTGGCCTGGATCGCCGGAATCGTCTCGGTGCTCGCCGCGCTGGTGTCCGGCGCGTCCTCCCAGGCGCGGATGCTCTTCGACGCCGGACGGTCCGGGCTGCTGCCCGCACGGCTCGGCCGCCTGCGCGCAACGACCGGCACGCCGCTCAACGCGCTCATCGTGATGGCCGTCACCGGCCTTGCCATCATCGGCGCCTGGTGGATCACCCACCTGCTCAGCGGGCACACCGCGGCAATGAACCCCGTCGGGCTCTACGCCGAGTGCTCCACCATGGGCACCATCGTGATCCTGGTCGTCTACCTCCTGACTAACCTCTCCCTCCCGGTGTTCATGTGGCGCCGCCACCGCGCCATGTTCTCCGCCGCCCGGCACGTGGCCGTCCCGGCGCTGGGATCAGCCGTCCTGATCGTCCCGTTCATCGAGCTATGCGAACCAGGCCAGCCCTCCCCCTACAGCACCTTCCCGTTCATCGCCCTCGCCCTAGTCGCCGTCGCAGCCGCAATCAGCGGCCTCGTCATCCACCGCCACCCGTCCACCGGGTCGGGTGAGGCCACCCCGGTACCGGGAGCCTGAACAGGCAACCTGCCCGCACGGCTACGAGGCCTGCCGAATGGGCCGGGATGATGTCCTTCGCCGTGCCCGGCCCGTGCCAGGATGACGCCATGATGAGTGCACGCGCGGGGCAGCCCGCTGCCGCTGAGGATCTCGTGGATGTGGCGAAGCTGGTCACCGCCTATTACGCGCTGCATCCTGACCCCGGCGAGGCCGCCCAGCGGGTGTCGTTCGGCACCTCCGGCCACCGCGGTTCCGCGCTGACGGCGACGTTCAACGAAGACCACATCGTCGCCGCCACCCAGGCGATCTGCGAGTACCGGGCCGCCAGCGGCATCGACGGGCCGCTCTACCTGGGTGTCGATACGCACGCACTTTCCGAGCCGGCCCAGGTCAGCGCCCTTGAGGTGCTCGCCGCTAACGACGTCCGGGTACTGCTGGACGCCCGCGGCGGGTATACGCCGACCCCGGCGGTGTCGCGGGCGATCCTCGCGCACAACGCATCAGGGCACGGGCCGCGCGCCGACGGGATCGTGGTGACCCCATCGCATAACCCGCCCTCGGACGGCGGATTCAAGTACAACCCGCCGGATGGCGGGCCGGCCGGCACCGACATCACCGTGCAGATCCAGGACCGGGCGAACGCCCTGCTGGCCGGCGGGCTCACCGGCGTGCGCCGGATCCCCTATGCGCGCGCGATCGCGGCAGACGCCACCGGGCGATTTGACTTCGTCGACGCCTACGTGTCGGCCCTGGGGCAGGTGGTCGACCTCGCCGCGATCAGGGCCGCCGGGGTCCGCATCGGCGCCGACCCGCTCGGCGGGGCCAGTGTCGGCTACTGGGGCGTGATCGGCGAGCGCTACGGCCTGGACCTCACCGTCGTCAACCCCGGCGTGGACGCCACGTTCCGGTTCATGACCCTGGACTGGGACGGCAAGATCCGCATGGACTGCTCGTCGCCGTCCGCCATGGCCAGCCTGATCGCCCGCCAGCACGAGTTCACGATCGCGACCGGGAACGACACCGATGCCGACCGGCACGGCATCGTCACGCCCGACGCGGGGCTGCTCAATCCCAACCATTACCTCGCCGTCGCCATCGAATACCTGTACTCCCACCGCGACGGCTGGCCAGCAGCCGCGGCAGTCGGCAAGACCCTGGTGAGCTCCTCGATGATCGACCGGGTCACCGGCGGCCTGGGCCGCGCGCTGCTGGAGGTGCCGGTCGGGTTCAAGTGGTTCGTGCCCGGACTGCTGGATGGATCGGTCGGATTCGGTGGCGAGGAAAGCGCCGGGGCCTCGTTCCTGCAGCGTGACGGTTCGGTATGGACGACCGACAAGGACGGAATCATCCTGGCCCTGCTCGCCTCGGAGATCACTGCCGTGACCCGCCGCTCGCCATCGGAGCTGTACCGTGACCTCACCGCCCGGTATGGAACGCCCGCCTACGCCCGCATCGACACGGGGGCCACCCGCGAGCAGAAAGCAGCGCTGGCCAGGCTCACCCCCCAGCAGGTCACCGCCAGCCAGCTCGCCGGCGAGAAGATCACCGCGGCGCTGACCACGGCACCCGGCAACGGCGCTCCGATCGGCGGGCTCAAGGTCATCAGCGCATCCGGCTGGTTCGCCGCCCGCCCGTCGGGCACCGAGGACGTCTACAAGCTCTACGCCGAGTCCTTCCGCGGTCCGGGCCACCTCGCCGCGATCCAGGAAGAGGCGCAAGCGATCATCGCCGCAGCCCTCGGCTGAGCAAGCTCCGGCCCGCGTCCGGAACAAGGCCGCCGGGCGTACCGCGCTGCTAGTCCCGGCTGGCCAGAGCGCCGCGGCGGCCGATGATGTTCATGGCGTCAAGCCGGAGGACGTCCTCGTTGTTCTGGCTGATCAGCTGTCCATGGGTGCGGACCAGCCCGCGGTCGGGCTTGGATCGCGACGGGCGCACCTGCAGGACAGTGGCGCGCAGGCGCACCGAGTCGCCGGGCCGCAGCGGCGCTGGCCAGCGAAGCTCGTCGATGCCCGGCGAGGCGAGGCTTGCTACCCGGGAAAGGTAATGGGCGACCAGCAGCCGGGTGAAGATGCCAGTGGTGTGCCACCCGCTGGCGATCAGGCCGCCGAAGGGTCCGGCGGCGGCGAACACCGGGTCGACGTGCATCGGCTGCGGGTCGAAGGCCCGGGCGAAATCGAGTATCTCGGCCTCGGTCACCTGGACGTACCCGTACTCGTACACCGCTCCGGGCGTGTAGTCCTCGAAGTAGCGGTCATCCATGGGCGCGGCGAAGTCGTGCTCGCTCAGGGTCCTGGTGGCTACTGCCGGGGTCGGCGGCTGGCTCATGGACGGTGAGTCTCGCTCACCGGCGGCAGCGCCGCAAGACAGCGGCCCACGGTGGCCCTTAGTCCGGGGGCTGGCCAGTAGTCCGGGGGCTGGCCAGGCAGAGCCCGCGGTGGCGCACCGGCGCATCCCATGTGCTCAGGGAAATGTAGACGTAGACTCGCAGGAAACCCCCAGGGGTGCGGGTTTGGGGTCGGCCGCCCGGCAGCCGACGCGGGCCCCGGCCCGGCCGTGACGTGGCACAGACGACCCGGCGCAGCAAGGAGGCAACCCTGCATTCCGACGAGCACAGGGCACTGGAACTCATCGCCGCCAGGCTGCGCGCCGCCGAGCCGCATCTTGCCGCGATGTTCAGCATCTTCAACCGGCTGAGCGCGCAGGCAGGCGATCCGCCTGACGAGGACCTGATCGGGCCGGCTGGCCGTCACGGGGCCGCCGGCTCCCCGCACGCCGCGCAAGGGGAGCTCGCTTCGTCGCTGCGGGGGATGCTGATCCCGGCGGCGCTGATGATGATGCTTGTCGTGGTCTTCACCGTCATCCTGTCCGGCGGCAGCAGCTGCGCGCCGCTGGACCGGGCCGCGGTCTTCGCTTACCAGACGGCCAAGGTCTCGGCTTGCGAGCAGGCCCAGACGACAAAAGCAACCAGCAGCCGCTAGGGCTAGCTCGCGCTTCGTCCTCGTATGCGCGCGCTTCCGTGGATGAACTGGTCAATCTTCGCCATCACGCCGGGGTCAGGGCCGGAGCCCGGCAGGCTCGGGACCTAGCAAGGTGAGCGCCAGCGCGACGAGTGACACACCGGTGACGGCCACGGCGATCAGCAGCAGGCGCCGAGAGCGGCCAGGTCCCGCCGCTGGCGCGCCGGCCAGCCTGCCTAGCTTCCAGATCAGTGCGCTCAGGGCCAGGATCGGGATCCCCGCGTAAGGACGGCTCTTGAGGATCGCTCCGCCCAGTGCCGCGAACGAGATCGCGGTCCGGGTCCAGGAGAGTTCAGTCCTGTCCCGAGCCAGCCCGGGATCGGTGTCCTCGATATCTTCAGCGGGCGTCATCAGTTCCTGCCCACCCCGGACAGCAGCGCGAGCGCCGCAGCGACCAGCCCGACGATCGCGATGGTCATCGCAAGGATCACGGGCAGCCGCGAGCGGTTCATGGGCTCTCCGCGGCGGAGTGCGCGCTGGTTGCCGGTCCATTCGAAGTAGCTGACCACGGCCACGGCGGAGCCGAGAAGAATCAAGGGGGTGCCGATGATGTGCCGGCCCCAGGGAACACCGGGGAACGGCGGCAGCAGCTGGACAATCGCCAGCCCGGCGACCACCAGGGCGAGGGCGGTGCGGCTCCAGGCCAGGAAGGTCCGCTCGTTGGCGAGGGTAAAGCGGGCATCCGGCTCAGCGCTGTCCGCGGAATTCGCGGGACCGGCTGGGTCCTCGTGTCGGCTGGCGTCCGTGCTCCCCTCCTCACCGTCCCCGGCACCTGCACCTGCGCGCAGTCCTGCCTGCCCGGAGTCAGGCACGACCATCATGAGCCGAGCGCGGGCTTGGAGGCCGCAGTGAGTCAATGATGCAGGAAACGCCGGCGGTGTGCTGCAGGACGGTCCCCCGCCGGCGCTGGAAGGCGCAAGACGCTGCGTCGCTCAGGCCAGCCGCTAGCGGCGGCGGCCGGGGCTCACCCGTTGCAGCCGCCACCACGTGAGGCCGATGAGCACTGCAGCGAGCACGACCTGCATGGCCATGTCCAGAAGCCAGGTATGCGGGGTATGGTTCCACAGCGGGTCCGGCTTGGCCTCGAGGCCGGGCGGCGCGACCTGATTCAGATTCGACGTGGATGCCGCCGCGCCGAAACCCCACCGGGATGGCGAGAGCCAGGAGAACTGCTGAAGGCCGGCCTTCCCGTTCAGCGGGAATACGCCGCCGCTCAGCACGACCTGGACCAAGACAGCCACTACCAGCAGCGGCATGGTCTTGTCCGACGAATTGACCAGTGCCGAGATCAGCAGTCCCACTGCCATCGACGCGACCGCGAGCACAGCCATGGCCGCCGCGAGTTCCACCAGCGGAAGGGACCTCAGGAAGGCTCCGCCCGGCGGCAGCGGGCGGCCGACCACGCCGATGAGCACGAGCACAACCGCCTGCAAGGCGCTGATCAGTCCCAGCACGACGAGCTTGGACCATAGGTAAACGCCGGCGGACAGCCCGGCCGCTCGCTCCCGGGTATAGATCGCCCGTTCCTTCACCAGCTCCCTGACCGCGTTCGCCACGCCGGTGAGGCAGGCGGCCATGACGAGGATCAGCAGAACCTGCTGAGCGTTGCCGTTGTTACGCCCGGCCAGTCCGGCAGGGTCAGGAACCGCCCGGATCAGGGCACCGAGAATGATCGGCAGCAGCGCCAGGACCGCGACGTAGTTGCGGTCGGAGGCGATGACAGCCACATATCGCCTGACCAGGGTGGACAGCTGGGCCAGCCGGTTCTGGGACCGTTGCGGCGGCGGCACAGCCCGGCTGGCTGCCGCGGCTGGCTGCCCGGGCTGGCCCGCCGTGATGTACTGGGCGCAGAACGCCGAGCGGCGGTATTCCCCGGCCCAGTCCCGGTCTGGCTCGGCTTCGAAGGCCCGGAATACCTGAGCCCAGCCGGGTTTGCCGAAATGCCGCAGGCCGTCGTCCGGCGGACCGAAGTAGGCGACCTTGCCGCCGGGCACCAGCACCAGCAGCCGGTCGCAGACATTAAGGTTCGCGACGCTGTGCGTCACCACGATGACCGTCCGCCCGTCGCGGGCGAGGCCGGCCATCATCTCCATCACCGCCATGTCCAGACCCGGGTCCAGGCCGGACGTCGGCTCGTCCAGGAACAGCAGCGAGGGCTTTGTCAGCAGTTCCAGGGCGACGTTAACGCGCTTTTGCTGGCCGCCGGAAAGCGACGACGCGCGGGTATCCGCATGCACGGTCAGCGACAGCTCTTCCAGCACTTCGCCGATCCGGTGCTCCCGCTCCGCCGGGCTGGTGTCCCGCGGGAACCGCAGTTCGGCCGCGTACCGCAGCGCGCGGCGCGCGGACAGCTGGGTATGCAGGATGTTCTCCTGCGGAACCAGCCCGATCCGGTGCCGCAGCTCGGCGTAGTGGTCATAAAGATCACGGCCGTCGTAGAGCACCGCGCCCTCGGTGGCAGGCCGCATGCCGGTCAGCGCCCCGAGCAGCGTCGACTTGCCCGCGCCGCTGGGCCCGATGACGCCAAGCAGGCAGCGCTCGCCCAGCGGAAAGCTGACGTCGTCCAGGATTACCTTGCCGCCAGGCAGCCGGACTGTCAGGCCGCGGGCGCTGAGCGAGATGTCGCCGGTGTCGATGAACTGCAGTAGCTCACCGCCAACGAGCCGGAAGGCGGCAACGCCGATGCCGATAACGTCACTTTCCGTCACCGCCGCGGTGGTGATCCGCTGGCCGCAAACGAACGTGCCGTTGTGGCTGCCCAGATCGACGATCTCGTAGCCGCCGCGCGCCGTCTTCCGCAGCTCGGCGTGGTACCGGGACACGCTGAGGTCCGGGACGACCATGTCGTTGTCGGCCGCGCGGCCGATGCGGAGCCCAAGGTCCGGCAGCCGCATGATCGCGGTCGGCGCCCGCTCTTCCGCTGCCGGCTGCGAGGCTGGCTGCAGCATTACCGCGGACACTGACACTGTTGCGCCGCCGTCTGGCACACCGGCGCGGGCGTCTGGGGCAGCGGCGCCGGCGTCTGGGGCAGGCGCGATCGAGCAGGAAACAACCGGGCCGGAGTCCGGGTCACCAAGCCGGACCTCGCAGGAACCGGTGATCTCGACTTGCCGCACACGCTCCGAACCGACGAACGTCCCGTTCTTGCTGCCCGCATCCTCCAGCAGCCACTGGTCGCCCGCCAGCCGCAGGATCGCGTGCTGCCAGGAGACCTTGGGGTCATCCACCACGACGTCCGAATGCGGATCGCGGCCCACCCGGTAGCTTGACCCCGCCCGCAGCGTGCGATCCGATTCCCCGGTTCGCACCACAAGCACCGGAGCGGCACCGGCGGAAACAGCGCGCTCAACCGTCATTCCCTCAATATAGGGGGACCTGCTGTGCTGGAAAATGCCTCGTGGCCGGCCTTCATCCTGCTTGGCGGCCCGGGCCAGGCCGTAGGTCATCACTTGAGCATCATCGGACCTGTGCGCGGCACATCGCCATGTTTGTGCTCGCTCCCCCGGCGTGAGCGTGATCGCCGCATGACATGCCGCACGCGGTGCCGAGAAGAAGCAGATCGCCGCCCCTGACCCGGTATTTGAGCCCGGCCGGATTCGCTGCGCCAGCGCACTGACATGCGGCGAGGACGCTCGTTCTGGCGCTGGAGATGAGCGGGCATATTGCCGCGCTGCCGGGCCAATTGACTACGCCGCGTCAGTCCACCGCCGTGCCCGTGCTGGGGTCGGCGCCAGCGGGACAGCTCGCCTGAGCTGCTCAGGGCCTGTGCAGCTGCAGCACGCGTGAGACGATGGAGAGGTAACGAACGCGAGCGGGACGGCGCATGTGCGCGGCCGGGTGACCGCGCCCGGTTCGGCAGAAGGACGGTGATGGCAATGTACTTCCTCATCCGCCGCCTGGTCAGGTACATCCAGCGCCGCAAGCAGGAGCGGGAGCAGGGCGTCCCCTGACCCCCGGCCCGGTACGTCACTGCACGGCCGGCTCCCGTCACTTCGGGTGGCGGAAAGGCACGTTAACCGTGATGGAATCGGGAAACCAGTGGGCTCCGCCCTGGGCAGGCGGCCTTCCGCAATCTGCCTGCAGGTATCTCATCGCCGTGCCAATGCCGAACAGCTGGTCGCGCGGGGGGAAGCCATAACTGTCGCGGATGACATAGGTCAGTCTTCCCGTGTACCTGCGGTTGGTCATCGTGCCCGTGCCGCGGACGTCCAGGCCCTGGGTACCGCGGAAACCCAGGTAGAGGTCCTGCGAAGAGGTGGAGAGGCCAAAGCGGATTGGCCGCAGCGCAGAGCCCGTCAGCCGTATCTGTGACGTCCCCGCCCTGAGCTGGCTCAGAACGGCCGCCTGGATGTGCCGGTTCAGGTTATGGAAGGCGCCGCTGGCTCGTGCCTCCCGCGAGATCAGGGTGCCTGCGCCGAAATGCATCGCCGTTCCGGTGCCCGTGAGGAAATGGGCGAGGAGCACGGCCGATACCGGTGCCCCGGTGAAAGTAAAGCCAACGGCGGTGGCCTGTCCCAGGGCCTCGTCGCGGCGGAACTTCTGCGGCCGGCAGACGGCGGCGGGGTCCTGGGCGTGCGTGTCCTGGCTCGGGCTGGGCTGCACGGGGACAGAGCCGCTGACCGTGAAGCCAGGTCTCGCCGGTTCCGGCGGCTTAGTGGCTGGCCGTGTCCCGGATCCGGCCGCCGGACGGCGCGGCACGACCGCCGCAGGCGCGGAACCCGCGGCCGCGCAGCCGCCAGCTACCAGCGCTGACGCGACGATCGCGGCGATCTGCCACTGGCAGCTACCTCCGGTGGGCCGGCCAGGCCGCATCGAGGGACTCACGGAAGCCCTCCGTGCTCCTCAGCGTCATGATCAATTCCTTGGCACCCTTTACACAGCCGGGCGGCGGCGCGAGCCGCCAGGACCAGCGTCTCATCCAGCAGCAGCGTCCACGGTACGTGCCATCGGCCATGACCTGCGCGACCGCGGTCAGCGGATGCGAAGCGGGAGCGTGCGCGGACCGCGGATCTGGCCCGCGGACCACGTTACCGCCGAGGGATCTTCAAGAGTGAACCAGGGGATCCGCTCGAGCCAGACTTCGAGGGCGACCCGAAGCTCCATGCGCGCCAGGTGCGAACCCACGCAGCGATGGATGCCGAGCCCGAACGCGGCGTGCCGGTTGACCTGGCGGTCGATGACGATCTCGCCTGCTCGGTCGAACTGCGCCGGGTCACGGTTGGCCGCCGGGAACGACAACAGGATCCAGTCATCGGCCTTCATGTCGACGCCGCGCCAGTGCATGTCGTGCTGCACCAGCCGCGCCATGGTGACCGGCGCGTAGGCCCTGAGGAACTCCTCCATCGCGGTCGCCAGCAGCCTGGGCTCGGCGACGAGCCGCCTGCGATCCTCCGGGGTCTTGGCCAGGTGCCACAACGAGGCACCGATCGCGCTCCACGTCGTGTCGATGCCGGCGATGAGCAGCAGGGCCATCGTGCCCGCAACATGCGACGGGTCGAGCTTGCGACCGCGGAGCTCGGCGTCGATCAGGTAAGTCGTCAGGTCCTCACGCCGGTTATCGAGGTGGTCGCGGATCTGCGCGTCCAGGTAGTCGAATAGCGCCTCCATCCGCGTCATGCGCTCCTCCGGCGGCAGGTTGATGCCCTCCAGCGTGTTCTCGACGAACTCACGGAACCGCGGTCCGTCCTGCGGGGGAAAGCCGAGCATGTCAGCGATGACGCGCATCGGGATGTGCTGCGCGTAGTCGCGGGCGGCGTCGGCGACGTCCCGTCCCTCGAATCCGTCGATGAGTGAGTGACACAACGCCCTGGTCGCCGGCTCCTGCCCGCTGACCGCGGTCCTGGTGAACGCAGGGAGCAGCAGCTTGCGCGCGTCATGGTGGAACGGCGGGTCTGAGGAGATCGGCGGCGAGCCGCCGGCCGGCGCCAGTTCGCTGGGCGGTCGGAAGTTGCTCATGATGATCGACCGCGAGGAGAAGCGCTCGGTGTCGTAGGCGATTGCCGCGACGTCCTCGTAGCGCGTCGGCAGCCACCCGCCGCCGAACCGCTCGGTGCGCGCGATCGGGCAACGCTGCCGCAGGTCGGCCTGGATCGGGTAGGGGTCGGCGAACCAGCCTGGCTCGAGATGGGAGAAGTCAGTCGCCCAGTCTGAGACCGGGCCCGTGATGATCTCGCTGCGCGTGCCGAGGGGCCGGTCCGCCGGCGTCTCGCGGGAGTCTGCGGTGAAGCGGTCATCGACGGTCATGTCCGATGCTCCTCCAGCACGGCGATCGCGCGTTCGGGGCAGTTGGAGCCAGCCAGGCGAGCGTCGTGCTCGCTGTCCCGCGATACCACGCCGTCGCCGAGGACCGTCCCGTAGCCCTCGTCGTCTTCGCCGAACAGGCCGGGGGCGAGGTCATAGCAGCGGCCGTGCCCTTGGCAGCGCTCGGAGTCGATATGCACCTTCACTGCGGGTTCCTGTTCTGTGCTGCGATGCCGGTTCGGACGAGGGCGGAGGCGCCGCTATTTCGTGTTATCGAAGTTCTCCTACATCCCCGATTATGACAACGTGCTCGACCGTGCGGTGATGCTGGACCGTCGGCCCGGCCGAGACCCGGGTAGCGGGCCGCCAGGTGCCCACGCTGACCTCGCCGCCCGCCAGCCGCGGTCGTGCTTTCTCAGACGTACGCGAGTACGCGGTCAAGTGGCCGGGGAACCCGGGTCAGGTCAAGCGCCCCCGCGAGCAGGCGCGCGTACTGGCTTTTCCGGCCGGACCGGGTCCCCATGAACCGGTGAAGCTGCCTCTCGGGGCTGCGCCGCTGCTGTGCGGGCTGTTTCTGGAAGATGCGGAATGACCGGATCTCGCCTTGAGCCTGGATTATTTGCTCGACCGCGGCGGTGCCGAGGGCACGGATCAGCTCATCCTCCAGGTCGGCGGTGCACACGTAGAAACCGTGTGCTTCCCTATCGGCGCGGGACATGCCGGAACCGAGACCGGCCCGCTCCAGAGCGCGCCGGAAGTAGCCTTCTTCGGCGGCGTCGCACAGGCCAGCCAGCCTGACGCCGAGCCCGCGGGGTCCGAGCAGCTCCACGAAGCGGCCGACATTCGTCGCTCCTGCCATCCGCACGATGGAGATGCCTTCAGCAGCCAGAGCCCGGCCGCGGCGCTCAGCCAGCGTTTCGAGCGCTGCCTGGTCGCTCATCCCTTCGACAAGTATGACCGCCCGCGACGTGGCGCAAGTGGTCAGATCGAAGCTCATGATCCCCGCATTCCATCGGCTTCAGGCGACCCGCCGGCCGCCTACCAGCTGAGGTTCCCGGCCTGCTCATGCCCCGGCGAAATCCGCAGTGAATGCCACCATACCGGCCTGGTGAGGCGGTAAACGGACAGCGACTAGCAGCTGGCTGGACGTGCACCTGGCAGCGACTAGCAGGTGGCTGGACGTGCACCTGGTTGCCCGGAAGTGCGTCCGGGACCTCAACGGGGCGAGCCGGATATTGGGGCGGGCGGCGGGGAGGGCTGCGAGCCAGCCCCGTCCCAGGCGGCAAGTTCGGGTCGAGGCCGCGCTCCCGCACGTCGGCGACCTGGTACTGAAATACGCGCCCTGACTATCAGCCGCTCACCCGCACATCCTGCGGTTGCATCGGGGTGGCCGGCGTCGACAGCCATGATTCCTCCGGCTGTCTCCGGACGGACAGGGCTCGCGGGCTTCCGGGCAGTGCTGATGATGGCACGCGGTGCCGGCCTGCAGTCGACCAATCCGAGGAGTCCTGCGAGGCGTGGCCGCAGGCACCGCTCGACTCAGCCGGCCGCGGCTTCCGTTAGCCTGAGGCCGTGAAGGCGCTGCTCCTGGAGAATGTTCACCCCGAGGCCTTCCGGCTGCTCGAAGAGGCCGGATTGGAGGTAACTGGGCTGCCTTCCGCCCATGACGAGGCTGAACTGGCTACCGCGCTGCCGGGTGTCGCGTTGCTTGGCATCCGGTCCAAGACCCGGCTCAGCGCCGCGGGATTCGCCGCGGCCCCGGACCTGATCGCGGTCGGGGCATTCTGCATCGGCACCGATCAGATCGACCTGGCGGCCGCCTCAGCGCTCGGTGTTGCCGTGTTCAACGCGCCTTATTCAAACACGCGCAGTGTGGTCGAGCTGACCCTCGCCGAGATCGTCGCACTGACCCGCCGGCTCACTGAGAAGGACCGCGGGATGCACGCGGGCGTGTGGGACAAGTCGGCCCGCGGCGCCCACGAGGTCCGCGGTCGCACGCTGGGAATCGTCGGGTACGGAAATATCGGCGCGCAACTATCGGTCGTCGGTGAGGCGCTCGGAATGCGGGTCGTCTTCCATGACACCGCCGACAAGCTCGCGCTCGGAAACGCACGGCGCTGCGTCAGCCTTGACGAACTCCTCGAGATCTCCGAGATCGTGACCTTGCACGTGGACGGCCGCCCGTCTAACAGCTCACTGTTCGGCGAAAAGGAATTCAGCCGGATGCGGCCGGGGGCACTGTTCCTGAACCTGTGCCGGGGCTTCGTGGTCGACCACGAGGCGCTGCGCAGGCATCTGCTGTCCGGCCGCCTAGCCGGAGCGGCCGTCGACGTCTTCCTGGACGAGCCGCGGTCGTCCGGAGATAAGTTTGAGTCGGTGCTGCGCGGCCTGCCGAACGTGATCCTCACCCCGCACATCGGCGGGTCGACAGAAGAGGCCCAGGCGGACATCGGCGCTTTCGTCGGCGGCAAGCTCGCCGATTTCATCGCCGAGGGAACCACGTCACTGTCGGTGAACCTGCCGCAGGTAGCACTGCCGCCGGCCGCGGGTACCCACCGGCTGGCGCACTTGCACCGGAATGTGCCCGGCGTGATGGCGGAAATCAACTCGGTGCTGGCCGCGCACAACGTGAACGTCGAAGCTCAGCTGCTCGGCACTCGCGGCGACCTCGGATATGCGCTGACCGATATCGGGATCGACTATCCGGAGGCGGTTGTGGCCAGGCTGCGGGAAATGGGCCCGACCATCCGGCTGCGGGTCCTTTCTTGATCTTGGAGGCCGTACGCGGACCGGGCACGGCAAGTGTCAAAGGAGCGAAGAAGGAGCGTTCTCACTGGTCAGACAGGCCCTGGCCCGTGCCGGTTCCGGCCTTAGCCGGCCGGGCCAGCGGGTACGGGCTCATCGGGGCGTGAGACGCTGATCGAGCCCTCGGTAGGGGTGTCGGTGCCTGGGCCTACTCTGGGCTGGGAGAGCCTCGAGCTGACGGAGGTAGCCATGACATCCCTGCAGAACCGACCTCGGACCGCCCTGCTCGTCATCGACGTGCAGAACGGCGTCGTCGGGAACGCCTACGAGCGCGACCGCGTGATCGCCAACATCCAGGCCCTCGTGGGCAAGGCCCGGGCACAGGACGTCCCGGTGCTCTGGGTGCAGCACTCCAGCGACGAGCTGCCGGAGGGCTCCGAGGGCTGGCAGTACGTCCCCGAGCTTGAGCGGCTGGACACCGAGCCCCTGATCCACAAGACGTACGGGGACTCGTTCGAGGCCACGGACCTGGAGGAACTGCTGGCCGAGCGGGGGGTCGGACGGCTGGTGGTCACCGGCGCGCAGACGGAGGAGTGCATCCGCTCGACCCTGCACGGTGCGCTGGTGCGCGGCTACGACGCGACGCTCGTCTCCGACGCGCATACCACCGAGGACATGCGCGAGTGGGGTTTCCCGGTTACCCCGGAGAAGTCGATCGCGTACACCAACGCGTACTGGAGCTGGGCGGCGGCGCCCGGCCGCAAGGGCAGCGTGACACCCACCGCCGAAGTCGACTTCCCGGCGGTCTGAGTGCGGTGCCGGAGGCCCGCGGCCCGCTCCGGCTGTCCCGGGTGGCAACGCGCTGACCATGTACTACGGCGACAGGCTCACCCTCAGCTAGTGGAGATGTGCTGGCCGTCATCCTCGGCGTCTGCCCCCGGTGCTGCCAGCGCGTCGCCCTCGGCCGCCGTCGGCGCCTAGCAAAGTACTACTGGGAAGCTGGCGGGTTAGTAGGGAGTGTTGGCCGCGGCGAACCACACCTGCTGGTTGGTTCCGTTGCCTTTCCAGGCCGTGTAAAGCGTGTACGCGCCGACTGCCAGCGCCGGGGCAGCGCTGGTGAGGGCCTGCGGCTCAAGCTCCTGGGGAGTGAAGCCCGCATTGTCGAAGGACGCCTCGTAGCCGATCTGGTTGCTGGTCGCATCCTTCCAGGCGACGTAGAGGGTGCCCGTGTCGCCGCCCATGAACGCCAGCGCGGGGGAGGTGCTGGTGGCCGCCCCGGGGAGGGTGTTGACCGGCCCGCTGCAGGCCCCCGCCCCGGTCCCGAGGCAGTAGATGTAGTCGATCGCGTCGCTGCTCGTGGTCCAGGCGATGATCCACAGCCCTCCAGCGATCGGGTCGGCGACCAGCGCTGGCGCGTCGGCGCTGGTCGGCGACAGCGCGACCTGGGGCGCCCAGGTCGTGCCGTTGTAGGCGGAGTAGTAGACGTGGCCCGATGTCGTACCCCGCCATCCGGCGTAGAGGTCGCCCGCCCTGATAGAGGCTTTCATCCAAGGACAGGGACAACGCCAAGCTAGTGCCGCGTCAGGCAACGTTCGCCCGGTCGATGACGCGGCGGAGGCGTTCGTCGTAGGCGTGGTTGTTGCGCCAGATGATGTAGCGGCGGATCATGCTGGCCTGTTCCTGGTGGCTGGCGTGGTCGGTGCCGTCGAGGGCGAAATACCGCAGCGCGGTGAACTGGGCCTCGATCCGGTTTAACCAGGACGAATTCGTCGGCGTATAGGCCAGTTCGACGTTGCTCGCCGCAGCCCATGCCCCGACCCGCCCGTCTTTGGCGGTGCTCAGGTGCGGGCTGAAGTTATCGCAGATGATCGCGATCCGGGTGGCGGGCGGGTAGAGCGAGCGCAGGTACCGGCAGAACTCCAGGAACCGGGTCCGGGTCTTGCGCGGCTTGATGTGCCCGTATAGCTTGTCCTCGCGCAGGTCATAGGCGGCGAAAAGGTGCCGGACCCCGGCGGTGCGGGTGTAGGTCGCGCGCATCCGCGGCCTCGGCGCACGGCCGGGCTCTTTGCCTTTGCCGCTGATCGCGGCCCACTGCCGGCCGGGGCGGGGCTGCAGGTTCAGCGGGCCGAACTCATCCACGCAGAAGATCACTTCCGGTTCGCCGGCGTCCGGGGTTACCTCCCGGTCGGCGATCGCGTACAGGTGCTCCACCCGGGCCTTCTTCACCGCATAGTCCGGATCCTTCGACGCCTTCCAGGTCTTTATCCGCTGAAACGAGACGCCCTCCTCGCGGAGCAGTGCCCGCAGGCCCTCGTGGCTGATGTCGTCGACCACCCCCTCAGCCACCAGGAACTCCGCCAGCTTCGACAGGCTCCAGGCCGAAAACGGCAGGTCATGCTCGCCCGGCCGGGACTTAGCGATCTTCTTGATCTCCCGGCGCTGCGGCAACGTGAACTTCGGCGCCCGGCCGCCCCGGTATTTCGGGTACAGGGAGCCGAACCCGTCCGCGTTGAAGTTACGGATCACGTCCCGCACCCGGTCATCGCTGGTGAACGCGACCCTCGCGATCGCTGCCACGTTCATGCCCTGGGCGGACAACAGCACCATCTGCGCCCGCCGCCAGGTCACCACCGACCCAGTACCCCGGCGCACAATCCGCACCAGCCGCTGCCCCTCGTCATCATCGATCTCACGAACCTGCAGGCGTTCTGTCACCGCCCCAGTCTCGGCGATCAGCACCTGCGGGGAAACCTGCCCGGCCGGGGCAAACGTGACCTGCTACGGCACTAGTTCGGTCGGGGTCTGCTGCTCGGCGGCCATGCCGTCCAGC
>Ga0302178_10000469_pt1 | contig 36690 bp, 38 predicted proteins | sample I_Palsa_E1_3_FD_198790 | JGI IMG/M metagenome (GOLD analysis project Ga0302178, IMG submission 198790) | Peat permafrost microbial communities from Stordalen Mire near Abisko, Sweden - I_Palsa_E1_3 | ecosystem: Environmental > Terrestrial > Soil > Palsa > Peat permafrost | place: Sweden... | reverse complement strand
TCCTAGCGCCGGCCGGCAGGTGCGCTGAGACGGGCGGTCTGCAAAGCAGATCGTTCGTCTCATTCCCTGCAAAACGACGCATATTCCGCTACAGTCAGCGCGGCTGACCGATAGTCGTAGCCGTTCCCTGGAGTTCTGGGCCGCGCCACATACGCGACGCAGAAGGGGATGGGGGCCGTGAGCGTCAGCAGCCCTCGACGGGGCGCTGCTTCACTGTGCTAAATTTCTTGGCACTGCGCTTTCGCGCCCTCGTCCGTCCGTCTCTCGACCCCTCAGGAGTCGCATCTTGGCCGCCGCCCCCGTCCCCCGGACGCGCCGTAGCTTCGCGCGTCTGCACAAGCAGCTCGACGTTCCCAACCTCATTGACATCCAGCGCCGCTCGTTCGCATGGCTGACTGAGCCCCAGAAGGGCGGTCTCCGCGAGACGATCGACGACATCTCGCCGATCGAGGATTACACCGGCAACCTCGCCGTTCAGTTCGGCGAGTTCGTCTTCGACGAGCCGGTCGCTCCGATCGAGGAGTGCCGCGAGAAGGACCTCACGTTCGCGCGCCCGCTAACCGTCACCGTCGCGTTCATCAACCGGGAGACCGGCGAGATTCGCGAGCAGTCCGTGTTCATGGGGGACTTCCCGTGGATGACGGAGCGCGGCACGTTCATCATCAACGGCACCGAGCGCGTCGTCGTGACGCAGCTCGTCCGCTCCCCCGGCGCCTACCTGATGGAGCCGAAGGATCGCGAGAAGCAGGTCTTCGTCGCCAACCTGATGCCGGCGCGTGGTTCCTGGCTCGAGCTCGAGATCGACAAGAAGGGCAAGGTCTACGTCCGCATCGACCGCAAGCGCAAGCTCCCTGTAACTGTGCTGCTGCGCGCGATGGGCTATGCGACCGACGAGCAGATCCTCGCGCTGTTCGACAACTCGCACTACATCCAGAACACGATCGAGGCCGACACCGAGCAGACCCGCTCCGAGGACGGCGCGCTCGTCGAGCTGTTCAAGAAGCAACGGCCGGGTGAGCCGCCGAGCGTCGAGAACGCTCGCGCGCTGCTCAATCAGCTGTTCTTCGACCCGAAGCGCTACGACCTGACGCGCGTTGGTCGCTACAAGCTGAACTCGCGCCTGAACCTCGACATCGATCTCGATGTGCGCACGCTGACGCACGAGGACATCATTGCCGTCGTCAGGGAGCTCGTGCTCCTGCCGCGTCGTCTGGGCATGCCCGAGAACCCGGAGATCGAGATCAAGGACTATGCGGCCGAGGCGGTCAGCATGCCGCGCGAGCCGGTCGTCGAGCATCTCGATGAGTACGAGCACTTCGGCAACCGGCGCCTGCGCACGGTCGGCGAGCTGATCCAGGAGGCATTCCGGATCGGCCTCTACCGGATGGAGCGCGTCGTCCGCGAGCGCCTGACGACCGAGGATGCCGACACGATCACGCCGCAGACGATCATCAACATCCGCCCGGTCGTGGCGGCGTTGAAGGAGTTCTTCGGCTCGTCGCAGCTGTCGCAGTTCATGGACCAGACGAACTCGCTCGCCGGCCTGACGCACCGCCGCCGCCTGTCGGCGCTCGGTGCGGGCGGTCTCACGCGCGAGCGCGCACCGATCGAGGTGCGCGATGTGCACCCCACCCACTACGGGCGGATGTGCCCGATCGAGACGCCGGAAGGCCCGAACATCGGCCTGATCGGCTCGCTGTCCTCCTACGCCGAGGTGTCCGAGCACGGCTTTGTGACGACGCCCTACCAGGTGGTCGAAGACGGAGTCGTGACCGCCAAGATCGTTCACCTCGACGCCACGCAGGAGGAGGAGCGGATCATCGCCCAGGCGAACACGCCGGTCGATGCGAAGACCGGGCGCCTCAAGGGGCCCGAGATCCTCTGCCGCACGCAGGCAGGTCAGTACGTGACGGTCGGCCCGAAGGATGTCGATCTCGTCGATATCTCGCCCGAGCAGATCTGGTCCGTCGCTACGGCGATGATTCCGTTCCTCGAGCACGACGACGCCAACCGCGCGTTGATGGGCTCCAACATGCAGCGCCAGGCGGTGCCACTGCTGAAGACCGACGCACCGCTGGTCGGGACCGGCATGGAGCGCCGTGCCGCGCTCGACACGGGTGACGTGCTGCTCGCCGAGCAGCCCGGCACCGTCGCGTTCGTCGATGCGAACGGGATCAGCGTCGAGCACTCCGACGGCACCAGCGACAGCTACCGCCTGCAGAAGTTCATGCGCTCGAACCAGGGCACGCTGATCCACCAGAAGCCGCTCGTCACGAGTGGCCAGAAGGTCGGCAAGGGCGACGTGCTTGCGGACGGCTCATCGACGGACCGTGGCGAGATGGCGCTCGGCAAGAACCTGATGGTGGCCTTCATGTCCTGGGAGGGTTACAACTTCGAGGACGCGATCATCCTCTCCAAGCGCCTGGTGCGCGACGACGAGCTCACCTCGATCCACATCGAGGAGTACGAGATCGACGCCCGCACGACGAAGCTCGGCGATGAGGAGATCACGCGTGACATTCCGAACCGCTCGGAGGAGTCGCTGCGTAACCTCGACGACCGCGGCATCGTCCGCGTCGGTGCCGAAGTCGGCTCGGGCGACCTGCTGGTCGGCAAGGTCACGCCGAAGGGCGAGACCGAGCTGACCGCCGAGGAGAAGCTGATCCGCGCGATCTTCAAGGAGAAGGCGCGCGAGGTCCGCGACACCTCGCTGAAGGTGCCCCACGGCGAGGGCGGCGTGGTGATCGACGTGATGATCTTCAGCCGCGACGCCGGTGACGATCTGCCGCCAGGGGTCAATGACCTGGTCCGTGTCTTCGTCGCCAAGAAGCGCAAGATCTCCGAGGGCGACAAGCTCGCGGGGCGCCACGGCAACAAGGGCGTCATCTCGAAGATCGTCGACGAGCAGGACATGCCGTTCCTCGAGGACGGCACGCCGGTCGACGTGATTCTCAACCCGCTCGGCGTGCCGAGCCGGATGAACGTCGGTCAGATCCTCGAGACGCACCTCGGTTGGGTTGCGGCCCAGGGTTGGTACGACGACGGCTCGGACGCCTACAAGCTCGCCCATCAGAAGGGCGGCAACGGTCGCGTCTACGTCGCGAGCCCCGTGTTCGACGGGGCCACGATCGGCGACGTCGACCAGGCGCTCGTCTCGTGGCAGGACGACTACGACGGCGCGATCCGGATGGATATCGACAAGAGCCGGCGTGCCGGCGAGCAGGCGTCAGGCAAGGTGACGCTCTACAACGGGCGCACCGGCGAGCCGTTCGAAGAGCAGATCACCGTCGGCTACATGTACATCCTGAAGCTGCTGCACCTTGTCGACGACAAGATCCACGCTCGCTCGACCGGTCCGTACTCGCTCGTCACCCAGCAGCCGCTGGGCGGCAAGGCACAGTTCGGTGGTCAGCGCTTCGGCGAGATGGAGGTCTGGGCACTCGAGGCCTACGGCGCGGCATACACGCTGCAGGAGATGCTCACGATCAAGTCCGATGACACGGTCGGGCGCGTCAAGGCCTACGAGGCGATCGTCAAGGGCGAGAACATCGCCGAACCGTCGATCCCCGAGTCGTTCAAGGTCCTGCTGAAGGAGATGCAGTCGCTGGCGCTCGACGTCAACGTCGTCTCCGAGGAGGGCCAGCGTACCGAGATGCGCGACGAGGACGACGACCTGCTGCGCGCCGCCGAGGAGCTCGGCATCGACCTGTCGGGGGTACGCGTCGAGGACGAGATGCCCGAGGGCGAGGAGGTGCTCACCGCGGATGGGGCTGCACAGTCCAATGGAGCCACCGAGGACGGCGATGACGAGCCGGCCGTAACGATCGACGACCTCGAGGACGTGTCGGAAGACCCGCTCGCCGGCGCCGACATTCTCGAGGTCGACGACGACATCCCGCTCGACGTCGTCAGCCTCGAATCACTTGAACAGGACGAAACGCTTAATGAGGAGACCGCGTGATTGACATCAACAACTTCGACGCAATCGAGATCTCTCTCGCATCCTCGAAGCAGATCCGGGGCTGGAGCTCCGGTGAGGTAACGAAGCCCGAGACGATCAACTATCGGACGCTGAAGCCGGAGAAGGACGGTCTGTTCTGCGAGCGCATCTTCGGTCCGACGAAGGACTGGGAGTGCTACTGCGGCAAGTACAAGCGCGTCCGTTACAAGGGCATCGTCTGTGAGCGCTGCGGTGTCGAGGTGACGCGCTCGAAGGTGCGCCGCGAGCGCATGGGACACGTCGACCTCGCCGCGCCGGTCAGCCACATCTGGTTCTTCAAGGGCGTTCCCAGCCGTATCGGCTACCTGCTCGACATGGCGCCGAAGGAGCTCGAGAAGGTTCTCTACTTCGCTGCTTCGATCGTCACCTGGGTCGACGACGAGGCTCGCACGCGCGACACCGACAAGCTCCAGAAGGAGATCGACAAGGTTCTCGACGCCTATGCCGCCGAGCGTGAGGAGCGTGTGCTCGAGTTGCAGGAGTCACTCGCCCACCGCGAGGAGTACCTCCAGAGCGGTAAGCAGACCGGCTTCTCGCCGGACGATCATCTCTGGGCTGACGCCCTCGACGTGAAGGTCGCCAAGCTGTCGGCGGAGGATCGCGACAAGCTGCTGAAGGAACTTCGCAAGACGTTCGAAGCAGACATCGCCGACACCGGCGCCTACATCGACGACGCCGCCGAGCGCGTGCGTCAGGTCTGGGAGCTCTTCAAGTCGATGGAGCCCAAGCAGATCGAGCACGACGAGACGCTGTTCCGCGAGCTCAAGGAGCGCTTCGGTAGCCCCTACGGCTTCGGTGAGTACTTCCGCGGCGGAATGGGCGCAGAGGCGATTCGTGACCTGCTTCAGCAGGTCGACCTCGACGCCGAGCGGATCGAGCTCTCGGAGACGATCAAGACGGCCAAGGGGCAGCGCCAGGCGCGCGCCGTCAAGCGCCTGAAGGTTGTCTCGGCGTTCATCCAGTCCGGCAACAAGCCGGAGATGATGGTCCTCGACGCTGTTCCGGTGATCCCGCCGGAGCTGCGCCCGATGGTCCAGCTCGACGGCGGACGCTTCGCCACGAGCGACCTCAACGACCTCTACCGGCGCGTCATCAACCGCAACAACCGGCTCAAGCGACTGCTCGACCTCGGCGCCCCAGAGATCATCGTCAACAACGAGAAGCGCATGCTGCAGGAGGCCGTCGACGCGTTGTTCGACAACGGCCGCCGTGGCCGCCCGGTGACCGGGCCGGGCAACCGTCCGCTGAAGTCGCTGTCGGACATGCTCAAGGGCAAGCAGGGGCGTTTCCGTCAGAACCTGCTCGGCAAGCGCGTCGACTACTCCGGCCGCTCGGTGATCGTTTCGGGTCCCTACCTGAAGCTCCACCAGTGCGGTCTGCCGAAGCTGATGGCGCTCGAGCTGTTCAAGCCATTCATCATGGCCCGCCTCGTCGAGCGCAAGTCGGCGCAGAACATCAAGGCCGCCAAGAAGATGGTCGACACGATGATCCCCGAGGTCTGGGACGTCCTCGAGGAGGTCATCCGCGAGCACCCGGTGCTGCTCAACCGCGCGCCGACGCTCCACCGCCTGGGCATTCAGGCGTTTGAGCCGCTGCTCGTGGAGGGCAAGGCGATCCAGGTCCACCCGCTCGTCTGTCACGCGTTCAACGCTGACTTCGACGGCGATCAGATGGCCGTGCACCTGCCGCTCTCGGCGGAGGCCCAGGCGGAGGCCCGCATCCTGATGCTGTCCTCGAACAACATCCTCTCGCCGGCGCACGGCGCGCCGCTCGCGACCCCGACCCAGGACATGATCCTCGGCGGCTACTACCTGACCTACGGGCCGGAGGCCGACGATCTGGCGAAGATCGACCGCGCGACACACGAGCCGCGGCCGCACGCGTTCCGTACCGCCCAGGAGGCTGAGCTCTCCTACGAGGCGGGCGTCGTCAAGCTGCACGATCTCGCGGAGTTCCGTCCATTCCGCCGCGAGAGCGGGCACGTCCTGACGACCGTCGGGCGGATCATCTACAACGACCGCATCGAGCGGGCGCTCGAGGAGGCTCTCGGCGACCAGTTCGACCCGACGACCTACGTGTTCGTCAACCAGTCGATGAAGAAGCGCGACACGACGCGTCTGATCGATGCGCTCGTCCAGCGCTACGGCGCGACGACGATCTCGCTCGTGCTGGATGCGTTCAAGGAGCTCGGCTTCAAGTATGCGACGCAGGCCGGGATCACGATCTCCAAGAACGACGTCGTGGTGCCGCCGAACAAGCTCGAGATCCTCGGTCGCTACGAGGCCGAGGTCGCCGAGATCCAGGATCAGTACGACACCGGTCTGATCACGCAGGAGGAGCGGCACGAGGCCGTCGTCGAGCGCTGGAACGCATGCACCGATGAGGTCGCGGACGCAATGATCGAGAACCTCGATGAGCTGAACCCCATCTTCATGATGGCCAACTCAGGTGCTCGTGGCTCGTTCAAGCAGATCCGTCAGCTCGCCGGTATGCGCGGTCTGATGGCAAACCCGAAGGGCGAGATCATCGAGCGGCCGATCAAGGCCAACTTCGTCGAGGGTCTTTCCGTGCTCGAGTACTTCATCTCGACGCACGGTGCCCGTAAGGGACTCGCCGATACGGCGCTGCGCACGGCGGACTCCGGCTACCTGACGCGGCGTCTCGTCGACGTCGCCCAGGACGTGATCATCCGCGAGGCCGACTGTGGCACCGAGGAGTTCATCGAGGTCCCGGTGTTCAAGGAGGGCGGCGAGCCCAACGACAACCTGCTCGGGCGGTTCGCAGCCAGCGACTTCCAGACCAAGCGCGGGCGGATGCTGGTCGAGAAGGGCAAGCAGATCGACCGTGCCGAGTTCGCCGACATCGTCGAGAGCTACCGCGAGGATTACGAGCAGCGCAACCACAACACGCTGGTCGCGGTCCGCTCGGTGCTCAAGTGCGAGGCGGTCACCGGGGTCTGCCAGGCCTGTTACGGCCGGGCGATGGCGACCGGCCAGGTCGCGCAGATCGGCGACGCGGTCGGGATCATCGCCGCGCAGTCGATCGGCGAGCCCGGCACGCAGCTGACGATGCGAACCTTCCACACCGGCGGTGTTGCCGGCGCGGACATCACGCACGGCCTGCCGCGCGTCGTCGAGCTGTTCGAGGCGCGCAAGCCGAAGGGCCTGGCGAAGATCGCCGAGCAGGACGGCGTGATCACGATCGAGGAGACCGACAAGGCGCTCACCGTCGTCATCACCGACGCTGCCGGCGAGGAGCATCGCCACACGTTCCCGCGCCGCACGCGCGTGTTCGTGAGTGCCGGCCAGAAGGTCGTGGCCGGGACGCAGCTCAACGAGGGCTCGCTGTACCCGCACGAGCTGCTCGCGATCCGTGGGCGGACAGAGACCGAGCAGTACCTCGTCAAGGAGGTGCAGGAGGTCTACAAGTCCCAGGGCGTCGACATCAACGACAAGCACATCGAGCTGATCGTGCGCCAGATGCTGAAGAAGGTGCGCGTCGACCAGAAGGGCGACACCGACTACCTGCCAGGGCAGTTCGTCGACCGCTTCGAGTTCGCCAAGGCTGCCGGCCAGGTCGCCAAGGACGGCGGCGAGGCGGCCGAGTTCGAGGACATCATCCTCGGCATCACGAAGGCATCGCTCAACACGGATTCGTTCCTCTCGGCGGCCTCCTTCCAGGAGACCACGAAGGTCCTGACCGACGCCGCGCTCGAAGGCAAGATCGATCGCCTCAACGGCCTCAAGGAGAACGTGATCATCGGCAAGCTGATCCCGGCTGCCACCGGGCTCAAGCGCTACCGCCGGATCGAGATCGAGCCGTCGAAGCCGCTGCCGCGTGCGGTCGACGACCTCGGCCTGCTCGGCGGCGACGACCTCGCGGGCGAGCTCGGTATCGCCAGCGGGTTCGCCGACTTCGAAGCCGACCTGGCCTCGCTCGAGGAGATCGGGCTCGGCAACGACCCGGGCTTCGCCGAGGAACTGGCCGAACTGGACGTGACTGAAGAGAAGTGAGCATCGACCTGTGGGGGGCGCCCGGCGCCCCCCACAGGCTTCGCTTGTCTCTTGGCCGCTGACCAGCAGCCGGGCGGCGGTCTGCTTGTGCAGGCCTGGCCTCCCCGGCGCTCGGAGTGATGCGCGGCTCGAAACGTGTGCGGGTCTTAACGAGCCGGCTTTCAGCTGCGCTTAGACGGGCCTGTGACGATGCGGCTTCACTTGCGTTGCTGGAGGTACCGGACGGTTGTTGATGTTTGGCCTTCAGCTCTACAGAGCAGGTTGTGGCACGTCGATAGGGAAGGAAGTAAGGGGCCGCTGGCCCTTTTTTCGTCTTTGGACCCAACTTGATGATTCAGATAGGCATCTTCCTAGCCGTTGGCTGTGCGCTCGTCACGAACGCTGCGTTCTTTCTCAAGCAACGCGGTGCTCGCCTGGCGCCCGCCGTCCGACCGTCGAAGCCTTGGCGTTCGGCCTGTGACCTGTTTGGTTCGCGCTGGTTCACGGTCGGGATGCTCGTCGCGGTGGCTGCCTGGCTTCTGCACGTTGCGGCGATGACGTTCGCGCCGCTGAGCGTCGTCCAGGTCGTACTGGCCGGCGGGATCGTGCTCGTCGGCGTCATGGCCGACCGCGTCTTCGGCTTTCGCGTCAACCGCCGCCAGTGGATCGGGCTTGGGCTCACCGCGCTCGGCCTCGCGGCGTTCGCGCTGACGGTCCCGACCGGTGGCGGCTCGCGGGCGAGCTTCTCGCCGTCGGCGATGATCGCGTTCGAGGCCGTGCTCTGCGGCCTTGGCGCGGTGTTGATCGTTGGCCCATCTGCGGGTGCCCCGCGCGAGCACCACGGGACGATGCTCGGCGCAGCGACCGGCATCCTCTTCGGCGTCTCCGACGTGTCGATCAAGGCGCTGACCGGAATCGTTGGAGCGCACGGCGTGCTCGGCCTGCTGATCAGCCCCTGGCTCGCCGTGACCGTCCTCGCGTCGATCGTCGCCTTCTTCGCCTCGGCAAAGTCGCTGCAGGACGGCGACGCCGTGCCGGTCATCGCGATTACCAGCGCCACCGCGAACATCTCCGCAATCGCCGGCGGCTTTCTGGTCTTCGGCGATCCGCTGCCCACTGGCGCGTTTGGGATTGCGGTCCAGGCCCTCGGCGTGCTTGCGGTCGTCTTTGCCGCGGCGCTGATGCCGTCCTTCGGCTCTCCCGGCACGCCGCTTGGCGAGCCGCTCGCAGCTGGCAACTGAGACGTTGCGCGGACGCACGCGCGGGCGGCGGCCCGTCCTTTGCTATGGTCCGGCCTCGATGCCGACTACAAGCCAGCTCGTCCGCACAGGCCGCAAGCCACCGAAGAAGAAGCTCGCAACTCCCGGCCTGAAGTCAGGCACGGGGCGCAAGCGCAAGGTGGCTGCACCGCAGCGGCGTGGCGTCTGCACGCGCGTCTACACCGTGACGCCGAAGAAGCCGAACTCGGCACTGCGCAAGGTCGCGCGCGTCCGCATAACCGGCTCGATCGAGGTCACTGCCTACATCCCCGGTGAGGGTCATAACCTCCAGGAGCACTCGGTCGTGCTCGTGCGTGGCGGTCGCGTCAAGGATCTGCCGGGCGTCCGCTACAAGGTCGTCCGCGGCGCACTCGACGCCGCTGGAGTGAGCGACCGCAAGAAGGCGCGCTCGCAGTACGGCGTTAAGAAGGCCTAGAGGTCCGCTGGTGCCCCGTCGCGCTGCCGCTCAGATCCGCCGAGTCGCTCCAGACTCCGTCTACCGCTCGCGGATCGTCACCCAGGTCATCAACAAGGTAATGGTGGACGGCAAGAAGTCGACCGCCGAACGGATCGTCTACGACGCGCTCGCGATTCTCGCTGAGCGCAGCGGTAAGGATGCGGTCGAGGCGCTCGAGGAGTCGATCAAGATCCTCACGCCCTCGCTCGAGGTCCGCTCGCGCCGTGTCGGTGGCGCGACCTACCAGGTGCCGGTCGAGGTTCCGGCAGCGCGGGCTCGCACGCTCGCGGTGCGCTGGCTCGTCGAGCACGCAAGGAACCGCCGCGAAAAGCAGATGTCCCAACGCCTCGCCGGCGAGCTGCTCGACGCCCAGTCCCAGCAGGGTGGCGCTTACAAGCGCAAGGACGACATCTTCCGCATGGCGCAGGCCAACAAGGCCTTCGCGCACTACCGCTGGTAGCGGCCCGCCGCCGTTAGGCGCGTCGTCGGTTGCGACGTGCCGCGGGCAGCTCGCTCGTCGAACGCCACCGGATGCGCGGCGCGGCGGCGAATTGACCGCTCTGGCGCTTCATCAGGGCAGGGAGAGTCAGCCAGGCCCTGCTATCATCCATCGGAGTGTGCCGAAGGGTGCGCGCTCTTGGGAGCCCGCAAACCGACGGCGACCAAACCGACGGCGACATATGACCATGGAGACAACGAGCGCATAGCAACGCGAACGAGGGCCGGAAGAGCTTGTTCCATAGGCCCTGCGGGCCTATTTTTTTGCCCGCAAGCGGACTGCGCTGAGCAGGCCTCCCAGCACTCTCCTAGAACTTGACAGCCGAAATGACCAGAGCCTTCTCACTCGAAAAGACGCGTAACATCGGGATCATGGCGCACATCGACGCCGGTAAGACGACGACCACCGAGCGCATCCTTTACTACACCGGGCGTACCTACAAGATCGGTGAGGTGCACGAGGGCGCGGCCACGATGGACTGGATGGAGCAGGAGCAGGAGCGTGGCATCACGATCACCTCGGCTGCGACCACCTGCCAGTGGAAGGACCACCGCATCAACATCATCGACACGCCGGGCCACGTCGACTTCACCGTCGAGGTGGAGCGCTCACTACGCGTGCTCGACGGCGCGATCGCGCTGTTTGACTCTGTCGCTGGAGTCGAGCCCCAGTCCGAGACCGTCTGGCGCCAGGCCGACAAGTACCACGTTCCGCGGATCGCCTACATCAACAAGATGGACCGTATCGGCGCCGACTTCGACCGCGGAATCCAGACCATGATCGATCGCCTCGCCGCGCATCCGGTACCGATCCAGCTGCCGATCGGCGCCGAGAGCGACTTCCTCGGGATCGTCGACCTCGTCGCGATGAAGGCGATCTACTACCTCGACGAGCTCGGCACCGAGCAGGAAGAGCGCGAGATTCCCGCCGAGCTCGCCGACGCTGCCGCGGCCGCGCGGGAGCACCTCCTCGAGGAGGTCTCCCATCACGATGACGAGCTGATCGAGCTGATCCTCGAGGAGCAGGAAATCCCCGTCGAGCTACTCAAGCGCGCGATCCGTAAGGCGACCCTGGCGATCGCGCTGACGCCGGTTCTCTGCGGTTCGTCGTTCAAGAACAAGGGCGTCCAGCCGCTGCTCGACGCGGTCCTCGACTACCTGCCCTCGCCGCTCGAGGTGCCGCCGATGATCGGGATCGAGCCGACGAAGGACGGCGAAGGTGTCGAGGCGGTTCGCGAGCCGAGCGATTCGGCGCCCTTCTCGGCGCTCGCCTTCAAGATCATGGCCGACCCGTTCGTCGGCAAGCTCACCTACTTCCGTGTCTACTCGGGCAAGCTTGAGTCAGGCGCTCGCGTCCTGAACGCCTCGACTGGGCGGACCGAGCGAATCGGGCGCATCCTGATGATGCACGCAAACGATCGCGAGGACGTCACCGAGGTCTACGCTGGCGATATCGCCGCGGCGGTCGGCATCAAGCAGGTCACGACCGGTGACACGCTCTGCGCGCCGGACGCGCCGATCAAGCTCGAGCAGATCGTCTTCCCCGAGCCCGTGATCAAGGTCGCGGTCGAGCCGAAGACGAAGGTCGACCAGCAGAAGATGTCGATCGCGCTCGGTCGCCTGGCCGAGGAGGATCCGACCTTCCGCGTGCAGACCAACGAGGAGACCGGCCAGACCGAGATCTCCGGAATGGGCGAGCTGCACCTCGAGGTGCTGGTCGATCGGATGAAGCGCGAGTACCACGTCGAGGCCAACGTCGGCCGCCCGCAGGTCTCCTACCGCGAGACGGTCCGTGGCGAGGCCAAGCACGTCGAGGGCCGGTTCGTGCGCCAGACCGGCGGCTCCGGCCAGTACGGGATCGTCTACATCGACCTCGAGCCGGCGCCCGGCGAGGGCTTTGACTTCGTCAACAAGATCAAGGGCGGCTCGATTCCGAGCGAGTTCATCCCCGCCGTCGAGAAGGGCTGCGAAGAGGCGCTCGAGAACGGCGTCAAGGCCGGCTACCCGATGGTTGACATCCGCGTGACGCTGACCGACGGCAAGTACCACGACACGGACTCTTCGGAGATCGCGTTCAAGATCGCGGGTTCGCTCGCGTTCAAGGAGGCCGCCCGGCGCGCGAAGCCGATCCTGCTCGAGCCGATCTTCTCCGTCGAGGTCGTCGTTCCCGAGGATTTCCTCGGCGAGGTCATCGGCGACCTCTCGCGCCGGCGTGGACGGATCGAGGGACAGGAGCGTCGCGGCAACGCGATCGCCGTCACCGGCCGCGTGCCGCTGTCGGAGATGTTCGGTTACGCGACCGACCTGCGTTCGAATACGCAGGGTCGAGCAAACTACACAATGCAGTTCGAGGGCTACGAAGAAGTGCCCCCGAACATTGCTGAGAAGGTCGTCGAGGCCCGCGGAGGCGAGTCAGCTGCTGCCGCGTAGCGAGGCAGGCAGCGGCCGCACGCCGGTTTCTGAGAGTATTCCCGGGTTCGCCTTCGATGGGCGAACCTCAAACTGCGAACAACAGGAGCACTGAAAGTGGGCAAGGCGAAGTTCGAGCGCGACAAGCCGCACGTCAATGTCGGCACGATCGGTCACATCGATCACGGCAAGACGACGCTGACCGCTGCCATCACAAATGTGCTCGCCGAGAAGATGGGCGGGGAGGCCAAGAGTTTCGAGGAGATCGACAACGCTCCCGAGGAGCGTGAGCGCGGCATCACGATCGCGACGTCGCACGTCGAGTACCAGACCGAGAACCGCCACTACGCGCACGTCGACTGCCCCGGGCACGCCGACTACGTGAAGAACATGATCACCGGCGCAGCGCAGATGGACGGCGCGATCCTCGTCGTCTCGGCTGCCGACGGTCCGATGCCGCAGACGCGCGAGCACATCCTGCTCGCCCGCCAGGTCGGCGTTCCCTACATCGTCGTCTTCCTCAACAAGGTCGACATGGTCGATGACGAGGAGCTGCTCGAGCTGGTCGAGGTCGAGGTGCGCGAGCTGCTCTCGCTCTACGACTTCCCCGGCGACGACATCCCGTTCATCACGGGCTCGGCGCTGAAGGCGCTCGAGGGTGATGAGGGCTACCGCGAGAAGATCCTCGAGCTCGCAGCCGCGCTCGACTCCTACATTCCGGAGCCGGTGCGGGAGCTCGACAAGCCGTTCCTGATGCCCGTCGAGGACGTCTTCTCGATCACCGGCCGCGGTACCGTCGCGACCGGGCGTGTTGAGCAGGGCATCATCAAGACCGGTGAGACGGTCGAGATCGTCGGTATCAAGGACACCACGACGACGGTTGTGACGGGCGTCGAGATGTTCCGCAAGATCCTCGACGAGGGTCGGGCCGGCGACAACGTGGGCTGCCTGCTGCGCGGCACCAAGCGCGAGGAGATCGAGCGCGGCCAGGTGCTGTGCAAGCCGGGCTCGATCACCCCCCACACCCACTTCAAGAGCGAGGTCTACGTGCTCAAGAAGGAGGAGGGCGGCCGTCACACACCGTTCTTCTCGGGCTACCGGCCCCAGTTCTACTTCCGCACCACCGACGTCACCGGCGTGGCGAACCTGCCCGAAGGTGTCGAGATGGTCATGCCGGGCGACAACGTCCAGATGGAGATCGAGCTGATCCAGCCGATCGCCATGGACCCCGGCCTGCGGTTCGCGATCCGCGAGGGCGGCCGCACGGTCGGCTCGGGAGTCGTGACCGAGATCATCAAGTAAGGCGGCTTTCTCGGCCCGTACCGCGGGCTCAGAAGCGCCTCAGCAACAACGGATACGACAGGAGTTGACCCGCGCATCAGCGCGGGTCGTCTCAGGCGAAAGGCGCGGCACGAGCTTGCGCCATCGTCGCAGTAAGCAACGGTCAGAGATCAATCCAGAGAGTAGCCAGACCACCAGATGCCACCAGCAGCACAAAACAAGATCCGCATCCGCCTCAAGGCCTACGACACGCAGGCAATCGAGACGGCTGCCAAGGAGATCGTCGAGACCGCTACGCGGACCGGCGCGACGGTGTCTGGGCCGGTGCCGCTGCCGACCGAGAAGAACGTCTACTGCGTGATCCGCTCCCCGTTCAAGGACAAGGACTCGCGCGAGCACTTCGAGATCCGCACGCACAAGCGGCTGATCGACATCCATCAACCGACCCCGAAGACGGTCGACTCGCTGCAGCGGCTCGACCACCTGCCGGCGGGCGTCGACATCGAGATCCGTCTCGCAAGCTGATGGCTGCGATCCTCGCAAGGAAGCTCGGGATGACGCAGCTCTTCGGAGAGGACGGCGCGGTCGCGCGCGTCACCGTGCTCGAGGCGGGCCCGTGCTACGTCACCGCGATCCGCACGAGCGAGCGGGATGGCTACGACGCGGTGCAGCTGGCTTTCGGCAGCGTCCGCGAGAAGGCGCTCAGCAAGCCCGAGCTCGGCCACCTGGCCAAGGCCTCGGCACCGCCGCTGCGACACCTCGTCGAGTTCCGCGGCGAGGGTTCTGGCTTGACCGTCGGCGAGACCGTGAACGCTGACGTCTTCGAGTCGGGCCAGCGGGTCAAGGTTTCGGGGACCTCAAAGGGCAAGGGCTTCCAGGGCACCGTCAAGCGCCATCGCTTCAGTCGTGGCCCAGTCACCCACGGGTCGCACAACACCCGTGCCCCGGGATCGATCGGCGCCTCGGCGACGCCTTCGCGCGTCTTCAAGGGCATTCGCGGACCCGGCCAGATGGGCAACAAGCGAGTCACCCAGCGCGGGCTGGAAGTCGTCGAGGTCCGCGCCGACCAGCATCTCCTGTTCATTCGCGGCGCCGTTCCCGGCTCGCGTGGCGGCTACGTCGAGGTACGGACCGATGGCTAGCGCGCCTGTACTCGGCGGAGCCAAGCGCTCCGTCACGCTTGACGAGGACGCGTTTGGCGCCCGCTTCAACGGCCCGCTCGTCCACGAGTCGGTACGCGCCGAGTTCGCGGCGCGCCGCCGCGGCAGCGCGTCGACCAAGACCCGCGGTCTCGTCCGCGGCGGCGGCGCCAAGCCGTGGCGCCAGAAGGGCACCGGCCGCGCTCGCGCCGGCTCCTCGCGCTCGCCGGTCTGGACTGGCGGCGGCACCGTCTTCGGGCCGCATCCGCGCTCCTACACCTTCAAGGTCAACCGCAAGGAGCGCCGTGCCGCGCTGCGCAGTGCGCTCTCGCTGCACTCCGAGCGCGGCTCGCTGGCTGTGCTCGACACGAGTGTCTTCAGTGAGCCGTCCACACGCACCGCGGCGAGACTCCTCGACGGTTGGGCCCAGCCCCGCTCGACGCTCGTCGTCGTGACGGCGCAGGAGCGGGGCGCAGCGCTCTCCTTCCGCAACATCGCCCGCGTCGCGGTGCTCGAGCCGGGCAGTGTCGGCGTCGCCGACATCGTTGGCGCCGCGTCAGTGCTCTGCTCCGACACAGCGCTCGCCGAGCTCACACAGCGCGCCAAGGCCTCGACTCGTGGCGAAGCCCCCGGCGAGGCCGCCGAGACCAAGGCCGAGCCGGCGGCAAAGGCCACAAGCACCCCAACCGCAAGCGCAGTCGTAGAGACGGCCCCGGCCAAGCCAAAGGCACCGGCCAAGCCCAAGGCCGCCGCAAAGCCAAGCGCTACCGCCACGACGAGCAAGACGGCGACTAAGCCGAAGGCTCCAGCGAAGCCGCGCACTCCTAAATCTCCGACGCCCGCAGCTAGTGGCGGCGAAGCCGCCACTAGCGAGGACGGAGACGCATAGTGGACCACGCTCAGGTGATCATCCGTCCCGTCGTTTCAGAGAAGAGCTATGTGCTTGCCGCTGCCGGCAAGTACACGTTCCGCGTGCACCCCGACGCGCACAAGACGCAGATTCGTCAGGCGGTCGAAGCGATGTTCTCGGTTCATGTCGAGGAGGTACGCACGATCTCCGTGCAGCCGAAGCCAAAGCGCCGCGGGATCACGCGCGGCCACACGCGGTCCTGGAAGAAGGCGATCGTTCAGGTCCGCGCCGGCGAGTCGATCCCGATCTTCGCCGGGTTGGAGGGCACTCAGTAATGCCGATTCGCAAGCCCAAGCCGACGAGCCCCGGTATGCGGTTCGTCTCCTACCCCGATTTTGCTGAGATCACCACGGACGAGCCGGAGCGCTCACTCGTCGAGGGCCTGACCAAGAGCGGTGGCCGCAACTCATATGGGCGCAAGACGTCGCGCCATCGTGGCGGTGGCGCCAAGCGGCTCTACCGCAAGATCGACTTCAAGCGGCGCAAGGACGGCGTGCCGGCGCGGGTCGCGGCGATCGAGTACGACCCCAACCGGACCTCCTACATCGCGCTGCTGCACTACGCCGACGGTGAGAAGCGCTACATCCTGGCGCCGACGCGGCTTGTCGTCGGGATGACCGTGATGTCGGGTGAGCAAGCCGAGATCGCCATTGGCAACTGCATGTCGCTGGCGAAGATGCCGACCGGTACCGTCGTCCACAACGTCGAGCTCCAGCCCGGTCGTGGCGGTCAACTCGGTCGCTCGGCCGGTGCCTCGATTCGGCTGATGGCCAAGGAGGGGGAGATGGCGACGCTGCGCCTGCCCTCGGGCGAGATGCGGCTGGTGCGCGCTGAATGCCGCGCGACCGTGGGTGTCATCGGCAACGCCGATCACCAGAACGTCAAGATCGGCAAGGCTGGGCGCAAGCGCCACCTCGGCGTGCGGCCGCAGACCCGCGGCACCGCAATGAACCCGGTCGATCACCCGCACGGCGGCGGCGAGGGTTCGACCACGCCCGGTCGTCATCCGGTGACCCCATGGGGTGTACCGACGCTTGGCTACCGTACGCGCAAGAAGGGCAAGAGCTCCGATCGCTACATCGTGCGCGGTCGCCGGCGCGGGAAGGGCAAGCGATGAGTCGCTCGAGCAAGAAGGGCCCGTTCGTCGAGGAGCGGCTGCTCGCTCGCGTCAACGCGATGAACGCCGCCAACACCAAGCAGATGCTCAAGACCTGGTCGCGCTCGTCCACGATCTTCCCGGAGATGGTCGGTCACACGATCGCCGTGCACGACGGCCGCAAGCACGTTCCCGTTTTCATCAGTGAGTCGATGGTCGGTCACAAGCTCGGCGAGTTCGCGCCGACCCGCACCTATCGCGGCCACGTCGGGTCGGGGAAGGTGAGGTAGGCGATGGCTGACGCCGACGAGCCCAAGACCCCGCGCGCGCGTAGCCGCGCCGCCGCCAAGCCGGCCGGCGACAAGGCTGCGGCCGCCGAGAAGCCGACGCGCGCGAGCGCCACCGCTAAGAAGGCGGATGGCGCCGAGACCCCGGCCAAGGCGCCGCGGGCACGCGCAGCGGCAAAGAAGGACGACGACACGACCGCCGCGCCGAAGGCGCCGCGCACCCGCGCTGCCGCCAAGCCTCGCACGGCGGCGGCAGCCAAGGCGTCTGACGCGGTCGAAGCGTCCGTCGCCGAGACGACCCCGGCTACCAAGCCCGCACGCAGAGGCTCTGCCGCCAAGGAACCGGCGAAGCCGGTTCCTGCGACCCAAGCGACTTCCCGTCGGGCACGGCCCGTCGGGCCGGTGACGGTCCGGGCGCAGGCACGCTACGTCCGCTCCTCGGCACGCAAGGCGCGTCTCGTGTGCAACCACATTCGTGGCAAGTCGGTCCCCGAGGCGCGCGCTGTGCTGGCCTTTGCACCGCGTGGCGTTGCGAAGGACTGGGCCAAGCTGCTCGACTCGGCGATCGCAAACGCTGAGAACAACCATGAGCTGGTCGCCGACGAGCTTCACGTCACCGTCGTCTACGCCGACGAGGGCCCGACGCTGAAGCGCTTCCGTCCGCGCGCGATGGGTCGCGCAACGCCGATCCACAAGCGGACCAGTCACCTAACGATCATGCTCGGGCCGAAGGAGTAACTGATGGGACAAAAAGTTCATCCCGAGTCGATGCGTGTCGGCTACATCCACGACTGGCAGTCGAACTGGTTCAACGAGCGCAACTTCGCCCAGTATCTGCACGAGGACATCAAGATCCGCGAGCACATCGTGCGCAAGCTCGCGCACGCCGGCCTTTCCGACATCACGATCAAGAAGAACGCGAACGAGGTCGAGGTCAACATTCGCACCGCCCGTCCGGGCATCGTGATCGGCAAGTCAGGCACCGAGGTCGACGCGCTGCGCAAGGACCTGCACCGCATCACCGGCAAGCAGATCAAGGTCAACATCCTCGAGATCAAGCGTCCCGAGCTCGACGCGAAGCTCGTCGCGCAATCGATCGCCGAGCAGCTCCAGAACCGTGTCGCCTTCCGCCGCGCGATGAAGCGCGCGCTGACCAGCGCGATGCGCTCCGGCGCGAAGGGCGTCAAGGTCCAGGTGTCCGGTCGTCTGGGCGGCGCCGAGATGGCACGCACCGAGGCCTATTCCGACGGACGCGTCCCGCTGCACACGATGCGCGCGGATATCGACTACGGCTTTCACGAGGCGCGCACGACCTTCGGCCGGATCGGCGTGAAGTGCTGGATCAACAAGGGCGAGATCATGCCCGAGGGCTACACAGGCGCCGACCTCACGGATATGAGCGCGCCGGCTCCCCCCGGCGGTGACGGTGGTGATCGCGGCGGTCGTGGCGATCGCGACGGCGGCCGTGGTCGTGGCGGCTCGGACGGTCCCGGCGGCGGTCGCGGGCGTGGCGGTCGCGGCGGTCGCGGCGGCAGCGGCGGCGGGGGGCGCAGCTGATGCTTGCCCCCAAGCGCGTCAAGCATCGCAAGCAGCACCGCGGCCGGCGGGGCGGATTCTCCCGTGGGCAGGTCACGGTCCAGTTCGGCGAATATGGCCTCAAGTCACTTGAGGCGGGCTGGCTCACCAACCGCCAGATCGAGGCGGCTCGTATTGCGATGACGCGCAAGATCCGTCGTGGCGGCAAGGTCTGGATCAACGTCTTCCCGGACAAGCCGGTCACCAAGAAGCCCGCCGAGACGCGGATGGGCTCCGGCAAGGGCTCGCCTGAGGGTTGGGTCGCAGTCGTCAAGCCGGGTCGTGTGATGTTCGAGCTCGCCGGGGTTCCCGAATCGCTCGCGCGCGACGCCATGCGCCTCGCCGGGCACAAGCTGCCGGTCAAGACCAAATTCGTTACGCGCGACGACTGATGGCCGACAGCGCAAGAGATCTCCGCGACCTGCCCGACCCCGAGTTGGCCGATGCAATCACGACCGCCCGTCGTGAGCTCTTCGGTCTGCGCTTCCAGAACGCCACGGGCGAGCTGGAGAACACTTCCGGGCTGCGCGCGGGCCGCCGCGCCCTCGCCCGCCTGCTGACGATTGAGCAAGAGCGCAAGCTCCGCTCCCATAACCAAGAGAGCTAAACGATGGCTGACGAAGAAAACGTGGATCAAGAGATCGAGATCGCCGAGGAGAAGATGGAGGCCGAAGGCTCTCCAGCAATCCCCGACGACGCCCCCGCCGCCGAAGCAGAGGCCACTCCCGCAGAGGAGCCGCAGGCTGAAGTCGAGCCGGAAGCGGAGGCCACCCCCGCAGAGGAGCCCGAGGCCGAGGCCTCTCAGACCGAGGATCGGCAAGCCGAAGCGCAGCCCGAGACTTCGCCGGAGGAGGAACCGGCTTCGGAGCCAAGCTCCGAAGCCGCGTCCGACGACTCCGTGGTGGAGCGTCCAGAGGTGCTCGCGCCGAAGGAGCGCCGCCGACGTGCCCGCCAGCTGCGCGAGGCTCCGACACGGCCGGCGCGCACGCCCGAGGGGCGACAGGCCGAGCGCGATGCGCTGCGCGCGAAGAACGCCAAGGCCCGCACCGAGCGTCGTCGCAAGGTGCGCGCGAAGAAGCCTGCTGCGAGCCCCGCTGCGCCAGTCGCCGTCAGCATGGCTGTCGCCGGAACGCAGAAGTCGCGTCAGGGGATCGTCGTCTCCGATAAGGCGGCGAAGACGATCACCGTGCGCATCGATACCTCGCGCCGTCACCGGCGCTACCAGAAGATCGTTCGCAGCTCGAAGACGCTTCACGCCCACGACGAGCAGGGTGAGGCGCATGAGGGCGATCTCGTCCGCGTGATCGAGACCCGGCCACTGTCCGCGACCAAGCGTTGGCGCCTGGCCGAGGTGCTGGAGCGGGCACGATGATCCAGAACGAGACCAGGCTGCGCGTCGCCGACAACACCGGTGCCCGCGAGATTCTCTGCATCCGCGTCAAGGGCGGCTCGCGCCGACGCTACGCGCACGTCGGCGACGTCATCACCGCGACCGTCAAACACGCGACGCCGCAGGGGACCGTGAAGAAGGGCGAGGTCGTAACCGCGGTCGTCGTGCGAACGAAGAAGTCCTTCGGCCGCCCTGACGGCACCTACATCGCATTTGACGAGAACGCTGCCGTGATCATCGACGAGCAGAACAACCCGCGGGGAACGCGAATCTTCGGGCCGGTCGCGCGTGAGTTGCGCGAGCGAAACTTCATGAAGATCGTCTCGCTCGCGCCGGAGGTGCTCTGATGAAGATCCGTCGTGAAGATCAGGTGATGGTGATCAGCGGCAAGGACCGCGGCAAGATCGGCAAGGTCACGCGCGTCGATCCGAAGAAGCAGCGCGTTTACGTCGAGGGCTTGAACATGATCAAGCGCCACGAGCGCCCGCGCCAGGCCGGCCCCCAGGGCGCGGCGTCGGGCGGCGGCGTCATCGAGAGCGCGGGCCCGATCCACATCTCGAACGTCGCGCTGCTCGACCCCAAGGATCACAAGCCGACCCGCGTCGGCATCGAGCGTGGCGAGGACGGGCGTCGCCTGCGCATCGCCCGGCGTTCCAAGTCGAGGCTCGACTGATGGCGACCAGGGAACAGGCGCGGCTCAAGGTCCGCTACGAGAAGGAGATCCGTCCGTCGCTGCTGGAGCGCTTCGGCTACTCCTCGTTGATGCAGGCGCCCGCGATCGAAAAGATCACGCTCAACATGGGTGTCGGCGACGGCAAGCAGGACTCGAAGGTGATCGACGCCGCGACCGAGCAGCTTGCGACGATCGCCGGCCAGCGTCCCAGCGTCCGCCGCGCGCGGAAGTCGATCGCGAACTTCAAGTTGCGCGAGGGGATGCCGGTCGGCGTCTCGGTGACGCTCCGCGGCGAGCGTGGCTACGAGTTCCTCGACCGCCTGCTGTCTGTGGCGATCCCGCGGATCCGCGACTTCCGCGGTCTCAGCCCGCGCTCCTTCGACGGTCGCGGCAATTACTCGATGGGTGTCCGTGAGCAGATCATCTTCCCGGAGATCGACTACGACGCCGTCGACCAGGTCCGCGGCCTCGACATCACGATCACGACCAGTGCCGGCAGCGATCCCGAGGCCTTCGCTCTGCTCGAAGCTTTCGGCTTCCCCTTCTCGCAGGAGGGCCGCCCCCAGCTCCCGGGGGATCGCGAGCCGACGCCTGACGTGCCCGCCGAGCCGCCTGCGGCAAATGGCGCCGCCCCGAGCGCAGTCGTCGAGGAGGCAGCCGTCGAGCCCGAGGAGGCGGCTGCCGAACCAGAGGAAGCGGCTGTCGAGCCAGAGGCGGAGCCGGCGGTGCAGGCAAGCGTCGAAGCTCCGACCGACGAGGCCGAGGCCGTGTCTGCCGAGCCGGACGCCGGCGATCTTGACAGTGGCGGCGCGACGGTCGATGCGGCTGCCGAACTCGAGCAGGATCCGACGCCGGAGCAGAGCTCCGAAGTCGCGTCCGACGATCCAGAACCTGATTCGGAGGACTGACCGTGGCTAAGACCTCACAGCGCGTTCGCCAGGCGCGCACCCCGAAGTTCAAGACCCGTGGCTACAGCCGCTGCAACCGTTGCGGCCGCGCTCGATCTGTGTACCGCAAGTTCGGCCTCTGCCGGATCTGCCTACGCGAGATGGCACATCAGGGCCAGATCCCCGGCATGACGAAGTCTTCTTGGTAGCTGGAGCGCAGCCATGTCGATGACAGACCCGATCGCCGATTTCCTAACCCGGATCCGCAACGCAATCCGCGCCTCGCACGAGACGGTGCTGATGCCTGGCTCGCGCCAGAAGTCCGAGCTCGCACGGATCCTTGTCGAGCAGGGCTACATCGACGGCTTCGATGTCGCGCCGGCGAGCGGCGCTCCCGGCGACGTGCTCCAGATTCGCCTCAAGTACGACGACTCGCGCCGCTCTGCGATCTCCGGGCTGCGCCGCGTTTCACGACCGGGCCGGCGCACCTATGTCGACGCCAAGCACATCCCGCGCGTCCACGGCGGCACCGGCACGGCGATCGTCTCGACGTCGCGCGGCGTGATGACTGGTCACGAGGCTCGCGCCGCCGGTGTTGGCGGCGAGGTCGTGGCGGAGGTCTGGTGAATGTCGCGCATCGGTAGAGCCCCGATTCCAGTTCCGAGCGGCGTCGACGTGACGATCGAGCCCGAGCTGGTCAGCGTCAACGGCCCGAAGGGGGCGTTGTCTGAACGGATTCCGCGTGACATCACGGTCGCCCGCGAAGCGGACCTGCTCGTCGTCACGCGCCCGACGGACCGCGGGCAGCACCGCGCTCTGCACGGCCTCGTTCGCACGCTGGTCGCCAACATGGTGATCGGCGTCACCGACGGCTACGAGAAGCGCCTCGAGATCCAGGGCGTCGGCTACCGCGCCCAGTTGAAGGGTCGCGACCTCGAGCTGGCACTCGGCTTCTCGCACCCGGTGAGCATCCCCGCGCCGGACGGCATCGAGTTCGAGGTGCCCCAGCCGACGCGTGTGGTTGTGCGCGGCATCTCCAAGCAGCAGGTCGGCGAGGTCGCCGCGAACATCCGCAAGCAGCGGCCGCCGGAGCCCTACAAGGGCAAGGGGATCCGTTACGAGGGCGAGGTTGTCGCCCGCAAGGTCGGCAAGCGCGCGTGAGGGGCGAAGCATGGCTGTAATCACCAAGGAAGCACGCCGCTTGAAGCGTCGTCGTCGCGTTCGCGCCAAGATCAGCGGCACGGCGGCGCGTCCGCGGGTGTCCGTTTTCCGCTCGAACCGCGGCGTCTCGGCGCAGCTAATCGACGATGTCGCGGCCCGCACGATCGCTTCGGTGAGCTGGACCGAGTCGGAGCTCCGCTCGCTGTCGCCGACCGCCCGCGCCACCCGCGCCGGTGCGCTGCTCGCAGAGCGCGCAAAGGCCGCCGGCGTGAGCGTCGCGGTGTTCGACCGTGGTGGCTACCTCTACCACGGACAGGTCAAGGCGCTCGCGGAGGGAGCGCGCGAAGCCGGCCTGACGCTTTAGGGTCACTGCTACCCTTCCCCGCTCATGCGTATTGACAGAACAGTAAGTGCCGCCGGGCTCGATCTTCAGGAGCGCGTCGTCGAGATCAACCGCGTCGCCAAGGTCGTCAAGGGCGGTCGGCGCTTCTCGTTCACGGCGCTCGTCGTCGTCGGCGACGAGAAGGACATCGTCGGCGTCGGCTACGGCAAGGCGAACGAGGTCCCGCTCGCTATCCAGAAGGGTGTCGAGCAGGCCAAGAAATCGCTCTTCCGCGTGCCGAAGCACGGCTCGACGATCACCCACGAGACGACGGGCCGCTTCGGGGCCGGCAAGGTCTTCCTCAAGCCGGCGGCGCCCGGCGCGGGCGTCATCGCCGGCGGTGGCGTGCGCGCGGTGCTCGAGCTCGCAGGGATCCACGACATCCTTTCCAAGAGCCTCGGCTCGCAGAACCCGATCAACCTCGTCAAGGCGACGGTTGACGGCCTCAAGGGTCTGCGCACGCCGCTCGAGGTCGCCGAGCTGCGCGGACTGTCGGTCGCCCAGGTCCTCGGTCTCGACGACAAGCGGATCGGCCGCTCGCCCGAGCAGCAGGCCGCTTCCGACGCCAAGCACAAGGCCGCCGATGAGAAGGCTGCCAAGCAGGCCGATCAGGCCCAGCAGGCCAAGCCGGCTCGACGCCGCGTGCGCACATGAGCCCGGCCGCGGCCAAAGCCGACGCAACGGCGCTCACGATTACCCAGCACCGCTCGCGCAACGGCGCCGATAAGTCGCAGCTCGCGACTCTCCGCTCGCTCGGTCTGCGCCGCATCGGCCACACCGTCCAGGTGACCGACGGTCCGCAGACGCGCGGCATGCTGCACAAGGTCCGCCACCTGATCCACGTCGAAGAGCCGAGCGCGAAATGACGCCTCCAGCTCCCCGAAGCACGGCCGCAAAGCCCGCAGAGAATGAAGAAGTCTCCGCGGGAGCGGAGTCGCCGAAGGCGACTGCGGCGACTCGCGTCGGCTTGCATTCCCTCAGCCCCGCCCCCGGCAGCCGGCGGCCGCGCAAGCGCGTCGGTCGCGGTGCGGGCTCGGGCACCGGCAAGACCTCGGGTCGCGGCCAGAAGGGTTACGGCTCGCGCTCCGGGGCGAAGGATCGCGCTCGCTTCGAGGGTGGCCAGATGCCGATCCACATGCGGATGCGCAAGCTGCGCGGCCCGCACAAGAAGCAGTCGATGCCGTTCGAGCCGTTCCGCACTCACACCCAGCCGGTCAACCTCGCGGACCTCGACGCGCGCTTCGATGCCGGCGCCGACGTCACGCTCGAGGCGCTCCGCGACAAGGGCCTCGGCACGCGCAAGAACATCCCGGTCAAGATCCTCGCCTCGGGCGAGCTCAGCAAGAGCCTCACCGTTCACGCGCACGGTTTCAGCAAGACCGCCCGCGAGCGCATCGAAAGCGCCGGCGGCAGCTGCGTCCTGATCGACCAGTAGCCAGCCCCGTGCGCCCATACCTCTGCCGGCTCCCGCCAGGCGCAACGGCGCAGCTGCACGGCACCGGCCTCCTGGCGCAGGCGCGAAGCGGCGACGACCCCAGGCCACGACCCCTCTAGACTCCGATCGGGATGCTCAGCACGATCCTCAGCTCGCTGTCGGTCCCGGAGATCCGAAAGAAGATCGCCTTCACGGCGCTGATGCTCGGTCTCTACCGGTTCGGCGCGCACCTGACGGCCCCCGGCATCAGCGCGAGCGCGGCAAAGTCGCTCTCGAACTCGGTCGCCGGCTCCTCGAGCATCCTCGGCTTCCTGAACCTCTTCTCCGGCGGTGCGCTGTCGGAGATGGCGGTGTTTGCGCTGGGGATCATGCCCTACATCACGGCGTCGATCATCCTCCAGCTGCTGACCGTCGTCGTTCCGTCGCTCGAGAAGCTCTCCAAGGAGGGCGAGGTCGGGCAGGCCCGGATCACCCAGTACACGCGCTATCTGACGGTCGGCCTCGCCTTCGCGCAGTCGATCGGCTACGTCTTCCTGTTCCACTCGCTGAGCACCCCGAGCCAGCCGGTGATCCCGCACTTCGACCTGCAGCACATCTTCCTGATCGTGATGTCGCTGACGGCCGGCACGGTGCTCGTGATGTGGATGGGCGAGCTGATCACACAGCGCGGGATCGGCAACGGGATCTCGCTGATGATCTTCGCCTCGATCGTGTCGCGCCTACCGAGCGCCGCGCAGACCTGGTACACGTCCAACAACCAGGTCTTCAAGGTCGTACTGCCGTTTCTCGTCCTGGCCGTCGTCGCCGCCGTGGTCTTTGTCCAGGAGGGTCAACGCCGGATTCCCGTGCAGTACGCGAAGCGGGTGATCGGCAGGCGGATGACGCAGGGCGGGCAGACCTACCTGCCGCTGCGCGTCAACATGGCCGGCGTGATTCCGGTGATCTTCGCGGCATCGCTGATGGCCTTCCCGCCGACGGTCGGCCAGCTCATCCACACCCACTGGTCCACGCAGGTCTCCGACTTCTTCTCGCCGAGTGGCTGGCACTACATCGTCGGCGAGGCGCTGCTGATCATCGTCTTCACCTACTTCTACACCGCAGTCACGTTCAACCCGGTCGACCAAGCCGACAACCTGAAGAAATACGGCGGCTTCATACCGGGGGTCAGACCCGGTCGGCCGACGGCCGAGTTCCTCGATCGCATCCTCGCCCGCCTGACGTTCCCGGGGGCGCTGTATCTCGCCGCGGTCGCGGTCCTGCCGGCGATCGTCTACGCCCGCACCGGTGTGACGTTCAACTTCGGTGGAACTTCGATCATCATCGTGATTGGCGTCGCGCTCGACACGATGAAACAGCTCGAGGCGCAGCTGATGATGCGCAACTACGAGGGCTTCCTGAAAGCGTAGGAGCCCGGCTCAGCGCTACGCTTCCCCGTCACTCGGGCGCGTGCTGAGCGTGCCCGCGGGGATCGGAGAGCTCAGATGGCCGAACTCAACCTAATTCTGCTGGGGCCACCCGGCGCGGGCAAGGGCACCCAGGCTGCCCGCCTGACCGAGGACTTCGGCCTGCCTCATATCGCGACCGGCGACATCCTGCGGGCGGCCGTCGCGGCCGAGACGGAGCTTGGCCGCGAGGCCAAGCGCTACATGGACGCCGGCGATCTCGTTCCCGACAAGGTGATCACCGGCGTGATCCTCGAGCGAGTTGCCCAGGATGACGCGCGTGACGGCTTCCTGCTCGATGGTTTCCCGCGAACCGTCGACCAGGCCGATTCGCTCGGCACCGAGATCGAGGAGCGTGGCCGGCGACTGACAGCTGCGCTCCTGATCGACGCGCCGGACGATGTCGTCGTAAGGCGGATCAGTGGCCGGCGGATGAGCAGGAGCGGGCGCATCTACCACGTCGACTTCGACCCGCCGAAGAGCGAGGGTCGCTGTGACGTCGACGGCTCCGAGCTGATCCAGCGCGACGATGACAGGGAGGAGACCGTCCGCAAGCGCCTTGCGGTCTACCACCAGCAGACCGAGCCGCTGATTGCCTACTACGACGAGCTCGGACTGCTGCGGCGCTTCGACGGCACGAGCTCGCCCAACGAGGTGCACGCCCACATCCGCGCCGCGATCGCGACGCTGCGCCTCGAGGACGAGCTGTGATCATCCGCAAGTCGCCGGCGGAGATCGACGCGATCGGCGCTGCCGGTGAGATCCTCGTCCGGACCCTGCGGCTGCTCGAGCGTCAGGTCCGTCCCGGGGTCAGCACAGCCGAGCTCGACCAGGCAACGGAGCGCTACATCCGCTCACAGGGGGCGATCCCGTCGTTCAAGGGCTATCGCGGCTTCCCCGCCTCGATCTGCGCCTCGCCGAACTCGATGATCGTCCACGGTATCCCCGGTCCCTACCGGCTCGAGCGCGGCGACGTCATCTCGCTCGATGTCGGCGTCACGCTGGACGGCTGGGTCGCCGACGCCGCTCGAACGTTCCCCGTCGGCTCGGTCAGCGCGGTTGCCTCGCATCTGCTCGAAGCGACCGAGCGATCCCTGCATCGCGGGGTCGAGCAGTGCGTCGCCGGCAACCGCCTCGGCGACGTCTCGCACGCGATCCAGACGAGCGCCGAAGGCGACGGCCTGTCGGTGGTTCGCTCGCTCGTCGGCCACGGCATCGGTCGCGACATGCACGAGGATCCGCAGATCCCGAACTTCGGCCCTGCGGGCAAGGGCCCACGCCTGCAGGAGGGGATGGTTCTCGCAATCGAGCCGATGACGACGACCGGATCGGTCGAGGTTCAGGCCGGCGAGGACGGCTGGGCGATCTATTCCAAGGACGGATCGCTCGCCTCGCACTTCGAGTTCACGGTCGCGATCACCCCGGAGGGACCGCGAATTCTCACCCCCTGGCACCGTGACGACAGCGAAGAGCATGGGCTTGCTAACATTGTCGGTCGCGCTCGGGCCAGCTAAACCCGGGCCGTTCGTGCGTAATCCGAGGGTGGTAGCGGCAGCCGGACCGGCGGCCAGAGCCATCCCTCCGGACTCATCCGAAAGGGATCAATGAAGGTACGACCGTCGGTCAAGCCGATGTGCGAGAAATGCAAGATAGTCCGGCGTCGCGGGATCGTGCGCGTGATCTGCACGAACCCCCGTCACAAGCAACGACAGGGCTGAGCGATGGCACGTATTTCGGGCATTAACCTCCCGCTCAACAAGCGCGTCGAGATCGGTCTGACCTACATCTACGGGATCGGTCGGCCGCTCTCCGTCAAGCTGCTGAACGAGCTCGGCATCTCGCCGGACACCTACGTCCGTGACCTCACCGAGGACGAGGTGTCCCAGCTGCGTGACGCGATCGACCAGCAGCTGACCGTCGAGGGCGACCTGCGCCGCGAGACCTCCCAGGACATCAAGCGCCTGACGGAGATTGGCTGCTACCGCGGTCTGCGTCATCGCCGCGGCCTCCCCGTTCACGGGCAGAACACGAAGACCAACGCGCGCACCCGCAAGGGGCCGAAGCGCATGCAGGTCGCCGGCAAGAAGAAGGCCGGTAAGAAGTAATGCCCGCCCCGAGACGCCCAGCGCGCGGCCGCCGCAAGGTCAAGAAGAACATCCCGGTCGGGCAGGCGCACATCAAGACCTCTTTCAACAACACGATCGTCTCGCTGACCGACCAGCAGGGCAACGTGATCGCCTGGGAGTCCGCCGGCGGCGCCGGTTTCAAGGGCTCCCGCAAGTCGACGCCGTTCGCCGCGCAGGTGACGGCCGACGCCGCAGCTCGCAAGGGCATGGAGCAGGGCCTCTCGAAGGTCGAGGTCTTCGTCAAGGGACCGGGCTCGGGCCGCGAGACCGCGATCCGCTCGCTGCAGGCCGCGGGCCTCGAGGTCACCGGCGTCAAGGATGTCACCCCGCAGGCCCACAACGGCTGCCGTCCACGCAAGCGGCGCCGGGTCTAGGACGGAACAATGGCCAGAGATACCTCCCCCCAGTGCAAGCAGTGCCGCCGTGAAGGCCAGAAGCTCTTCCTCAAGGGTGAGCGCTGCCTGACCGACAAGTGCGGCGTCGAGCGTCGTGCCTACCCGCCGGGCGAGCACGGCCGCGGCCGCCAGAAGCAGAGCGAGTATCGCCTGCAGCTGCGCGAGAAGCAGAAGGCCCGCCGCTACTACGGCCTGCTTGAGCGCCAGTTTCGCAACTACTACGAGAAGGCCTCACGCCAGCCCGGCGTGACCGGCGAGAACCTGCTGACGCTGCTCGAGTGCCGCCTCGACAACGTGCTCGTGCGGCTCGGCTTCGCCGCCTCGCGCCGCCAGGCCCGCCAGCTCGTCCGCCACGGGCATTGGCTGGTCAACGGCCGCCGCGTCGATATCCCGAGCTTCCAGGTCCGACCCGGCGACGTGATCGCGGTCAAGGCCGGCACCTCGGCGGCGCAGGTGATCCGCGACGCGACTGAGCTGACCGGACAGGTCCCGGCCTGGCTACAGGCCGACCACGATGGGCTTACGGCAAAGGTCTTGCGCAAGCCGGAGCGGCGGGAGGTCGCAGCGCCTGTGCAGGAGCAGCTCATCGTCGAGCACTATTCCAAGTAGCAGCAGCACCTCGAGCTTGCGCGCCGGCGAAGACGTCGGCACGCGTTAGAACACAACGACGTTAGGACCCCGATGCTTGACTTCCAAATCCCCCGAATCACGAGTGAATCGGCCGAGGACAACCGCGGCACGTTCGTGATCGAGCCCCTCGACCGTGGCTTCGGCTACACGTTCGGCAACTCGCTTCGTCGCGTGCTGCTCTCCTCGCTCGCTGGCGCAGCAGTCACGAGCGTTCGTATCGAGGGGGTCGCACACGAGTTCTCGACGATCACCGGGGTCAAGGAGGATGTCACCGACATCGTGCTGAACCTCAAGGGAATCGTCTGCCGGATGCACTCCGACGCGACCGAGATCGAGGCCGCGCTCGTCGCGACCGGCCCCGGCGACATCACCGCCGCCGACATCGACCTGCCCTCGGGCGTCGAGATCCTCAACCCCGACGTCCACATCGCGGCGCTCGACAAGAAGGCTCGCCTCGAGTTCTACCTGACGATCGGCCGCGGTCGCGGCTACCGCCCGGCGGAGGACAACAAGTCCCCCGATCAGCCGATCGGCGTGATCCCGATCGACTCGATCTTCTCGCCGGTCCGCCGCGTCGCCTACGCGGTCGAGCAGGCCCGCGTCGGCCAGCGGACCGACTTCGACAAGCTGACCCTCGACATCGAGACCGACGGCTCGGTCGAGCCCTCGGCGGCGCTCCGCGAAGCGGCTGAGCTGCTGATCTCCCAGCTCGCGATCTTCACCGACGAGGACCGCGTCGAGGAGCTCCGCGCCGGTCCGGCGGGACAGCTCGACGGCGGCCTGGCCGGCGTCGGCGGCGTCGCGCCGCTCGTGATGCAGGGCGAGGAGTGGGGCATCCTGATCGAGGAGCTCGAGCTCGGCGTCCGCTCCTACAACTGCCTCAAGCGCGCGGGTATCGCGACGGTCGGCGATCTGATCTCCAAGTCCGAGGCCGAGCTGAACGCGATCCCGAACTTCGGCAAGAAGTCGATCGACGAGGTCATCGAGACGCTCGAGGCCCGCGGCCTCAGCCTTCGCGACGACTGATCACGAGCCATGCGCCACCAGAGAATCCGTCACAAGCTGAGCCGCGACTCCGCCCATCGCAAGGCGCTGCTGCGCAACCTCAGCAAGGAGGTCATCGAGCACGAGCGGATCAAGACGACCGAGGCCAAGGCGAAGGCCGTCAAGCCCGAGGTCGAGAAGCTGATCACGCTCGCCAAGCGCGGTGACCTCCACGCCCGCCGCCAGGCACTCTCCTCGCTCGGCCAGGACAAGTTCGTCGTCCACAAGCTGTTCGAGGTGGTCGCCCCGCGCTACGCCGAGCGTCCCGGCGGCTACACCCGGATCATCAAGATCGGCCCCCGCCAGAGTGACTCGACGGAGATGGTCTTCCTCGAGCTCGTCGTCTGAGAGCCTGTTTTTTCGGTGGCGTCGGCGCTCTGCGCCACCGTGTTCTTCCCGCAGTAGCCCGTGAGCGGCGGTCAGGTCACCAAGCTCACGCTCGCCTATAACGGGGCCGGCTTCGCGGGGTGGGCTCGCCAGCCTGGCAAGCGCACGGTTTCGGATGAGGTTGAGCATGCGCTTCGGACGATCCTCCGCGAACCGGCTCCGCTGACAGTGGCTGGCAGGACGGATGCGGGCGTGCATGCCTGGGGGCAAGTGGCCAGCTATTTGCATGAGGCCGTTGACCCGCGCCGGCTGAATGGGTTGCTGCCGGAGGATGTTGCGGTGCTGGCGAGTGAGCCGATGGGGGAGGGCTTCGATGCGCGCCGTGGCGCGACCTCGCGCACCTACTGCTACCGCGTCCTCCATTCACCTGTGCGCTCGCCGTTCGAGCATGGCCGCTCGCTGCACGTGCCTGGGAGGATCGATCGCGATGCTCTCCACGCCTGTGCCGCAGCGATCCCAGGCCGTCACGATTTCACCGCGTTTACGCCGAGCGAGACCTACCACACGCGTTTTGTCCGCGACGTGGAGCGCGCCGAGTGGCTCGAGGACGGCGACCTGCTGGCCTTCTGGATTGAGGCCGACAGCTTCCTGCGCCAGATGAACCGGATCCTCGTAGGCACGATGCTCGAGGCGGCCGCCGGCACGCGCGGCGTAGATGAGTTCACCTCGCTGCTGGCCGGCGCGCCGCGCAGCGCCGCCGGGCGCACGGCGCCGGCGCAGGGGCTCTACCTTGCAAGCGTTGCCTACCCCGGCGGTAGTGCGGAGGCGTAGCATGGGCCGCGATGACACGGGCGCCCGAGGGGAGGCGTTTCTCGCTGGCAGCCGGTCTCTGTGCCGCCTGTGTCCTGCTCTGCGCCGCGGCCACGAGCCTCGCTGGTCCGGCGCCGGTAGTGCTCGACCCGAATAGCGGCTGCGGTCCCGCCCTCGACACCAATGACGCTCAGGACTGCGCCCCGCCGAGCGTTGCCGTCTACGCCGGCTGGAGCGCCTGGAGCCGCGCCGACTCGGCGACCGGCGATTTCGAGCTCGTCGTTCGCTCGCCCACGGGCGTCATCTCGACCCCTGAGGTGCCCGAGCGCACCGCTCCGTTCGACGTCGAGCTCGGGCCGAGCGGCGGCAAGGTCGTCGCCGTCTACTCGCGCTGCTCGAACTCGTTGACCGACGCGGGCTGCTACATCTTCGAGCTGCGCCTCGGGGCGGCGAACGCGACCGAGACGGCGCTGGCGATCCCCGGCGGCGGCTCGGCGCACGAGCCGGCGATCTGGGACGGGACGCTCGTCTTCCTGCGCCGCAACGGCGCCGGTAACGAGGACATCTACGACCCACACGGCGCCCGGCCCGACAGCCTGCTCGAGTGGCGCAGCGCGACGCACACGCTCACCCAGCTGCCGCTGCCGGAGTCCCACGGCGTCAGAAATTCACCGAGCGAGCTCGGCTGGCCGAAGGGGTTGACCGGCGTGATCTCCGGGCTGACTCTGCACGGCTCGCGCCTCGCCTACTCGACGGCCGTCGGCGTCGGCGACTTCTCGCTGTCGACGCTCTGGCTCCAGCAGCTCGGGCACGCGCCGCGCCTGCTCGACCAGGTCATCGCCGGCGCCGGCAACGTCTGTGACCCGCAGTTCCTCTCGCCGACGATCGCCGGCGGCTGGCTCTACGCCTACCTGCACGACTGCCCGGCCGGTGGCGGTCCGATCAGCGACGATCGCTTCACGCGCTACAGCCTGAGCGGCGCTCGCACGCAGCGTGCCGACTACAACTTCATCCACTACATCGACGAGCAGATCTTCTCCGTCGTGCCCTACGACGACGGCGCGATCTGGGACAGCGGCGAGGTCGAGTTGCTCCCCAGCCTCACCTGGAAGACAATCGCCCGGCCGGCGCCGGCGACGTTCTGCACTCGCCGCAACCCCTTCTGCTGATGGATCTCCGTCCTCCCACCAAGGTCGATGCCGCCGAACTGCGGCGCATCCACGAAACGCCCGCGGTGGCTCTCTGGTGGGGCGAGCCGAGCCCCGAATTCCCCGACGAGGATCCGAGCGCGACACGCCTCGTGATCGACCTCGACGGAGCCGTCGCCGGGATGGTCCAGTACTACGAGGAGCCCGACGCCGACTACCGCCACGCGATGATCGACCTCTTCGTCGATCCCGCACTCCACGGCCAGGGCATCGGCACCGAAGCGCTCCGCCGCACTGTCGAGCTGCTCACGCGCGAACGCGGCCACCACCGCCTGACGATCGATCCCGCGACCGACAACCCCGCGGCGATCCGCGTCTACGAGAAGGTCGGCTTCAAGCCCGTCGGCGTCCTCCACAGCTACGAGCGCGACCACACCGGCGACGGCTGGCACGACTGCCTGCTGATGGAGCTGGTCGTCGACCCCTGACGCCTACGGCGTGAACTCGGTGTCCGCCGCCGGCACGACCTGCAACTCCTCGGTATCGCCGGCGACATACGCGATATCCGCGCTCGCGCCACCCACGCCGGCGACAACCGCGTCCCCGGCGCCGCTCGTCACATCGAGCCCGGTCGCGAACGGCGTCGTCCAGCTGGAGCCGACGGTCGAGCCGTTGGCGCTGTAGGAGAGCACGATTCCGCGGCCATCGAGCCAGCAGCCATAGATCCCGCCGGCAGAATCCTGCGACACGCTGAGGTCGTCGGCGCCATCGTCGGCGCTTGTCTCATCGGAGACCTCCACGGGTGTTGTGGCGAACGCCATCGTCGACGTATTGAACGGCCGGTAATAGACGCCGTCTGAGCCTGAGCCGTTAAGACCCGGACCCTCGTCTTCAAGTAGGCCGATCCCGCTTGCGCCACCGGCGAGCACCGGCGCTGTCGCATCGCAGGAAATCGGCTTGAAGTACGTCGTCGTGTTCCACTTGGCCTGCGTCGCGAGGGTGGCCGCCGTCCCTGTCGCGGCGGCATAGCCGGTCGCGTCGTCGGTGCCGGTGGGGCAGGCCGCCGGCGGTGTTGAGAGGTCGCCGCCCACCACAACCACGAGATAGTTGTTGGTCCCGTCTGGGATTGCGGCTAGCTGGCTGCCGTCGGCGTCCCCTTGGTTGCCGTAGCTGTCGCTTCCATCGATGTTCGGCGTCGTGGCCGAGGCGCTGGTCGACAGCGTGAAGTCGGTGAAGCCGTTGCCGAACTGCTCGTAGTTCCCCCCGACGCCGATATTAGTCGTGCCCAACGCGACGGCGCCGGCGGAGGGTGGCTCGCCGGTGCCCTCATCGGAGGCCAGCAACTTGCCGCTATTTTGAATCGCGAACGTGGCGCCGGTCGTCGGCGCCTTCCACGCGACGACGCCTGCTTGGTCGTAGCTGCCGTTCGGCTCGACGTTGGCACTTGCGGCTTCCACCTCCGCGAGCACCACCGGCAGTCCGTTGAGCATGACGATCTGGGGATGGGTGTAGACGCTGCCCGCGCCAGCCGTGGAATCGGTCAGTGCTGCCGCACCGCCGTTTGCGCACGACCCGGCGCCCAGCAGCAGCGTGCACTCGTAGATCGTCTCGTTGCTGTCAGCCTCCCACGCGACGTAGGTGTCCCCAGACACTGGGTCATGCGTGATTGTGGGCTGATCCTCGCCCGTGCCGAGCACGATCGACGCCGGCAGCGCGGGCGCTGTGGGCGTGGGGGTCGGTGGTGGCGGCGGTGGCGGCGGTGGCGTGCTGGCGGCGATGTCCTGCGTGCCCTCCTCGTCGAGTCCCGCGTCGGCCGTCACGAAGCCGGCGTTGCCGGTCTCGGCGACGTCAACCTCGCACGCGTCTTGTGCCGCTCCGTTCACGAACTCGTGCTTGTTACAGGTTTTCGCTGCTGCCTGAACGCGCCCGATGTCGGTACGCAGCAGCTTCAGCAGCTCGGCGAAGATGCTCGTCGCGCCCTTCAGCGTGAAGCCGTGCAGGTTGCTGCCGCTCGTCGAGCGGAACAGCGACGCCTTCTTGCTGGTCACGCGCCAGCTGGTCCCGAAGGCGCCGTAGAGGATCGACGTGTCGCCACCGACGATCTGGCCGGCCGAGTAGGCGGTCCCGCCGCGCGAGGCGAACTCGCTCGATGACGGAACGCCGGCGTCTCCGAGCAGACCCGTGAGATGGCCGAGCCGGTCGCTCGCGACCTTGATGTCGATCCACAGGCACGCCACGAGGTGGCCGAAGTTCGGCCCGTTGACCGAGTTGTCGAGCTTGACGGTGGTGCCGTCTGTCCAGACAACGGTGGCGTCATTGCCCGAGACCGTCAGTGACCCCCCGCCCTTGAGCGAATGGTGCCCGTTGCCGACCCTGTCCTTGTTGACATAGGCCGTGATTCGTCCGATCCCCGTGGCGTCGACCTCGACGGTCGCCTTGCCGTCGCGCATCGCGACCTCGTTGTTCGCCGCTACGCTGGTGTGCGGGATCTGCACCTGGCGTGCCTGGATCTGCAGGTCGTCGGTGGTCGATTCGAGCAGCGTGTATTGACCGGCGGCCTGGAAGTCGAACAGGTCGCCGTGGAAGTCGGTGAAGTGCGGGTCGCCGCCGTCGCCCGCATCGTCGCCGCCGTCGCCGGAGTCGCTGCCCGTGTCTGGCGGGCACGTCCCCGCGGAGGCCGGCGTGGCCGAGATCGGCGTATAGATGATCTTCACCGTCTCGCTGTCCTTCGCCGCGGCCACCGCGAGTACCGGGTTGTCCGGCAACGGCGTGAGCGACGACTGCGGCGGCGTCGGCGTCGCGCCCCCAGGGCACGAGCCGGCGGCCGGCGGAGTCGTGCTGCACTGCGACCCACCGGAGCAGAACGTCAGGTCCTTGAGCTGGTCGGCGGTGTAGTTCGTATCGACGCCGAATCGCCCATAGGCGCCGTTCAGGTCGATCCGCGCGGTCTCGATATCGCCCGCCGGTGGGGTGGGCATGCCGACCGACACCTGCGCTGTGCTGTAGGCATCGAGCGGGACGGACACGGTCGATTCAGCCGGTCCCCCTCCAACCGCGTGCGGCACCGACTGGTAGTGGCCGTCCGGATACGGGCTCGTGGCGGTCCATTCGGCGCCGCCGGCCGGGATGTTCGCCGCGCTCGATCCCCAGGTGCTGAAGAAGTCCTCCGGGCTCACGCCGGCGAGCGCTGCGTCGACCGCGGCTTGGCTGCCGCTCTGGCCGGCGCTGAGGATGTCCGGTATCCGCGACCACAGGTCGCCGACGACGTCCTGGCGGTGACCCCAGAACCCGACCGCATCGTAGCTGCGGCTGGTCAGCGACACCGACGGCGTGCTGAAGTACTTGATCAGGCTGAGTGCCGAGACGCCGATCGGGTTCGAGGAGAACAGCGTGACGTCAACCCATCGCGCGAGGCCCTCCATCAGCCAGGGCTCGGTCTGCGTCATCGTCGGGAAGGCCGATTCGCTGACGATCTGCATCTCGTAGCAGTGGAACATCTCGTGGGTGATGATCTCCTGCTCCCAGGCCAGGTTGCCGCCCGTCAGGTCGTCGCCGCTGGCGCCGGTGTCGGCCTCGAACAGCGCCTGGTCCACTGCGATCCCGCAGTAGTAGTGGTAGTTGAAGACGTGTCCTCCAAGGCTGAACCCGCCGTGGAAGGGGTTTGCCGTCGCGGGGCTCTTCTCATCGGCCGGGATGTCGGCCTGCCAGCCGATCTCGACCGGGATCGTCAGGCCGGGGGAGAGGTGGGCGTCGAGCAGCGCCTTGCCTTGGCTCTCGAGCGCGTTGAGCGCAGGGACGCCGTTGCCGTCGACGATCGTCGGGGGGTTTGCGAGCGCCGGCGCGGCGAGCACGAACGGAACGCAGGCGGCCAGAGCCACGAGCAGTCCCTTGCCCCGAATACCCCTCACGCTGCGCATCCCCGCAAGCACTTTCATCG
>Ga0302178_10000467_pt1 | contig 36864 bp, 24 predicted proteins | sample I_Palsa_E1_3_FD_198790 | JGI IMG/M metagenome (GOLD analysis project Ga0302178, IMG submission 198790) | Peat permafrost microbial communities from Stordalen Mire near Abisko, Sweden - I_Palsa_E1_3 | ecosystem: Environmental > Terrestrial > Soil > Palsa > Peat permafrost | place: Sweden... | reverse complement strand
ATAGCGTGCATTTGAATCCCGATCGGGCTGAATCAAACAGCACGACCTCAAACCCTGCTCACCAGGAGAAAAAGGCTGCATAAATTTTATCCGTCGAGGCGACAACTAGCTTGAAATCTTCCGCACCCGCGTGCGCGCGCATCGACCGTATCGATTTCAGGAGCTGTCGCGGCACTGCTTGAGTACGCATCGAATTCGGCTCTCGTGCCGCTCGGCTGCGCCGTACCCAACGCGGCGATGCTGCAATCAAGCCGACTCGATCTAGCGCTTGCGCGTGCCGCACGCCAGCACGGCGCGCGCTACAACGTCTATTGCGCGCCGCAGGGCGAACCCAGTCTGCGCCGCGAAATCGCGAAACGCGCGATGCGCTTCGGCCATGTGCTGTCGCCCGACGACGTGATTATTACGAACGGCTGCACTGAGGCGTTGACGCTCGCGCTTACTGCCGTCGCCAAGCCGGGCGATACGATTGCGATCGAATCACCGACATACTTCGGGCTCCTGCATACACTCGAAGTGCTAGGGTTAAAAGCATTGGAACTGCCTACCGACCCAACGCGCGGCGTCGATGTTGGCGCGCTCGCACGCTTGCTCGACACGGAGGCAGTGGCGGCCTGTATGCTGTCGTCGAATGTCAGCAATCCACTGGGCTCGGCGATGTCCGAGAACGACAAAAAAGCGCTCCTCGCGCTACTGGCACGGCATGGCGTGCCGCTGATTGAGGACGACGTCTATGGTGATATTCACTTCGGACGCGACCGGCCGAAGCCGTTCATGGCGCTCGATGGCGGCACCAATACGATCTACTGCAGCTCATTCTCGAAAAGTCTTGCGTCTGGATACCGGATCGGCTGGATTGTAGCGGCTGCCTATACGCAGCGGGTGCTCGAGCGCAAGCTCGCGTTCAGTCTTTGCAGCCCCGTTTTGCCTCAAGTCGCGCTCGCTGATTTCTTGGCAAGCGGCGTCTATGATGCCCATTTGCGCCGCGTCAACCGGATCTTCGAGGAGAATCTAGTACGCATGACGCGTGCGATCGAGGCAAGCTTTCCGGCCGATACGAAAGTAAGCCAGCCTGCCGGCGGCTTCGTGCTTTGGCTCGAACTGCCAAAGCGATTCGATTCGCGCTTGCTCTTCGACGAAGCGATTGAGCAAGGCATTTGCTTTGCGCCCGGCGACGTCTTTTCCGCGAGTCGGCGCTTCCGCAATTGCCTACGCTTGAGCGTAGGCTCCGGCTGGAGCGACCGCATCGAGGACGGCATCCGACGTCTAGGGCAGCTTGCGCAGGAACAACTCGCGCGCTGAACGCTTGGCTCATCGACCAGAAGCCCCTGTTTATAGCGCAGTCGCGCCGAGGCCGCTTTGTGCGTTTATGTTGCGGCAATCAATCCCCGGTTGCCGCGAGATTCTGATCCATCATGCACTCGCCGCATTCAAGGTGGCGGAAAGCGCAGACAAAGCAGGTCCCAATCTATCGAGCGTGAGATAACCGAAGCCGAGGCGGAACACTCGCTCGCTTTCACCGAACCACGCGCCTGACGCTAGCTGCACATCATGATTCGGCAGCAAGTCCCAGAAGCGCGCAACTGCTGCGTCGTCCAATACTTCAGGGCGCAGCCGCATGCTACACAGCGCGCCGGCATCTGGCCGCACGTACTCGATGCGGTCTTTCTCACTCTCGCACCACGCCGAAAGCTTATCGAGCGCTTTGGCCAGTAATTGACGCCGAGGCGCGAGCACCTTTTCCTTGCGGCGCAAAAGTTCTGCAGCGAGCGTCTCGTCCAAAACCGATCCCGAGATGACAATATTCATTTTGGCGACCGTCAGACGCAGCCGAAGATCCGGGTCGGCAACTGTCAACCAGCCGGTCCGTAGACCTGGCGCTCCTAGTGCTTTCGAGACCGATGCGCCGGTGACAATCCGCGGATCCATGTTTGCATAACTTTCGATCGTTTCGTTGTCGCCGTATGTCGCTTCGCGATATGTTTCATCAATGAAAAGTATCGCTTGCGGAGATCGCCGCTTCAGCAATTCAAGAAGTTTTTCAACCTCAGCTCGGGTCGTTTGAACACCACTAGGATTCTGAGGTGAGGCAATACTTACCAGCTTGGTCTTCGGTGAAAGGCTTGCCTCAATTTGCTCCAGATCCAAGCGATAGCCGCTTTCGAACGATAGCCGGACTTCGCGAACGTCCACACCCGCGCCAACAAGGCCATCGCGGCTCACAGGAAAACACGGCGTCAGGAGCACGGCCTCGTCGCCCGGCCGACAAACCTCAATAGCGAGAAGGAACAACCCCAGAGCTGTGCCTTGCGTGGTGATAATCTGTTCCGCAGGCACTTTGCATGCATCCGCAATTGCTTCTCTGAGCGCAACCGTGCCGGCGGATTTGCCATAACCGAGTTTTAGATCCCGAATATTCTCAAGCCCGACCAGTTCAAGAAGTTCTCCGAACGTCAAGTCCTGCGAGGTACTTTCCGCTAAGTTGAATGGGCGATTTACATCAAGCAACGAAATAATTTCGTTATAAGGAAATCGGCCGTGCCATTTTATAGGGGCTTTCTCGTTTGAGTCCGATTGACGCTTTTCGTCAAACCGCTTATCAATGGTAGCCATACTATTGCCTTGGATTTGTTGTAAATTCTCTGGTAATCGATTCACCCGACGCTGCCAGTCGAACGACTGACCTTGTAAATCTTCGATGCGGGACAGAATCGCTTGAAAGGCGGTGGTAGGTCGCCGTCGTTACGCTTGGATGTGATAGGAATGTGGACATCCTAGCACCCACAATCGGGGCATAACAGCCACAGTTTTGTGCTATTTCAACCAGCACAATTTTTCTCGTGAGAATCATGTCGGGTGCGGTCAACGGTAAGTTGATGCGAAGGCCGAGCGCCGCGCGTTCATCAAGCGTTTGTTGCTCGCACCGGCATCGCACTCAGCCTAATCCTGCACGCAGCCACTCGCCATCGAGCCGTTCAAATCATCATGGTCAACCCGACGGATCGCAGCCCTCTTCGACAAAGAATTTTATTTCACCGCCGAGCCAGATGAATCCCGCCTATCATGCAGCGCACCGACCCGCCCGCCATCTCGATGGCCGGTACACGCAAAGGCAGCAGTCGCGCCGATTGTTCAATCACCGCGCGCTGTTGATGCGTCAGGCTTTTCGCGGCTCGCTCGGATAGCGCAAGCACGCGTCCGTAGGTACTGGACAACTCAATCGCATTCGCGGCAAACTCGCCGATCTGCGCGCTGTCCAGTGCCAGTACCGTGCGACCGCTCTCTTCCAAGCGCCTGCGAATCTCCAAACGCCGCAAGGGGTTATCGATCAGGTCGAATCCGACCAGGGCGAATTCGGTGGCGACGCTCATCATGACGTTGGTGTGATAGATCGCACGACCCGACGCATCGGCGCTATCGAAGCACACGGGCTCGTAGTTAAAGTGTGTACAAAACCGCTCCAATGCAATGGGATCGGCGCGACGCGAACGCGCTGTATAGGCAATTCTCGCAAGATGATCGAGTACCATTGCGCCGGTACCCTCGAGAAATACCTCATCGAGTTCCAGTCCAGAATAGTCGATCACGTCCTGCACCCGGTACTGGGTTTTGAGTAACTCGATGACGTCGGCGCGGCGCTCCCGCCGTCGGCTTGGCAAGGCCATCGGATACAAGGCAATATGACCGCCCGGATGGGTCGAGAACCAATTATTCGGGAACACCGAGTCCGGCGTTTCGCGCTCACCATGATCATCGAACACATGGACGCGCACGCCGGCGGATTCCAGCGCGGTGGCGGCGGCCGTCACCTCGTCACGCGCCGCCGCGGCGATAAGGGCGGCTTGATTGCCGGCCGACACATTCGGCGTGCATTGAAAAGCATTATCCGCCGCGGTTTCCGCATTGGGCTGAAAGTGGTGCGGCCGTATCAGCACGACCGCGCTGGGAGCTTGAATCGAGAGCAGACTCATCAGTGGCAGAGACCTAAAACGTGGATTTGACTACGCGGGGCGGCGCTTGCTTGGTGCGCCTGATATCACAGCGTCGCCAGCTCGGCCGCTTGCGGCCGCGTGACGGCTTGTGCGGGCGCAAGGCCGTCCGGTCGATCCGCCAGCCGGCCGAACAGATTCTTCGGGTCGATCGCGGGCGGAACCAAGGCGAGCTCCACACCGGCCTTATGCTCACACACCAAGCGGTACATATAACGCAGTGCTGAATAATCTTCGAGTGCAAAGCCCACGGAATCGAATACCGTAACTTGAGTCGCATATTCGCGGCCCGGCGTCTGACCATTCAAGACACACCACAACTCAGTCACCGGAAAATCGTGCGGCAACTGCTGGATATCGCCTTCGATGCGTGTTTGCGGTTCGTACTCGACGATAACGCGGGCCGCGCGTAAGACGTCCGCGTGCAGCTCCGTCTTGCCCGGGCAATCACCGCCGACGGCATTGATGTGCATGCCGGGCTCGATCATTTCGGGCGTGATGATGGTTGCATAGGTCTTGTCTGCGGTCACGCTAGTCACGATATCGGCGCCGCGCACCGCGTCGGCAGTTGATGCGGCATGTACCACACGTAAGCCAGGGTAGGCGGCCAGATTGCGTATCAGCTTGGCGCTGGCTTGCGGATCCACGTCGAATACGCGGATTTCATCGATGCCGAGCAAGGTGTGAAACGCAATCGCTTGAAATTCACTTTGAGCACCGTTGCCGATCAGCGCCATACTGCGGGAGCCCGGTCGCGCCAGCGCCTTGGCAACCAACGCTGAAGTGGCTGCGGTGCGCAATGCTGTGGTCAACGTCAATTCAGACAAGAATAGCGGATAGCCCGTAGACACATCCGCGAGTGCACCAAAGGCCATGACGGTAAAAATGCCGCGCTGCGCATTAATCGGATGACCATTGACATACTTGAACGCAAACAGTTCGCTATCTGCGATCGGCATCAACTCAATCACACCGACTTTCGAGTGGCAAGCAAGGCGCTCGGATTTGTCGAACTGAGCCCAGCGCAGGTAATCGTCACGTAGGGTCTCCGACAGTTCGCGCAAAAATCGCCCTACGCCGACGTCGCTGACAAGTCGATAGGCGGCTGGAACATCGAGGAAGCGGGTCATGTTAAATCTCCAAATTGATGCCTGGCCCAGTAGCTAGGCGATGGAGATATTATTTAGAGATTGGGAGCCAAGCAGAAGTGAACAAAACCGGCAATAAACTCCATTTTTTTAGCAAAATGATGGAGTAGGATGACATTATGTACAGAGGCGCCAAAAATTTACCTTGAATTTGCGCGCTCGAACCGCACTGAACCCGCTTGTGGCGATCACGAAGGTCATGTCATATCGACCTTCAAGCACTTCGCCAAGATAAGTCTTCGATTCATATCGCAGTGTCACTTAGCCCGCTTTGCACAAGCAATATTGCGTACAAAATGCTAAGTTAATAATGAAATAATGATAGATTAATGACTAATATGCTTTTCAAAAAAGTGTTTTGATAAACCATGAATCTTGATGACATCGATCGACAATTGATCTCGCTGCTGCGCGATAACGCCCGTTTGCCGGTCGTCGCACTGGCCAAGCAACTTCGTGTGGCACGCGCGACTGTCCAGAATCGCTTGTCACGGCTCGAACGCGATGGCGTAATTATCGGCTATACGGTGCGCTTAAAGCCGGCGGCTGAAACCCAACGGATTCGCGCCCTGATGTCGATCGCGGTGCAGGGAAATCGTGCGGCCGAGGTATCCCGTGTTTTGCGCGGGCATGCGAACGTCGCGACGATCCACAGCACAAACGGCCGCTGGGATTTGCTCGCGGAACTGCGCGCTGACTCATTGGAAAGTTTCGATCGCGTGCTCGGGGCAATTCGTCTAATCGATGGTATTGCTAATACCGAGACGAGCATTTTGCTGTCTACGCACAAAATGTAGTTCTAATCGACAGAGTGAACCAAACCGTGGGAGGCGATTTCCGTGGACTTGACTGCCGTCATAGACGGCGTGATAGCGCCGCACCCGATGGGATACGACGCCCGGAATCTGCGAACTTTCTAACGAAAAGAACCTAACGAGGCCGTTCGACACGCTCGATGTTCAGCTACGCTGGCGACGTCGCCAACCGATCGAGTTGCTATGCGACTGATCATCGAGGCCCGCCTGAAGGGTGGGGAAACGAGCGTGAATTGACCTCCCATGGTTTGGCTCACGCTCATTGACAACAGTGGCGCATCATATCGTGGTCAAACTTGCCTGCCATATGCGACATGTTGTCCAAGATTTTGTCCGTATCCCCTAACGGGTCTTAGTGGACCTGACAATGCCCTCGCCTCCTATTTGCACCAGAACCCGTTCCTCTACGTCATAGGTTATGCGAATCCTGGATAGCTTCTAAGAAAGCTACCGCCGCATCATAATTTTCGGGCGTAGCGAATTCTCCAATTCGCTTATTTACCTCTCCGAGATAATTCTGCATAAATGCGGCTCTTTCATCTTCGTCATCGATTTCATAATAAACATCCGTGGCCGCGCTGTAACATTTGTTTTCTTCTAAATCAGAAGGCAGAAAGAATGCTCGGTGATGATCGTCGTTGGAGCCCATTCGTGTGCCGTTCTTGATAGCCAAGGAATTTTGATATACATGATCGTATATTTCATGGAAGGCAAAATGTATATAGTGGGCTTTTATTTGAGCTGGAGTGCTTCCAATGGGGTAGGAGTTTGGCGTGAATCGTATGGTGACTGTCCACCTCCCGTTTACTTTTTTAAAGTTTGTTTTCGCTATAGCTGGAGAAACGTCTTCAATTATCAAGTTAACTTTTGGCGTTTGCCTCGGAAATATTTCCCCCAAGGCACTTCTAACCAAGATTGCAGCACCTTTTATTTCTTGGGGAAAATTGGATGAACAAGTTATTGGCACTTTAATTTCGCTCGCCCCTCCGGTCGTGTCGGGTCCATGAATCCAAACACTAAAATTTTCTGAGCGGATACAGTGCAGATTAAACAAAGCACTTCCAGTTTTCAGGTCAACCGCTTGCCTTCGGTATAAAGGATACGCTTCCACCTTGCGCGTGAAAATTTTCACCTCACCGTGCTCTTCTGATGCATAGGTTACGATGTCGTCATCGTCGTAATGACGAGGCATTTTAATTTCGGAAGTGATTTTGCATTTTTCAAGCAAATATGTTGTGATTTTTTCGCATTTTTCCGGCGATGGCAAATCCAATATTAGCTGAAGATTTTTTAATGGCGTTCTAAATCTTGGTGGTGCTGTTTTTTCCGTGACTTGTATTGGAGGCCGGCCCAAATTTGCAAATTTTTCATCGCTGAAAATTTGTGTATTTTTTTCTAAAAATTTAGTCGCCGAAACATCATTTTCTTTTATATACGGTGCTGTTGTATATTTTAAATTCTGTGACGCCGTACAATTTGAAAATCTTATGTTTTTCATTGAAAAAATTTGATTATTTTTAATATTCCATGTTATCAAATTAATTTAATTATTAATTTGATATGGCGAAATGATGGTCAAGGAAACGAAATATGCGTTTTTGGAGCATTGCAGGTTGTTGAGCCAGTCACGTTATCAAAGCGGTCGCGTCAGATAGCGCGATGAAGAAAGCCAAAACTGCTCGCCGAAAGTTTGAGCCATGGACTCAAAACTGGTTGTACGCGCCCTGAGCGCCCTTGCCCATCAATCGCGACTTGCGATCTTCCGCCTATTGGTCGTCGCCGGCGAGACCTGTGCCCTGAGCGATCTTGCCAACTGCTGCGCAGAAAGTCGCGGAGGCATCCAATGAGCCTCCCTAATACAGCGATAGTCGGCACACTGTCGGCGTCAAGCAACCGCTGGTTATCGCGATGCTCGCGGCGCCGATTCTGATCCAGGTGGTTTTCAATTCCGGGCTGGCGTATCTACTCAATCGCCAATTCGGCTTCGCGCATTGCGTTGCGGGCCCATCGAGTCTGATTGGCGCAAGCAACTTCAACGGAGTGACGGCGATGCAGCCCACGGCGCTGTCGCGCCATGGGCGCCTGCAATAAGCGAACCTGTCTCTTGGGGCGCGATCGATTACGCCTTCGCTCTTTGTGTCGTGCCGATGAAAGACCAGGTCCCAATTTGCGTTCTATATACAACACCAGACGGGGTGTTTTGTACGCATCGCTAACGGCGATATTGACGCCAGACCACTGCATAGCGAAAACTACGACTTCAACGACGCGGCGCTGATACAAGGCGTCGCTTACAGGGTGTCGCTTGCGTGCGACTGGCCTGCCAACCCGGGAGTTCGATGATGATGGTTTCACTACGCACTAAAATTCTAATGATTACCTGTGCGACCGTCGTAGGCGCGCTCGTCATCTCGGGAGGTGCAACCTATGCGATCGTGCGCGCCAACACGGTCGCTTCGAGCGATGCGAATCTGACCGCCATCGCCGACGGCAGTACCTTAACCATCGCCCAATGGGTGGATGCCAAGGCCCACGCGGTCGAGGCCACCGCAGCCTCGGTCAGCCCCGCCGACATGGCGCGCGCTGTCACGCAGATGGGTCAGGCTGACGGCTTCCCGATCTGCACGCTGGGCTGGACCGATAAAACCTTCTTCTCGACAAGCGGCACCACCCCCAATGACTACGATCCAACGGTACGTCCGTGGTACACCGCGGCCATCTCGGCTTCCGGCGTCATCGTCACCAAACCGTACGGCGACGTCGCGACGCACATCCCCTATGTTGCGTTCGCCACGCCCATCGTCCGTGACGGCAAGCCCATCGGCGCGCTGAGCGGCGCCGTGACGCTCGATGGCGTGCGCGCAGTGGTCAGCGCCGTCCATCCGACGCCGTCGAGCTTCGCTTTTGTGGTTGCGCGCGACGGCCAGATCATCGCCCACCCTGATACGGCGCTGTCGTTGAAACCATCGACCGAGATCGCGCCGGAACTGACCGCGGATCTGCTGTCCAGTCTCGCGAACGGCGCCTCGTCGCAACGTATTCGAGTCGGCGATGCCGACAAACTACTGAAGGTCCGCACGGTCAAAGGCACTGATTGGTATCTTGTGGTTGCGTTGGACCAGAAGGAAGCCACGTCCGGCCTGCGCAGCATGCTGAATACGCTGATCGCCGGCATGATATTGCTGACGCTCGCCACGCTGGCGATTGCCGCATGGTTCACGTCGCATTCGTTCATACGTCTGCGGCAAGTACGCGATGCGATGACCGTGGTGGCTTCCGGCTCGGGCGACCTAACCTACCGGCTGCCGGACGGCGGCGACGACGAAGTCGCGCAGATTTCCCGAGCTTTCAACGGTTTCGTCGAAAAAATAGGCTCCTTGCTGCTGCAGATGCGCGCCAGTGTCGAGACAATGCGCGTGGCGACCGACGAGATCCAAACCGGCAACCGCGACCTGTCACAACGCACCGAGATCTCGGCCGGCAGCCTGCAGCAGACGTCCGCAGCACTGACCGAGCTAACCGCTAGCGTCAAACATTCGGTCGAATCGACCAACGAAGCGGGCCGGCTCGCGTCGTCGACCAGCTCGATCGCGCAACGCGGCGGCGACGCGATGAGCCTGGTGGTAACGACAATGGAAGAAATCGCGCACTCATCGAAATCCGTGACGGAAATCATCGGTGTGATCGACAGCATTGCCTTCCAGACCAACATTCTCGCGCTAAACGCCGCAGTGGAGGCCGCGCGCGCCGGCGAAAACGGCCGCGGCTTCGCGGTCGTCGCGGCCGAAGTACGCACGCTTGCGCAGCGTAGTGCAACCGCCGCACGCGAGATCAAAGGCTTGATCGAAGCCTCCGCCGCGAACGTCCAGGCCGGCGCTCAACGCGTCGAAACGGCAGGCGCGACGATGAGCGAGATCGTCGTCGCGATCGGCCGCGTTGCCAATATCGTCGGCCAGATCGAGCACGCGCTGAACGAGCAGAGCTTGGGCATCACGCAGATTGATAGCAGCGTTGCGGAAATGGACCGCTCCACGCAGCAAAATGCAGCCCTCGTCGAACAGTCGGCCGCCGCCTCATCGCAATTGAACGACCAGGCGCACGGCCTCTTCGAGATGATCGGTTTGTTTAAATTGTGAAAACACTGAAAACTATGTTTGACTGCTACACGGTGTATCGCCCGTCATCTTGGCGAGGGAACGCGGGATGACGGCAGCCATATTGCCACCTACGCTGTTGCCGACGACGGCGAGCCGGCCGCCATCCACGCCAATTTCGCCGCCATGGTCGGCGACCCATTTTGTTGCAGCATAAGCCTGATTGATTGCGACCGGATAATGCGCCTCCGGGGACGAGGTGTAGTTGACAAAGACCGCCACCGCGCCCGACTGGACGAGCAGATCGCGCACCACACGCTCATGCGTTTGGAAGTCACCGAGAATCCAGCCGCCGCCGTGGAAGAACATAAACACCGGCAACGCACCGGTCGCGCCTTGCGGGCGGACGACAGTCAACGGCACGCTGATGCCGTCTTGCTCGATAGTCTTATTGGAAATTTCAATACCAGACAGGTCGACCTTAACGCTATTTTGCGCGTCGATCAGGACCTGACGGGCTTGCGCCGGTTGCAAAGTATTCAGGGCCGGCCCAGTGCTGCTATTAATCGATAGATTTACCGACCAAATAAAAAGGTAGCGAACTACCTTGGCCTACAATACTACGGTACAACGATCCATGCAGCGACGACCTCGTCGAGTCTCGCATTCGTGTGAAACAGGCGACTCGCCATGACACTCCCCTGAAAGGCCGAAAATATCGTCCTCGCCACGCTTTCCAACTGGCCATTCTCCACCAAGGTGCCTTCCTCTGCACCTTGCGCGAGGACTTGCGTGAGCCAATTTTCGTTGGCTTTAAAAAACGTCTGCACCGCTAGGCGAATGTTATCCGGCAGCGAACCGATGTCGGCGGCAAGCATGCCACACAAACAGATCCGGCCGCTGTCGCCGAGCGTCTCCGTAAAAAATTTCGCGTATTCGCGTAGCTTCTTATCAGCGGACAATGTCGCGTCGACGGCATGAACGTTACCGAGCACCCTATTGCTATATTCGTTGACCGCTTCCAGCACCAGATCGTCTTTCGCCGGGAAGTAATAGTGAATACTCGACGTTTTCACGCCGACAAGATTCGACAGATCGCGGTAGCTAAAGCCGTTATAGCCGCGCTGCATGATAAGTGCAGCCGCGTGGTTGAGAACCTGATCTCGCACTGTCGATGTCTTGCCCATGGGTCGAACCATACCTATCAACAGATAGATAGGCAAGCACTTTTTTCATTACCTTGGTATTTTTAACTCAGCAACCACCCCGCTACGCCACACCCCAACACCACCAGCCAGGGCGGCAGTTTCCAAAACATCAGCGCAACAAACGCGATCAGCGTTAGTCCGAAGTCTTCCGGTTTGAAAATTGCGCTGATCCATATCGGCCGATAAAGCGCCGCAAGCAGCAAGCCGACGACTCCCGCGTTGACGCCGGCAAGGGCTGCTTGTGTATGCACGCTGCGGCGTAGTTGCTCCCAAAATGGCAGCACGCCGACCACAAGCAGAAACGACGGCGCGAAAATCGCGACCAGACACAGCGAAGCACCAAGCCAGCCGCCGCCCGGGAACTTCATCGAGGCGCCAAGGAATGCGGCAAAAGTGGTAAGCGGGCCCGGCACCGCTTGAGTCACACCGTAGCCAGCCAGGAATGTTTCATTACTCACCCAGCCGTTGGGTACCACGGCGGCTTGCAAAAGCGGCAGCACGACATGACCTCCGCCGAAAACCAAGGAGCCCGCGCGGTAGAAAGCATTAATCATTGCCAACGGCTGCTTGGGCCAGGCCGCCGCAGCAAGGGGCAGCCCGATCAGCAGGCCGAAAAACACACCTAGCAGCGCGACACTGAGCCGACGATCGACCGAGATCGGCAGCGGGTCATGGGTCAAGTCCCCGGTGGGTTTGAATAGCACTAATCCCACTACACCCGCCGCCGCGATCACGCTGACTTGCCCCCAAGCGTTCGTCCATACCAGGGCAATGCACGTCGAGACCGCGGCAATCGAAATTCGCGCGGTATCGGTGCAGAGGTTCCGAGCCATGCCCCACACAGCTTGCGCTACGACCGCCACGGCAACCACGGTCAGACCGTGCAGTACACCGGCGGTAAAGGCACTGCCGCGGTTGGACAAGCCCTGCGCGAACAACACCAGCAAAATCGCCGATGGCAAAGTAAACCCGGCCCAGGCGGCCAGCGCGCCGGGCAAGCCAGCCCGCGAAAGCCCCAGCGCGATACCGACCTGACTGCTTGCGGGGCCAGGCAGGAACTGGCACAAAGCCACCACATCGGCATAGCTGCGTTCACTGAGCCAGCGTCGGTGCGTGACAAATTCAGCACGGAAGTAGCCCAGGTGCGCGATTGGGCCGCCGAATGAGGTTAATCCCAAACGCAAGAAAATGAGAAATACTGTCCAGGCGCGATCAGGCGCCTTCCTCATGACTTCATCTTCCGTCGACAGCATCCCGCGCTCCTCTTTGATGGAATAACTCAAACAATAATGGCGTGTCGATTATAGATTGCAAGATGCTGCGGCGGTCCACCTTGGGTTGGCCGCACGCCGCGTAAGAAAAAGTTCATACAAGCAGACCCTACTTAATATACTATACCCCCCTATATTAATGCGAGGTGCTCAATGAGCCATACGATCCGTGATAAACAGAAACTTCTGAACCGGGTGCGGCGTATTCGCGGGCAAATCGAAGCCATTGAGCGGGCCTTGGAGCAAGAGAGCGAATGCATTGATGTATTGCAGCAAATCACTAGTTGTCGCGGCGCGATGAACGGCCTGCTGGCGGTCGTGCTGGAAGACCATATCCGAACGCATCTGGTTGATGCGGACGCCGATCACCGCGATCAACACGGCGACGCCCGCGAGCAATTGATTGACGTTGTGCACAGCTATTTCAAGTGAGAATAAAATGAACGATTTCTACGATGCCCCGTTTGCGGTCGGCCATGACCACGTTTTTCTGGGCGCGGGTCATGAAAAAAATGAACGCAAGACGTGGGCCGTGATTGCGCTGTGTAGCGCGATGATGATTGCCGAAATTGTCGGCGGCAGCTTATTTGGCTCGTTGGCGCTGGTGGCCGATGGCCTGCATATGTCCACCCATGCAGGCGCGATGTTAATTGCGGCTCTGGCCTATACCTACGCACGCAAGCATGCCGATGATCCCCGCTTTGTGTTCGGCACCGGCAAGTTGGGGGATCTCGCCGGATTTACCAGCGCGATCATCTTGGCCATGATCGCGCTGTTGATTGGCTATGAGGCCATTGCGCGTTTTCTTTCGCCCGTGCCGATTCATTTTGGCGAAGCAATTCCGATTGCCGTCGTCGGTTTGTTGGTCAATATCGCCAGCGCCTGGCTCCTGAGCGGCGGCGGTCATCACGGCCATAGTCATGGTCACAGCCACGGTCATGCTCACGACGAGACGGACGATCACGATGAAGAGGTGCAATTGATCGAAACACCCACGGGTGTCGTCGCGCTCTCCATTTTCGAGGAAGGGATTCCGCCGGTTTTCCGCATCAAACAAGTCGCGGCGGATATTCAATTACCGACTCACAACGTGGCAGTGACAACCGTTCGGCCGGACGGTTCGCGACAAGTGTTCGCCTTCTCGCAAAAAGACGATTTTCTTGAGTCGACAAGCGAGATCCCGGAACCGCACGGCTTTAACGTCATCGTTAATCTACCGGAGGGTGAATACACCACCGCCTTCGAAGAGCATGGGCATGGCCATGATGATCACGGTGTCGATGCACGCGATCACAATATGCGCGCCGCCTACCTCCATGTTATCGCCGATGCCGCGGTGTCGGTATTGGCCATTATCGGCTTACTTTTGGCCAGGACGTTCGGCTGGCTATGGATGGACCCGTTGGCCGGCGTCGTCGGCGCCTGCGTCATTGCGAACTGGTCATATGGCCTGATACGCGATACCGGCGCGATCCTGATGGACGTCAGTCCCGGCGACACCATGGTCAACAAAATCCGCGCAGCGGTGGCCACTGCGGGCGACACATTAATCGATTTGCATGTATGGCGCCTTGGCCCGGGTCATATGGGCGCCGTGGTTTCGGTCGTCACGCAAGAAGGGCAACATGGGCCGGCCTTTTACCACGCGATGTTACGCAAGTTCAAAGGGCTGTCGCATATCACGGCCGAAGTCCACGTGCGGCAGAAAGTAACAGCATGAGTGTGAAATCGCCTTGCATCGAACTTTGCAAGTTTGACGAAAAGACTGGGTTTTGCATTGGCTGCTTGCGCACGCTTGACATCAGATTCTGCGAGATCGCGTTAAGCGTGAAGCTAGATGGTGCACCATTGCCGGGCGCACATTGGTGCGTATCAAACTAGGTTCAACGCGGTGTTTCTACCTTACGCCGCTCGGCTGACGGCCGACGCGGCTTGCGGCGTTTTGTCCAAGCGCCGGAATACCAAAGCAGACAACAAGGTAATCACGCCGACACAGAGAAAGCTCAGACGAAAACCCATCGCAGCCGACCCCGTTTGCATCGCAAACAGCTTCACAAGCCCCCCGCCAATCGATACGCCAAGGCCAATTGCCAGCATCTGCACCATTGAAAATAGACTGTTGCCGCTACCGGCATCCTCGTGCGACAGCCCCTTTAGGGTGACACTATTCATCGCCGCATACTGCATTGAGTTCGCGGCGCCGAACACGGCGAGCACGACCATTTCGACCGGCAGCGGCGTGCCGCGAGAAATCAAGGCGAACGAGATAATGGCCGCGCCGACAATGAGCGTGTTGACCAGCAAAAACGTATCGTAGCCGTAGCGCCTGATTAGCGGCGCGATCCAACGCTTGGCGACGGTGCCGGCCAGTGCCGCGGGCAGCATCATCAGGCCGGAATGCAGCGGCGTGTAGCCGAGCTGCAATTGCATTAACAAAGGCAGCAGAAACGGCACGGCACTTGAGCCAATGCGGCAAAGGAGATTGCCGATCAAACCGACACTGAAATTCGGTTCGCCAAACAGGCCGAGCCTGAATAGCGGATTTTTGCCGCGTTTCGCGTGCGGGATATACCAGATAACGGCGCTCAAACCCAAGGCAAACAAGCCGGCGGACCATGCGGCACGGTGTGTTTCAAACGGCACATCGACGGCCAGCGACAAGGCGATCATACACAGCGACAGTAGTCCGCAACCGACAAAATCGAACGGCGGCGCCGCCACGGTATGCCCCTGCGGTAAATAACGGCTCACGGCGAACAGACCTAGCGCTCCGACCGGAACATTGACCAGGAAAATCCAGTGCCAGGAAATGGCTTCGACAAACCACCCTCCCAAGGTCGGACCGACGATCGGACCCACCTGCCCAGCGACCGAGATAAACGCGAGCGCCGACACATACTGCTCGCCGGATACGCTGCGCAGTACCGCAAGACGCCCGATCGGCAATAGCATCGAGCCGCCTATGCCCTGCAGAATCCGTGCGACGACCAGTTGACCGAGCGTGTGGGCATTTGAACAACATAAGGAGCCGAGCACAAAGATCAGGATCGCGGCAAAATATACCCGCCGTGTGCCGAAACGATCGGCGAGCCAGCCCGAAGCCGGCGTCAGCATGGCCATCGTCAGCGTGTAGGCAACCACGATCGGTTGCATCGCCAGCGGCTTTTCGTGCAGGCTGTGGGCGATCGAGGGTAAGGCGGTGTTGACAATCGTCGTGTCGAGCGTCTGCATAAAAAAGCCCGTGGCGACAATCCACAGTAGTGCGGTCTGTGTAGCATCCTTGCTCATCGAACTTCCCGAAAAACGAAACTAAGCGCCGACCGAAGGACAGACCCAAGCGCGCACCCAATACCGCCATGCCAGGATTTCAGTGAAACCGGAGCTATGCATGGCAAAACCGATGGGTATATTGACATCATAATGTCATCACGCTCTATCGAGAACCCCACTGGCGGCATTGACTGTTATCGGCTTTCCCGATAACAATACTGAATGCTCAATCCCATCTGGCTTAAGACCTTCGCCGCCGTCGCCGCCTGCCACAGCTTCACGGAGGCCGGGCGGCAACTCGGCCTCACCCAATCGAGCGTGAGCGAGCATGTGCGCCGCCTCGAACAGTATGTCGGGCGGCGGCTCATCGTGCGCGATACCCATTCACTTGCCATAACACCCGATGGCGAGGCCATGCTGGCGCATGCCAGTGTGATTTTGCAAGCGATGACGCGCGCCGAGTCCCAGTTTCGCGCGCCGCAATTGAAAGGACGGGTGCGGCTCGGCTCTTCGGACGATGTTGCACTGGGTCCGCTGCCCACTGTACTCGCGGCGTTCCGCAATGCCCATCCAGACGTCGAATTGGAAATCACGATTGGCATGACGGGCAAGCTTTATGAATTGCTCGATGCCGGATCAATCGACCTACTCGTCGGCAAGCGCCGCCTGGGCGATCGGCGCGGCACGGCGCTGTTTACGGCGCGGCTAGAGTGGCTTGCCAGAACCGGCACGCACGTCGATCTTGCTCACCCCCTGCCGCTGATCCTGGTGGCCGAGCCCAGCGTGACCCGTGCGGTGGTGCTCGACACCCTGGCGGAAGCCGGTTTTAGTTGGCAAATGGCATGCACTAGTAGTAGTCACGCGGGCTGCGTCGCCGCGGCCCGCGGTGGACTCGGCCTCACCGTACGGTCCCAGTATCTGGCGGCTCGGGGCCTTGCCCCGCCGGTCAATCACGCCAGCCTGCCGACATTGCCCGACGTAGAATTTATCGCGCTGGCGGCAAAACGGCTCAATCGCCCGGCGGGCACCTTGTTGCAGTTATTGCATGAGAGCGATTTGCGCGGGTCGTGGATCGGCGAGTAATCGGCTTAAAACGTTTCCCAACCCTCGCCGGCGGATGCGGCAACCGGGGCCGCTATGGACCTGCTAATGAGATTCGGAGCTTTGGCCGTAGCAGGTTTTCTGTCGGAGCGCGGCGCTGGGCCTACAGGTTTAACCGCACGAAGCGTCGGCGTGACGGCGGATTTAACGGCGGGTGTAAGCGCTGCTTGAGTCTGGATACCATTCAGGCGAAAAAATGCCACGGCCTGGTTCAACTGGCGACCTTGGTTTTCCAACGATTGAGATGCCGCAGCGGCTTCTTCAACCAACGCCGCGTTTTGCTGAGTGGCTTCGTCCATCTGTGTGATCGCTTGATTAACCTGTTCAATACCGCGACTTTGTTCGCCGGTTGCGGCGGCGATCTCGCCCATGATATCGGTGACCCGGCCAATCGCCTGCGTCACTTCGCACATGGTCTTGCCGGCATCGTCTGCAAAGGCCGAACCATCCTGGACTTTTTGCACCGACGCCGTAATCAAATCCTTGATTTCCTTCGAAGCGCTGGATGAACGTTGGGCAAGACTGCGCACTTCGCTCGCCACGACAGCAAAACCACGCCCTTGTTCACCGGCCCGAGCGGCTTCCACGGCGGCATTCAAGGCCAGAATATTGGTCTGGAACGCAATCCCCTCGATAATCGCGGTGATATCGCCGATCTTGGTGGAGCTTTGGCTAATTTCCTGCATCGTTTCCACGACTTTGCTGACAACCGCGTTGCCCTTTTGGGCAATTTCCGAAGCGCTGGCGGCCAACGCGCTGGCTTGCTGGGCGCTCTCGGCATTCTGCTTCACTGTGGACGTCAGCTCCTCCATGCTGGCAGCGGTCTCCTGGAGAGAAGACGCCTGCTGTTCCGTTCGGGAGGATAAGTCCGCATTGCCCGAGGCGATTTGGCTTGAGCCGGTGGCGATACCGTCGGCCGAACTCCTGACCTGGCTGATCAGATTGACCAAGCTGCTCTGCATACCATGCATCGACGCGAGTACGCTGCCCGCCGGCGCATGCTGTGCACCGTCGACCGGGCTCAAATCCCCATTCGCTACGCGCTGGGTAATTTGGCCTAAGGTGCTAGGCTCGGCGCCCAAAGCACGCATGATGCTGCGCGTAATCAACACGCCACCCAAGATGGCCAGCACGACCGCGATCAGGCAAATGGCAGTCAGTAGCAAACGTGCTTTCGCATAGCGCTGCTCGGATTCCTCGACCATCTGCGCCGCACGTCCATGCGTGTTGGTCAGGTAGTCATCGACCGCGGCCACCAAGGCCTCGAGTAAGGGCCGGCATTCGTCACTGATTTTGACGCCGGCTTCGTCGCGTTTGCCCGCGAGCGCTAGGTTGACGATCCCCAGCGCTACAGGGCGATAGGCCGCTTCGATCCGGTTGATTTCGGCAATTTGTGTGCGCACTTTTTCGGGTACGTTTGCGCTCGCCACCATTTCGTTAAGTTTGCGCAGGCGTACTTCAACGTCATCTTCTGCCTGTAGAGCCGCGGCCTTTTCGATAGCGATATCGTCGGGCTTGGTCACCACCACCAGATTCCGCGCGGCGATGGCACGACGATCGACGGCGGTTCGCACGCTTTCAGCCATCTCGGCTCGCGCATTGATGCCCGAGACAAACTCCGAAAAACTGTCATTCGAATCGCTCAAATCTTTGAGTGCCATCGCTGAAACGATCAACACTATCAGAGAAAGAACGCCGAATCCTAGTGTGAGCTTGGCTTTCACGGTCATTTGATTAAGATTCATGGCTTCCCCGATACGATTGGTTAATCGCAAGATATATTTGAGCGCTAAAGCGCAATCTCGTTACTACTCGCACACCTAAATTATATTTTTTCTTTTTTCACAAAGCGTTCATCTGCGCGCGTATTGCCAATTCAGCTCCAACGGACCATAAATATGAGGCTGCACCGCGCTACCCGCTTTGCCTGACGCCGTCAACGGCAACGCCAGGCTGTAATGTATATGTAAACAATATCGATATGAATAGAAAGTTGCGTTGCCCCGTTATATTTTTTTAGGCGCGGGCATTTTTGACACATTTTTCAGACACCGTGATTGCGCATCGGCTGATTTTCCGCACGATTTTCCCGGGGGCGCCAGTCAAATCGATATGGGTTATAGGTTTGTCTATACTCAGCATATAGGCATGAAATTTGCGTGATATCAGGAAAAACCTCAAATAATGGAGACATTCCCATGGCGTTACCTTTTTTTTCCCCGCCAACATACCGAGAACACCGCTAAATCCGCTGTGTTATCGGGTGCGCCTGCGTTTGTAGCTGGATGCGCCCGTCAATCTGACGTCGTCCGCGTCATGGTCCCTTTGTACCATTCCACGCCTTGTCAATCGCGAGGCGTTTTCTGTTAAAGAGTCAGCCCAAGCCATGTTCTCCCGATTTTCGATAAAGACCCGTATTTTCACCACCGTCGCCTGTCTGGCCGCGATGCTCCTATCAGTCGGCGCGCTCGGGCAATGGGGTACGAATTCCGGTCAAGCGGCGCTGCGCGAAACATACTCTGTGCAATTGGCTTCGGCGATAGCCATTGGCGAGAGCAAATACAGCCTGGCGATTGCGCGCGTTACGATGGATCGCGCCCTGCTTCATCCGGATGCACCCGATATGGCCACCACATTGGGCAAAGTCCGGGGATATTTGAATACCTCAAGACAAACACTCAATCAATATCTTGCGTTTCCGCACCAGGATGATGAGCAGCAACTCGCCAATGCCGTATCGGCCAACTTCGATAAATTGCTAGCGGATGGCATCGAGCCAACGCTACTCGCCTTGCAGAACGGCGATGCAAAGGCTGCCGACACCCTGGCGATTAACGTAACACCGCCCTTATCTCTGGCGTTGACCAAAAGTACCGAGAAGCTCAATGAATATCTGCTGCACCGCGGCGCCGATAACTATCAGGATTTCCAACAAACTTTGAGATGGGTGGCTATCGTATCCGGCATCGCCGTGTTGTTCGGCATCTGCATCGCCACCGTATGCGCAATCGGCCTACAAAGGGCGATTTCGCTCCCCCTGGCCAAAGCGCTGCGCGCATGTGAGTCAATCTCGAAGGGCGACTTGACGCATCCGATCGAGCCCGGCACGCGCGACGAAATGGGTGAACTGATGCGAGGGCTGGCATTGATGCGCGACGGCTTGCTCGAAACGGTAACGGCCGTGCGCGATAGCAGCGAAGCTATGTCGGTCGCCACGCAGCAGATCGCGTCGGGCAATACAGACTTATCGCAACGCACCGAATCGCAAGCGGCCGCGCTTGAACAAACCGCCGCCAGTATGGAAGAATTAACTGCGACGGTTAAACAGAACAACGAAAACGCGCGGCAGGCCAGCGAACTGGCCAAGCAAGCGTCGAACGTCGCCGCGTCCGGCGGTGCAGTGATGAGCCGCGTTATCGATACGATGACCGAGATCAATCAGCAATCCAAAAAAATGTCGGATATTATCGGTGCGATTGAAGGCATTGCATTTCAAACCAATATCCTGGCACTCAACGCGGCTGTCGAGGCCGCGCGCGCCGGCGAGCAAGGCCGCGGTTTCGCGGTAGTGGCGAGCGAGGTGCGCACACTGGCCCAACGCTCAGCCAGTTCTGCTAAGGAAATCAAGGCTTTGATCGAGGCTGCCGCCCAGCGCGTGGACACCGGATCGAGTTTGGTTGGAACCGCCGGGGCAACCATGCAGGAGATCGTTCAATCGATTCAGAGAGTCAGCGATATCATGACCGAGGTCGCGGCGGCGTCCGGCGAACAAAGCGATGGTATCGAGCAGGTCAATCGCGCAGTGACGCAGATGGACGAGGTGACACAACAGAATGCCGCACTGGTTGAACAAACTACTGCCGCGGCATTGTCGCTTGATGAACAGGCTCGGGGCTTGCAAGATACAGTGATGCGTTTTATCACTTGACCCGCATCATTCGATCAGACCAAAGGGCTGCCGGGGTGCCGCTTTAGCGGCGCGGCGACCTTGGCGTATCGAGAAGCATCACGCTAGACGCCAAAGCAACATGCGCGATTGGCGCCGATTCAGCCTTGCTTTTCAACAGAGCTGTCTAGAAAAAAATCAATCGACACGCCGGCATTTTGGGCTCGTTTAAGCCACGTCGGCATTTCGCCTTGTCCATCCCAAACATTGCCCGACGCGTCACGGTACAAGGGAGGGCGAATCAGTGCCTTGTCGGCTTCAATCGACGCTTCAAGCTGTTCAATCCCAATTTCGTATTGGGCCATGCGGTTCCTAATCCATAGGATCATCCGCTCGCGGGCTTCGCCGCCGGAATGTTGCTGTGCCATGCTTCTTTGAGTTTGGTTTACTTTAGATTGATCAGGAAAGCCTGAGTTCAGGCATACGCCGATGAACGCTCGACGCGGCCCTCGGCCGTCTTGCTGATTCGGTCGGCTTACCCGACCGCCCCTATTCTATCGCTTAGGGGCGCGATATTTAGAGGGAAGGTCTGGATTTTTAGTTCCAGACCGCATGAATTCTACAGTAGCCGCTTAAAAATATCCCAGTAAATTACCCACATTAGGCACGCCAAGCCCTGTGACATCGTCATATCCTGCCGTGGCAGAACAAAGGATACACGGTTTTTGGCTGGTGTCGTTGGACCCTGAGGTCACATTAAAGAAGCTGCTTTGTGAGGGCTGAATAATTTTTGTTTGGTAAATCAGCGGGTTGAAACCGCCACTGGTTTTTAGCAAACTCGAAACCGAGCTACCCTGGGCACCGAGAAACTGGCCCATTCTCGCCACAATAGCAGCCCATTGCGGCGCCCCCTCACTGGTACCGCCTATACCATACCACCGGCCTTTGACCAACACAGCAATCGGACTGACCGAGGGATCAGCGTTATAAGCGACATCGGGAATCCCACGTTTGCCATTATTGAGTTTGAGGACGATATCGTTGGTGGCCGTGAGAAAACTGCTTTGATACGACGGCATTGCCTCATAAATACTCGGCCCTCCTCCGCCCTGTGACCAAACCACTTCGCTGGCGGTAGTTGGGGGAAGTACCAGGCTTTTGATCGTGGTTCCACCTACCCCGGTAACGTAGGGCGAAGCGGCCGGGTAGATTTGATTATTTCCATCGTTGCCGGTATCGCCCGCAGCCGCGAAAAATGCAATCCCAGGATAGTTTTTAAAGAATCCGTCGTAGGCCGCCTGCGTTTCCGCGGAATATTCGTTGGCGCCCCAACTCATGGAGACCGCCACCACATTAGGCTGCTGCACCGCCGTTGCCAATGCCTGAAACAGGCTGGAAACATTGGCGCTGGCCGCTTGCACCAGAACGATTTTGGCCCCGGGCGCCATGGCGTGAGCCCATTCCACGTCAAGCCCGATTTCCATATCCCAATCGTTGGCCGGGGATACCGAGCCGCTATTCAGATTGATCTGTTGAAAACACGGATTCGCCGTATTGCACTGCGGCAAGCCGTAGAAGGTACTGAAATTATTCAGATCGGTGGCCACGTTGGCTGAGCCAGGCGCATCGACTATCACGATAGTCTGACCAGTCCCCGTGTATTGGGACGGGAAATTATAATGGGCGTACAAATCTTTGGGGCTTAGCGTGCCGCCAATGCCGCTGCCGGTCACGGCCGCAGCGGCCGTCGCGCCTAAATCAGACCAGTGGGAAGTCGGCGTTGCAACCGTATTATCGCTAGTAACTGAAGGACCCGAACCGTCACCACACCCGGATAATACGGCGGACACAGAAAATAGCAGCGCCAGAGTTTTTTTCATACTGCGACTCCATCAAACAATTCAGCACACTTAATTAACATACCCTTGATTATAGGCATATGTGTCTATTCACGTCATGACCATTTGAAGTCATGTCGCTTTTTTTCGGGTGCTTGAATGTTTCGATCATCAAGCTTGACGCACACCACCAGCTTTAATACCTGGATCCCTTCATACTCTCGTATTCCATGGCCGCTTTCAGTTGCTCGCGGGCCTCAATCGGCTCCATTTCTTCGTCGATGGCGGCCGACGCACGCTCGGCGGCAGCCATCGCTTCAACGGCGGTGACGCCGAACACCTCGTCGTCGTCGCTGGGCGGGTCGAGCATATCTCTCAGCATGGCTTTGAGTTCGGGCGTGTCCCACGGCTCGCCATGCTGCTTTTTGACTTTTATAAAATGTTTGACTTCCGCATTTTGTTCGGGCGTTAAGGGAAGTCCGCGGAAAGTGCTGCTGGGGTCAGTGTCTATCATCATGCATCTCCTGCCTTACGCATGTTCCAAGTGTAACGCCATTTCCGGGGCGAAAATTTCTTGATTTCGGCGGCTCTCCCTAAATCAAACGCTACGCGCCGATCTCATGCGCTATGCATATTGCGCCGCGCTTGTTTATGGAGGTACATTTCGGTATCCGCATCATGCAACAGCTGGTCGATGGTCGAGTGTTTCGCGGCATCAAACTGGACGGTGCCTACGCTGAATTGAATCTCGTAGCCCCGCCCCGATGTGCGGTTATGCTGCACCACAGCGTCGCTTAGGCGTGCCAGAAGCAACTCATGGAAAGCGGAATTCAAGTTGGTCGACAGTACGACAAATTCATCGCCGCCCAAACGCCCAACGACATCCGATTCACGAAACGACGTACGCAAAATATCGGAAAAGGCTTTCAAGGCAAAATCGCCTTCAGCGTGCCCAAACCGGTCATTGATTTGCTTAAAATGGTCGAGGTCGAAAAAAAACAAGGAAGCCGAACGCTCAACGCGAATACACAGATTGAGCGCATATTGGGCCAAGCGATTAAAGCCGCGGCGATTCGAGATCAGCGTGAGTTCATCCATAGTCGCCAAGTGAATCGCAATCAGCTCCTGCTCCGCCATTTTCGCTAAATCGCCGAGCAAAGCGCAGTCGTTGTCGTCCAGCGTACGTGGCTGCAGATCGAACAAGCATAGCGTACCGATTTTTCTACCGTTGCTGGCACTGAGCGGCATACCGGCATAAAAACGCACATTGGGATTATCGATGACCATGGGATTATCGAAAAAACGCTCGTCGCGCAGCGTGTCAGAAACAATCATGGGATCGTCGCCCAGTATGGTATGACCGCAAAACGACATGCCCCGCGGTATTTCGGTCGTGGGCATGCCGACATGGGATTTAATCCAGACGCGGCATTCGTCTACCAGGCTGACTGAAGCTATGGGCACGTCAAATAGCGCTTTTGCCAGCCGCGTTAGCCGGTCAAAACGCTCCTCAGGAGGGGTGTCCAGGATGTTCAGCGATCGCAGCGTCTGGAGACGGCTGACATCGTCCATAGGTTTGGCGGCAATCTGCATGGTATTGGGCATCCGCTTGAAGGGCGAGCTTTATCGCTCTAAACCAAAGCCTGCTAACCGTTTACGTAACACTTGCTGTTAATTGTCAGTTTAACGCTGCTTCCTCTCGGAGGGGAATTTTTTGCAATTGAAGCAGCGGGATTGGGCGAACGACTCAGTGTAATTTTTAACGGATTTTACTAAGTTTAATATAAACACATAATAAAAATCCGGCACGGGTTCGAAATTCTCCGTGCCGAGCGGTGCAGAAGCGGCGCGCCCAGCAACTCAATCGAGCAGGCGCAGCTAGGCAGTGACACCTTTACACGCCTTTACAAACCAGCGATCTGAGCGAACCTCTTTTTTCGACAAGTCTGAAACTTTTACTTGACTCCGCATTTGAAGGCCGCCTAGAATCCGGCCATTCTCACAATTGGGGCTGATGCCTTGGACGCAAATAGTTGTCGCTCTTCGAATAGTTTCGCTGCCTAATAGGCAGGACGTCCGCGCTGATTCTCTCTTAGCCGCCGTCTTGCCATCAGGCAAGGTGGTGCGCGCCGTTGTACTCCTCCCGTGCACTTGTTTTTAACGCCGTATCGACGCGTGTTTTCGCTCGTCCGTATGGCTTGTGTCCGCCGCGGCTGCGTGCGGCGTGTAGCTACACGCTCGAAGGATTCATCATGTATCTCGCACTACTTTTGAACAAACTGCCACACATTCAAGAGTCCCGCGCCTATTACGACACGCTGCTGTCGCTCAGTGCAGGAACCCCAGACAAAATGACGGCTTTTTCAGCATTGTGGGCCGGCATCAAATCCCGCTTTTCCTAATCTAGTTAGCGGCTTGCTTTGGTTTTTCAGATGAAGTAACTGCGTATGGAGTTTCGTACGACATTCGAATTGTCATATTCGACGACTACGTTAACCGCGCGAACGCAACACCAACACCTCAAATAGATTTGATTTTGCCGGCGATAGCGATGAACAAGAAAACTCAATCCCCCATGGTTTCGGACAATAGCGCCGAACATATCAATTCCAGGCGACATCCCCCGCTAACGCTCAGTCTTGCGCTCGCCAGTACACTGTTCGTTGCAGCCAGTGCGTATGCGGCGGGCGATGTTCCCGCCGGCGATGGCGCCAACCAGTCGGGGGCCGCACCGGCCGTGGGCGCGCAAGCGGCCCCTGAGCCTGCGGCTACTGCTCCGACCGGTCTTTGGGATAGATCGAATTTACTGGGTGACATCGGCGGATTGCGTCCATGGCTAGGCGGATATGGCGTGACATTCGGTTTGCAAGAAACCAGCGAATATTTGACCAATCTGTCGGGCGGCATCAATCGGCGCGGCGACTATGACGGCCTGACGCAGTTCTCACTGGGTGTCGATGCCGAAAAGGCCCTTGGCTTGACCGGCGGGACGTTCAATGTCAGTGCGCTGCAAATCCACGGGCGTAACTTAAGCGCGAAGAGTTTGGATGCCCTGCAGGGCGTCAGCGGAATCGAGGCCGACGATACAACACGTCTGTGGGAACTCTGGTATCAGCAAACACTGCTGAGTGGCCGTATGGATGTTAAGGTCGGGCAGCAAAGCCTCGATCAGGAATTCATGACCAGCCAGGGCGCCGGCAATTTCATGAACCTGACGTTCGGTTGGCCGGTTTTGCCCAGTATCGATTTACCATCGGGCGGCCCGGCCTATCCGCTGTCTTCATTGGGAGTGCGTGCCCGTGTGCGGGCCAGCGACTCGGTCACTTGGTTAGGTGGCGTGTTCGACGGCAATCCGGCGGGACAGCCGTGGGGCGGCAGCGACCCACAAAAGTTCAATGGTAGTGGCACGAACTTCAATCTTCATAACGGTGCGCTGTTTATCACCGAGCTGCAGTACGCGACCAGCCAAGCGCCATCGGATCCCAAGGCCGCCTTACCGGCCGGCCTGCCCGGCACATATAAAATCGGCGCCTGGTATAACTCCCAGCGTTTCCAGGATCAGCAACACGATATCAACGGTATACCTTTGGCCAGCCCGCAGAGCACGGGCATCCCCAAATCCTATCAAGGGGACTACAGCTTTTACGCCGTTGCCGATCAGATGGTCTGGCGACCGAGTGCCGATAGCCCCCGTTCGCTGAACCTGTTTGCGCGAACCATGTGGTCGCCGGGTGACCGCAATCAAATCGACTTGGGGATTAACGCGGGCATCACGCTGAAAGCCCCGTTTGCCGGCAGAGACAACGATGTTGCGGGGCTGGCGATCGGTTATGCGAAGATTGGCAACGGCGCCCGCGGTTTCGACAGCAATACCGCTTATTACTCGACGCCAAGCTATCCGATACGCGGTGCGGAAACCGTTTTTGAAGCGACCTATGTCTACCAAGTTGCGCCATGGTGGCAAGTGCAAGCCGATGCACAATACGTGCTGCATCCGTCGGGCGGAATCGTCAATCCGCTGAACCCGGGCCAAAAAATAGGCAATGAGACGGTTATCGGCGCGCGCACTAACATTACGTTCTAAAGCGGTGAGGAGCCGCGAAGGCGGCTCCTACCCCGAGTCTATCCATCATGGGTTCGCTCGATAAGTCATACGATTTTTACGGCATTTTTATTTGCATCTATATAGTGCAGGTAGCGCTTCGCCTATGAGACAGGTCATCCACCTTCGCAAGCATCCCTTCTGAACCGGGTTGCGCCCAATCTGCACGTGCTTAGCGGGCAAAACCCCGGCGCCGGGAAATGCACGAAATTATTTCCACTTGAAGGTAAAAATCAGTTGACTTGTGCAAGTCGCGGTACATACAATTCGCCTGTTATCACTACAGGGGCTAACGCCTTGGACAGTCATAGTTGTTGTTACACAGTAGCCTGACCGGCAAGACACCCCGCTCGTAGTTCTCAGCCACCGTCTTGCCAATAGGCAGATGGTGCGCATCGTAGTTTTCCACACGCACCGGATTTACAGCGCAGCTTCGCTGCAGGCGTTCTATCGCCTCGCGTTCTGCTCACCTTGAGTTCTTCGGTTGATGACCGACGAACGGATAAATTCGTGCGCTGATCTCGGATGGTTCGAAACAGCGTTTGTTTTAACGTCGCTGTGCGTTTGCACAGGCAACGGAGTTCCTATGTCTTTCTCGACCACACGTCTACGCGCAGCACACACCGCCACTGGCGGCAAATCCATGACCGACATGTTCGGCGGGCGTATCAATTCGGCCAGCACAGTATCTCGTTTCCAAGCAGGGACACCGGCATTCGCCGGCCTGAAAAATGCAGGTTCTCTCTGGGGCAGTGGGTCTTCATTGCCAATCGTACGTCGCCCGTCGAATCGTTTGATTTAAGAAGCGCAATCACGCATTTCGCTTTAACAAAATAAGGAGCTAAAAAATGTCGACTCCAACCCAAACACTGGGAGCACGCAGCGCCGTGCTTGACGACGCACACGTCGGCGACATCAAAGGCGCATTCGGCACGATTGCGCACCATGACACCGCGCCACGCACCCATTGGTTCGCGAAGTTGCGCACCCTATTGGCGATCCTCGGGCCGGGCCTGATCGTGATGGTCGGCGACAACGATGCCGGCGCCTTCGCCACCTATACGCAAGCCGGTCAAAACTATGGCACCACCCTGCTGTGGACCCTGATGCTGTTGATTCCGGTACTGTTTGTCAATCAGGAGATGGTGTTACGTCTGGGCGCCGTGACCGGAGTCGGTCATGCTCGGCTGATTTTTGAGCGCTTCGGAAAATTCTGGGGCGCATTCAGCGTCATCGACCTGTTTATCCTCAATGCCCTGACCATTGTCACCGAGTTTATCGGCATTACCTTTGCGGTCGAATTTCTCGGCGTGAGTAAATTGATGGGTGTGGGTATCGCCGCGGTGCTCACGATGGCCGCGGTCAGTACCGGTAGTTTCCGTAAATTCGAACGCTTTGCGATGGTGCTGGTGTTTGCGAGCCTGCTCTTGGTGCCGGTGCTGGTGATGGTGCATCCGCCGATGGGTCAGGTTGCGCGGGATTTTGCGATTCCAAATTGGCCGGCGCATTCCAAGCTCAGCGACGTGATGCTGCTGGTGATCGGCATTGTCGGCACCACCGTGGCGCCCTGGCAGCTGTTTTTCCAGCAAAGCTATGTGATCGATAAACGCATCACACCGCGTTTTCTGCAGTATGAAAAAGTGGATCTGTGGATCGGCATTGGTCTGGTGATGATAGGCGGCGTCGCGATGATGGCTTTTGCCGCGCAACTGTTTGGCGGACGACCCGAATTCGGCAATTTTACCGATGTCGGCGGCGTGCTCAGCGGTCTGGGTAAATATGAAGGGCGCCTACCTGCAGTCCTGTTCGCAGTCGCTTTGATCGACGCATGTATTATTGGCGCCGCATCGGTTTCGCTGGCGACGGCTTATGCAATCGGCGATGTCTTCTCGGTTCGTCACTCCTTGCATCGCAAGGTTAGCGATGCGAAAGGTTTTTACCTGATCTATTTCGGCATTATCGCTTTCGCGGCAACGCTGGTTCTGATTCCGGGCTCGCCGCTCGGGCTCTTGACCGAAGCTGTTCAGACGCTGGCCGGCGTGTTGTTGCCCAGCGCCACGGTATTTTTGTTGTTGCTGTGTAATGACAAAGCGGTGCTCGGTCCGTGGGTCAACTCGCAGAAATTGAATATTTTCACGGGCGCCATTATTTGGGTGCTGGTTATGCTGTCGGTGATTTTAACCGCGGCGACGGTGTTTCCGGACATCAGCGGCGCGACCATCCTGGCTATCTTGGGCGGCGGCAGCGTGTTTGCCGTATTCGGTTACGGCACGACATTGATATTGCGCAAAGACAAATCCAGTCCGGTGATGAAGGGCGCCACCGTCGCGGCCCTGGTCGAGCGTAATGAGCGCCGCGCCGGCTGGCGCATGCCGCCCATCGAGGAACTGCCGGCGCCCAATCTGACCTTGAGCAAGCGCATCTGGATGGGCGTGTTGCGTGGCTATTTGCTGATTGCGGTGGGATTGGTGGTGGTTAAGATTGTCGAAATGATGTTGGCGAAATAGGTCTGGCTTAGCCAACTCAGTTACGCCTAGGTAGCGGCGCCAATGGTGGTCGGCGCTATTCCTCAGCGCCCGAGTCGATGAAATCGTCCGGAGGCGTTTGCTCGTGTAACGCGGTGAATGCGCTGCGCTGCGCCGACGTCAGCGTTACCTTGAGTTGTGCCGCTACCGTGTCACAGAAGGCGTTTGCGTCGGCCAATTCGAGCGCCTGCCCGACCCGGTCATAGCTGGTGTTGGGCATCTTACCCTCCTCCTGCCGAAGCCACCTCACCACGATTGCGCGCGCTGCCTTACGCTGGGCGGTCGGCATTTCCGCCAGTAGCGTTTCAAGTTGCGCCAGACGTCGCGCATTGCGCACCAAGTGCGGCTCAGTGTCGCTGGAGAAAGAGACGGTATGACAGACGTCGTAAATGGTTTTCATATGCGTCACCTGACCCGGATAGCTGGCCAGTTGGATTTTAAAAGCCTTAAACGACTGTGCAGTCAGGGCCTGAATCACCCGACTTCCACCACCTCGCGCCCACCGCTGCTCAACGTAATGCAGCAGCCCCCGGAGTTCTCGCATGGACTTCGTGGATATGCCCTGCTCCTCACACAGCTGCAGGATCTGACAATGCCCCAGCAGGCGCGGCACATAGGTTGGAGGCACGTGGGTTCCAAACAAATCCAGACCATGCAGGCAGTTCAGGGCCGACCTCAGGCGGCGATCGTGGCGGGCCAACGGCGCCACGATCGCATTCTGCAGCGCTCCCGGCAACTGCAGAAACCCTGTCAGGGTCTCGGGGTCGCCGAGCGACTCACTGGCCGCCGTGGCGTGCGCGGCTAACAGCGACAGAGTGTGGGTCTGCGCCGCCAGCGATAACCCTGCGGGCAGCGTGAACGTGAAGTGCTGACGCTCAAGCTGCAGCAGAAAGCTGGCGTAGGCGATCGCACGTCCATTCCACGTCATAAGCGAGAGACCCGGACCCGACTCCGGCGCAGCATTAGCGGCTTCGCTGAGGCGGCCCAGGCCGATCTGGAAAGTTGCGCGCAGCACCGGGTTGCTCGGCTGCACGAGTGGTTGTGCGATCTGAATCATCGCCCTTGCAGTCGGGGCAGTCGGGGCCAACGATAGCCCGCCCGGTGTGTCAAGATCATACGCTTGACTGTGTGCAGCGGCGTTGGCGGCCAACCACGTGAGGAATCCGGTCGTACCGCGTAAGAAATTGAGCGTGCCGCCGGTGCTCATGCCCAACGCAACAAGTTGCGTGCTGTCAAAGCTTAGTGTGCCCTTCCCCCAGTGCCGCAACAACGAGCTATCCACCGGCGAGACTCGCTCATCCAAACGTGCCAGCAGTGCTTGCGCGCAGCTTAGTTGCTTCGATCCAGGTGCCGGGTCTATCTGCCGGTAGGCTCGCAGCAGCGCGCTGGCGAATCGGTCACGCGGCAGGTACATGCCACGGATATTGTCTGCCCCCGCGGTGTACGCTTGGCCCCAGATGCCGGTCGCGCCGCACTCACTGGCCTTGCTGTGCCGCAGCACCAGCCCCAAGACGGCGCGCAGATAACTTTGTGTCTGTGGTACGGCGCTGGTCTGCGCGATACAGGGCGCGCTCAGGCGCGGCGGGAACAAGCGCAGTTCACTGAGGCCCAGCGGCAGGCACTTTTGCGCGCCTGCCAGCCCACTGAGCAGCGCCATCAGTGTATCGCGCGGCGCGGCGTTCAACCGCGCCAGCGTCAGGCCGTATTGTGCCGCCAGCGCCTGGAGCGTATCGCCGTGGCGCGTGCCCATGCTCCACAGCAGCTCGCGCAAACAAGCGTCCGATGGCCCCGTCGGCCAAGGCGCATCGAGCTCGAGTTGGGCCAAGGGCACGCCGTATTGCTTGAGATGCGCGACCAACCTAGTGGCACGAGCGCGCTGCGGTTGAGTCAGCGGAAGCCGGCGTGGCGCAAGCCACTCAGAGTCCGTGGGCGGCACGCCAAAATACACGTCCAGACGGGGGTTGCCGGCGGTGGCATCCGACTCGGCATACAGCGTCATGCGGCGTAGCGTGCCGGCGTCGTCGAGCACCAGCGTTACCGGAATGCGGCTGCCGTCGGCCAACCTCCCCTCAAAGGTATGCGTGCTTCTACCATCCTCCTCGGTGGTCACCAAGCCGTCGAAGTTGTCCAGCCTGAGCACAGCGTCCAACACGGCGCGCTCCGTGAGGCTCAGCGGCATTCTGAGCGGGGCTAGGCGAATCGCCCCCAAGCCGGGCAGGTTCACGCTGCCCGGCAAGATAGCCGAGGCGGTCGGCGCGATCGAGTCGGCCGAGGCAAGCCGCACGCCGCGCGGCGTAAGATCGGCCCTTAGGTCATCTTGTTCCGGCTCGCTGGAATCTTCGACGATAGTTCGCGCTATACGACGACGCAGTCTGCTCCGATATGGAGCAGGAGCGACAGCTTTTTCCTGGCTTGCCAATGATTTTTTTTGAGTAAGCTGAGGTGTCGGCGCCTGTACTTCCTCTTCTTCAGCGCTACTATCGCTGAAAGTCGTCAGGTGAAATGGTTCTTCGGGCAGATCGGCGTCATGGAGGGTAGGCCCAGGGGAATCGACATCCTCCGATGCATCGCTAACGAACAAAGACAATTCGGGCGTACCGGCATCCCCATCGCTTTCCTGCTGTTTCAGCACGGGAAGCACCGAAGCGAGATCATCTTTATGGTCCGCCACGGCATCATGATCGTTGTCGATAAACATCGGCGAGCCTGGCCCCACACTGCCGTCGCTATGGCTCATGTCCATCGAATCCATGGTCTCGTCGGCCTCCAAAGTGCGCCGACGCTTTACCGATGATTCTGGTTCATCAATGAGCAGTGCGTCGATACCGCGTTTGACGCTGCGCGCACTTATCCGGCTAACGGTGCTGCCGCCACCCACACCATGCCTGTCGGACGCAGCATCCAACACGGTCGACGCGGCGTTGGTGTCAATCGCACGGCTTTTACCCGACACCGAAACCACGTCTTCGAATTTCACGCTTTTGCGTGCATATGTTTTGGCACCCGCTCCTTTGATTCCCTCGCCGAGAACGTTTCTCTGACGGCGTCGTAATGCTTTTTCCGTCTTGATATATGGCACGTCATCGATCAGCTCTTCCTGCTCCATCTGTTGCCGCACCTGATCTACGGGTAGGCGGCGTTGCCGTTTTGCAGTTGATGCTGCCCAAAGTTCAGCGACCGAGTTGCCTCTTAGGGTTGCCACGATATTCAATGTACTGCCTTCGATCTCACGCATACCCGTCGGAATCGTCAGAAGACGCGCATTGGATCGAGGCTGCATTAACGCATCTCGGAATCCGCGGGTCAGAAAACTACGAAATACCTCGATTTTTTTTGCATTGACCAAGTGGGGATATTTCCGGCATTCCTCCTTATGAATTTTCCGCAACAGCTCCGACCCCAATGCCTGGGCGGCCAGCGACGATTGCAGCTGGAACAGCCTGGCGTCGCTGAGCTTCAACTGTGAAACCACTGCGTCCGCCGCGTTTCTGCTCAAGGCGGTTTTCGGCTTTGCCGCTTCCGTGAAGGCCCATTTTTTTTCATCCAGACCGTCCTCAAGCTTCTTGATCAATTCTTTTTCGTTTTTCGGATTGTCCACCCAGGGACGTCCGACCAGACCGTTGCGGACCGTTGCCAAAAAACACACCGGCTCGCCTTGATCACCCAGAAGGCCCAGCGAAAACGCTTTTAATTCGGGATGCTTCGGGTTGACCATTTTTTCCCGGTCGGGCTGCGCGACTTGCAAAAGCCAATACCAAAAACGGTCTTCGACATGTCGTATATCGCTATCGGGTGAGAGCGCGCTCATAAGCTGGCTATGCACGCCTGCGCCATGTGTGTCATACAAATCTTCCATCACGCGCTCGATGACGTCTTCATTTTGATACTCGATCCGGTGCAAGGCATAAATCATCGGGCTATAGCTGGATGCCGTCGAATCGACACCGGGTGAGCGTCGATCAATCCCCGCGTCGGCGAGCATCCGGTCAACCGATTGGCGCATTACGTCACCCGAACCTGGCAGGTTCCACGAAGGATTAGCTTGAAAGCCGGCCGCTTCATTGAATAAATTCATCTCGGCCAGATCCTCGTCCTCGTTCATTGCCGCGAACAACGCGTCAAAGTCGAACTCATTGAGGAAATCCCGCTGTGGCGGCGGCCCCGTTTCCAGTTCGCGCAGCAGAGATTCACCGCGCCGCAGTTTGGCGTCCTGTTGTTCTGCTTGGGTGGCGGATGCTTGCGACATGCTCCGGTCGCGTTGCATCGTGCTGGCACGGCTTCCCCCTTCAGATGGACGCACCGGCGAGGCCGACATGAAAGCGCTCTGCTCACCCCGCGTCGCAACTGCTGCGGCCTCGAATGCCCTGGGCAAACTGACGGGCGCAACGGCGCCAGTCAGTAGATAATTCCACAAGGCTCGTAGTGCGGGGCTCAGCACATAAGCAGCTTCGCCTTCGTCCGGCGGTTCGATATAAGCATCCGCCAACCTGATTTGGACCTTGGGGTCCGCTAAGTCACGGTCGGCATCGAATTCGCCGATCAGGTGCCATGCACCTCCATTCGCCACGGGGCCGACTGGATAGCGCCGCAGCCATTCGATCGGATGGCCCGCGCGATCGAGCACCGGCGCGCCGTCTTTAAAAACGGGGCGGCCGTTGACCATGTCAGGCTGCGAAATAGTGGCGCGCAACCAGTCTGGAAAGCTCTTCTGCGCTCGGTCGGCGAATTCGATTAAGAGCCCGTGGCCGCTATAACGGTCGAGACTCCAGACCTCATGCACCACGCTCAAGGGCAGATAGGGTATGTCCGTCCCGGCAATCGTTCCCATCTCGTTGCGACGCCGATTTATCAGCGTCTGCAGTTCGTCGGCATTGCCGACCCGTACGTCACGCAAGCGATCTTTGCGCATGAAGACATAGAGATAGAGTAATTCGCCCGCTTCATCGCGGCGCCCATTGGTTTTACGCAGAATTTCCTGGTCCGCATGTCGGGTTACCTGCTCCCAGCCTTCTTCGTTGAGCAAATCGGTGATGGCCGAGACCAGATCCTCGCCCTCGAACAGCGCCGTCATATTGCTTGCCTGCCGTAAGCGGATTTCTTGCGGCAGGCTTAGGCGCAGCATCTCGGCACGCACATCACGTTTGGCGGCTTTTTGAATGATGATCGCCTTCGCCTGCTCTTTCATGCGGTTCACCGCTTGCGGGTCTTGCAGCTTGCGTTGGCGACGGTTGACGCGATCGATGGCCACATCGAGGGCGCGGCGGGACCGCAATTTTTTCTCCTCATACCACACAGCGCGCCGAGGTTCGGCGCGCAAGTCCCGCTCGATCTGTTTTTCCATTCTGCGCAGCACGCGGTGATCGACCTGGTTATATTCGCCTATGGCCCAGATCTCGCCGCTTTCGACACGGGCGACCAGTGCAAAATTGTTGCCATTGACAACTGCCACCGGATACCGGCCAAGCTGGTGAAAGCCCGGCAAGGGCTGTTTATTGTCGCGGCGCACATGCTGGGTAACGAATTCCCATAAGGTTTGCCCTGGCGGTAAATGTTTTTGGATAAACCGGCCGTTGCGCTTGTCAAAGGCACGAATCGGACGCATGAACATCACGGGCACTTTATAGGCGGCAAGTTCGCCGAAACGCTCGGCTGGCGCCAGTTCGGTGATCTGCCGGCCCTCGATTCGGCCGACGAATTGCGGCGCCTGTAAGTCATCTTCCTGCCCCGGTGGCGCGTAACTGAAGTGGCTATAAGCCGTGTAGTCCGCCGGGATCGATGCGCGATCTTCGTTGGCGGGCTGCAATAGGGCTTGCAACTCGTCGGCGCTCATATGAGGGGGCAGTCGTGCCCGCACACTTTGAAGGTAGTCACCCGGGTCACTCTTGTGCAAGGCTATGCTCATGAATTCCGCCGGCGTATCCAGACGCACTGCACGAATCAGCGAATGGCTGACTCTGGCGATGAGATAAATCACATGTCCTGCATCATCGTAGAATGGCGTGGGATAGCGTGCAATGTCGGGAAAGCCGGGGATCGGAATGGCGCCTTGTGCATTGCGCCTAACGATTTTCAGGATGAAATCCTCGGTCGGATCCTTAAGCCGTGAGAAGTCAATGTCTTCGTCGTCGGGATGCTGCCTGCGGTAATCCGTCTCGGCTAGTTCGCGCAACGGACCATGTCCCGTATCAAACCAGTTCTGCGCACGATCATAAGCGCGTATCTTGTCCAGATCTTTTTTCGGCAAGGGGTAGGCCAGCATGCGCGCCAAGCCAGCCTCCGTATCGGGCCGAATTTCGCGTATCCGATCTTCGTCTTCCGGATGATCGATATCCTTCAGCCGTATCAATACGGCAAGTCTCTTGACTGCGCCGGACGAATCCTTCAGCGCTAGCTGATATCTCTTCAGATCAGGATAATCGGCATCGACGATCTCGCCCGTGCCGTGCCGCACTCCCTTTTGGAGGACTTCAAGTACTTTGTCGATATTTACAGGGGCATCTGCAATCCCTGGAATGTCCTCGTCGTCGGGAAGCGCTTGCGCATAGAAAACCAAGGCATTGACTAAATTGACCATTTCTTTTTCGGCGGCATCGGCAGCATCGTTGGCTTCGCCATCCGAATCGCCATCGCTTTCCACGTGCGCCATCAGGCGTTCCAAATGCGCGGCAAGCGCAGCATCTACCGGCAAGCGCAGCATGTCACGGCGGATCCGTTCCGACGCTTCGTCTATATCCTCCCGCAAGGCCACAGCTTCACCAGCTTCGAACAAAACCAGCATGGCGAGTCGATCGCCGCCCGGCGTTTCGATCACCAGTTGCTGCAATGGTGCGTAGTCTTCAGGCAACTCGTCCAACTGGTCCAGTTCTTTCTGGCGTTCGATGGCGGCCAATGCATCAAAATAGCTATAGAGTAATCCGCCGGAGTTATTGTTCAAATGAAGAAAAAACCGTTCCAGAACCTGGTCTGGTGCATCCATGAGGCGGCTGACAAAGCCCTTGCGGCGTTCATCGTCATTGTTGATCTGTTCCAAGATCACAAGGCGATTCTCACGTATATCGAGATGAATATCTTGCAAAAAATTCTGTCTTTTGGTCAATAAAAGACGCACATTGAACTCGCCAAGCTGAACGGTGACACGCCACAGGCGTGCGGTAATCACTTCCGCTGCTTCGTCGTCATCGCGTCGCAATGCGTGCTGGATCTTGTCAAGAAATGCCTCAGGCTCCTCCAGCGATTCAAGTAAGTCTTCGGGTGGCGCGCCATTGATTCGGCGCATGCAATCGCTACGCAATCGTTCCAGCGCCAAACCGGCAGTTTGCGGGTTCAGCGTTAGCGGCCGGAACTGCCATTGACGCGCGCCCCGCCCCAGTATCATCGTGATCAGATTGGGTCGCGTGGCCGGACGCATATCGGTAATTTCCACGCGTTTTTGCGGTTTGCCGATGTCGTGCGCGCGCATCTGTACCAGCAAAGGCAAAAGTACCTCGCGGGATTGCCCGTCTTCGTGGGTCAGATCGTGCATACCCGAGCGGGCCCAGAAGAATCGTACCTGGCTATTGAATTCGTCTTGGTGGTCGTCGGCAAGATGCCCTAATCGCACGTCCTGAACATAGGCAT
>Ga0302178_10000463_pt1 | contig 37121 bp, 36 predicted proteins | sample I_Palsa_E1_3_FD_198790 | JGI IMG/M metagenome (GOLD analysis project Ga0302178, IMG submission 198790) | Peat permafrost microbial communities from Stordalen Mire near Abisko, Sweden - I_Palsa_E1_3 | ecosystem: Environmental > Terrestrial > Soil > Palsa > Peat permafrost | place: Sweden... | reverse complement strand
GCGTCGACTTGCCCGAACCGGACACGCCGGTAATGACGTTGAACTTGCCGTGCGGAATATCGACGTCGAGCGATTTCAGATTGTGCTCGCGCGCGTTGACGATGCGCACCACGTCCTCGCCTTCGACCGCACGGCGCGCCCGCGCCGCGGTCAGCGCCTCTTGCAGCGGCATGCCTTGCGATCCGGGCTCGGCGGCCGCGTCCATGGCCGCGTCGTATTGAAGCAACGCCTGGCCGGTGTAAGACTCCGCGCAGGCCTTGACCTGTTCCGTCGTGCCCGCGCATAGCACCCGGCCGCCGCCGTCACCGCCTTCCGGCCCCAGGTCGATCAACCAGTCCGCCGCACGGATCACGTCGAGGTTGTGCTCGATCACGATCAGCGAATGGCCGCCTGCCAGCAGCTTGCCGAATGCCTGCATCAGCTTGGCGATATCGTCGAAATGCAGGCCTGTGGTCGGCTCGTCGAACATGAAGAGCCTTGCCGCAGGCGGCTGCTTCGCGCTGCGGGCCGTGCTGGCCTGGGCCGTTTCCGCGAGGAAGCCCGCCAGCTTCAGGCGCTGCGCTTCACCACCGGACAAGGTCGGCACCGGCTGGCCGAGTTTCACGTATTCGAGGCCCACGTCGACGATCGGCTTGAGCACGCGCAGCACTTCCGCATCCGCAGCGAAGTACTGGATGGCTTCGCTGACCGTCAGTTCCAGCACATCGGCAATGCTCAAAGCACGTGCCGGCGTGCCGCGTTCGATCTTCACCTCGAGCAGTTCAGCCCGGTAGCGACGGCCATCGCAATCCGGGCAGCGCAAATAGACATCGCTCAGAAACTGCATCTCGATGTGCTCGAAGCCCGAGCCGCCGCAGGTCGGGCAACGGCCGTCGCCTGAATTGAAGCTGAACATACCCGGCCCGTAGCCGCGCTGCTGCGCGAGCGGCACCTTGGAGAACAGCTTGCGGATCTCGTCGAACGCGCCGACGTAACTCGCCGGATTCGAGCGCGCCGTCTTGCCGATCGGCGACTGGTCGACGAACACCACTTCGTTCACCTGCTCCGCGCCGACGAGGCGCCGGAACGCGCCGGGCGACTCGGTGGCCACGCCGAGATGGCGCGCCAGCGCCGGATAGAGCACGTCTTGCACCAGCGTCGACTTGCCGGAGCCCGACACGCCGGTGACGCAGACGAGACGCTGCAGCGGGATCTCAACGGTCACGTCCTGCAGATTGTGTTCGCTCGCCCCTTCCAGCACGATGCGCGGCGTGTCTTTCTTCACCGGCCGGCTCGACCAGTGCGAGACGTCGGCCACATGACGGCGTCCGCCGAGATATTCGCCGGTAAGCGTGCCGGATGAGCGGATGTCGTCCGGCGCGCCGTCATAAATGATCGTGCCGCCACGCTCGCCAGGACCCGGACCCATGTCGATCAGACGGTCCGCCGCCAGCATCACCGAAGGATCGTGTTCGACCACTACCAGCGTATTGCCCGCATCGCGCAGGCGGTGCATGGCTTCGACGATCCGGTTCAGGTCGCGCGGATGCAGCCCGATGCTCGGCTCGTCGAGCACGAACAGCGTCTTGGTGAGCGACGTGCCAAGCGCCGTGGTGAGGTTAATCCGCTGCACCTCGCCGCCCGACAACGTGCGGCTTTGGCGATCCAATGTCAGATAACCGAGCCCGACATCGCACAGATACTTCAGGCGCGTGCGTACCTCGGCAAGCAGGAGTTTCAACGCATCGTCGAGCAACGCGCTCGGCAGGCTCAGGTCGTCGAAGAAGCGCCGGATGCGCTCGATAGGCAGCAGCATCAGATCGTGCACCGTCAGGCCCGCCAGCGCTTCAAGCTGCGTGCGGTTCCAGTCCACCCCGCGCGGCATGAAACGCAGTGCCGGATCCAGCACGGTATCCGCGTTGGTTTTGGTGCCGAGGCGCCACAGCAGCGATTCGGTCTTCAGACGCGCGCCGCCACAGGTCTCGCACGGCGTGTAGCTGCGGTACTTGGACAGCAGCACGCGAATGTGCATCTTGTACGCTTTCGATTCGAGGTATTCGAAGAAGCGCTTCACTCCATACCAGTGGGTCTGCCACTTGCCGTTCCAGTCGGGCGAGCCGTTGATGACCCAGTCGCGCTGCGCCTGGGTCAGCTCCGACCACGCCGTATCGCGCGGAATGCCGGCCTTCGCCGCATAGCGCATCAGGTCGTCCTGGCACTCCTTCCAGGCGGGCGTCTGCATGGGCTTGATGGCGCCGCCGCGCAGGGTCTTGCGCGCGTCCGGAATCACGAGGCCCAGGTCGACGCCGATGACACGCCCAAAACCGCGGCAGACCTCGCACGCGCCATAGGCGGAGTTGAACGAGAACAGCGCGGGCTGCGGATCAGCGTAGCGCAGATCGCTGTCCGGATTGTGCAAGCCGGTGGAGAAGCGCCAGATCTGCGGCTCGGCGGACTCTTCCGCCGCCTGCGGCAACACGTAGACATTGACGCGACCGCCGCCGCGCTTCAAGGACGCTTCAATGGCTTCGACTGCGCGCCCCTTGTCCACCGCGCTCAGGCGAAAGCGGTCGGCCACCACGTCGAGCAGCTTGCGCGGGCCGGTGGCCGACTGGACCTCGCGCTGCGCCTGCACGCGCGTGTAGCCGCTCGCGGACAGCCATTGCTCGACCTCTTCCTCGGTCGCGGATTCGGGCAGTTCAACCGGAAACGTGACCACGAGGCGCGGATCGTCCTGCACGGTGCGCGCCGCCAGGTCGGCGTAGATCGTCTCCGGCGAGTCGTGCCGCACGGCCTGCGCCGTCTTGCGGTCGAACAGTTCGGCCGCCCGCGCGTAGAGCAGCTTCAGATGGTCGTTGAGTTCGGTCATCGTGCCGACCGTGGAGCGCGAACTGCGCACCGGATTGGTCTGGTCGATCGCGATGGCGGGCGGCACGCCGTCGACGCGGTCCACCTGCGGGCGGTCCATGCGGTCGAGGAACTGCCGCGCGTAGGCGCTGAAGGTTTCGACGTAGCGCCGCTGCCCTTCCGCGTACAGCGTATCGAACACCAGGCTGGATTTGCCGGACCCCGACGGGCCGGTGACGACCGTCATCTCGCCTGTGTGCAGGTCGAGATCGAGGTTTTTGAGGTTGTGCTGACGCGCTCCGCGAATGCGGATCTTTCCTGTAGATGACAATTTGTCCGACCGTCTGAATGAGTTGGCCACATCTTACGGCCGCTTCGCGACCGACGTGATTCACCGCGCCCGACCATACGGATCAATCGCCGCAGGGCGGTTTTGAAGGGAACACTATACTGTATATTTATACAGTTTTCCATCGACGGTGCGGGAGCGCGCTCCAGCCGCGGCGCAAGCGGCGCGCCACCGCCCGCCGACACCTCGGGAATACAGCGTAAGGCACCGATAGTTTCGGAAAGCCCTATCAAGCCAGTGACTTGCTACGATTCCCGCGATACATACGGGGACCACAACAATGAGTCGCGTGATCAGGATGCTATTGCTGGTGGGGCTGCTCAATCTGCAGGGGTGTGCGTCGTCGGTCGGGTCGTTTGCGACGGGAGCGGTGATCGGCGCGGTGGCCGGCGTGACCGCGCTGACCTGCGCGGTCGTATGTCGCTAAGTACCCACGTGCAAGTCCGCCAAAACGCCTCTGCCCGCGCCGTAGCGGGCTTTTCCGCTCAGGCGACGTGACGCAACTCAGCGCGCGCGGTTTGCGTAGCGCAGCTAAGTGGCGCAGCAACGCAACCTCAACGTGACGCCCTCTGCAACTAAACCGCGCTCAAAGCGGATCGTCCGGAAGCGCCCCGTCCTCCGCGTCCCCACCCATCACCGCACGCTTCCTCCGCACGTGATACGCGGTCAACAGCCCATGCGCCACCATATCGAGCGCCGGCTTTACGAGCCCGTTCTTGTCGGTCCATACCTTCGGCGTGAGCGCGCCGCTCAACGCCACGCTATCCGCATCGTTCAGAGCGAGCAAACCCGTCTGCACATCATCGTCGAAGGCAATCACGTTGACGAACAGCGTGTCGCCGTCGCCGGCAGTCGCCCGCACCTTGCAGGTCACAAAACGCTTGCCGTTCTGTCCCGTGCGGATCTGGGCCTCGCCGTAGAGCCGCCCACCTACCAGTCCATCGATCATCTCGTCCGCTCCGTTTGGCTTCGCCTGATTTCGCTTGATTTCGTTTTCGGCACGCGAGGCGTAAGCGCCTCGCGAAAGCCGTATGATCCCACGCGCGGACGTCGGCCTGCTTTAAAACGCGCTCTTCACGACGCCGCCATCGGCGCGCAGCGCGGCTCCGGTCGTCGCCGAGGCCAGCGGACTCGCCACATACGCTACCAGCGAAGCAATCTCCTCCGTCGACTCGAACCGCTTGATGAGCGAAGTCGGCCGCACATGCTCGAAGAATTCCCGCTCGACCTGGTCGACGGATTTGCCGTCGGCCTTCGCCAGACTCTCGACGAAGTCGCCCACTCCACGCGATTTGGTCGGCCCCGGCAGCACGCTGTTGACAGTAATCCCGGTACCGGCGACGGACTCGGCAATGCCGCGCGCCACCGCAATCTGCGCAGTCTTCGTCACACCGTAGTGGACCATCTCCGAGGGAATCTGCAGGCCGCTTTCGCTAGAAATGAAAATGATGCGCCCCCAGTTGGCGCGCTTCATGGACGGCAGAAACAGGCGCGCAAGACGCACGCCGCTCAGCACGTTGACATCGAAAAAACGCATCCAGTCTTCATCCGGAATCTCTTCGAACGGCTTCGGCTCGAAAATGCCCAGGTTGTTGACGAGAATCTCCACATCCGGATAGCGTCGCGCGAGTTCGTTGGCCGCCTCGGCTTTGCTCAGATCGCCCGCGTATCCCAGGACGTCTGCGCCGGTCGTGGATTTCACCTCTGCGACCGCTCGATCCACAGCCTCTTGCGAACGGCCGTTGACGATCACGCGCGCACCTTCCTGCACCAACGTCGTGGCAATCGCAAGGCCAATGCCCGCGGTACTGCCGCTCACGAGTGCCAGCTTGCCTTTCAGTTGCAGATCCATGTTCTTTCCTCTCTATCAGTTAGCCGCAGGTAAGCCGCAACTCAACCACGGATGAACCGCGCGCGCGGCCGGACGCCGGCGTGCGCTAAAAGCGTGACGGGATCAACCCGCTTCAAATTTACAGCAGACCGCCGCCGTCGACATCGACGACCGCACCGGTCATGAAACCGTTGGTCATCAGCAACCAGTACGCCTGGGCCAGATCGCCGGTCTGGCCGACGCGTCCGACCGGCAAGCCGCTGCCTGCCTTGGCGGCCATCGCCTTGCGCTCCGCTTCCGGCATCTCGCCCCACATGCCGGTCTCGACCATCCCCGGGCTCACCACGTTCACACGCACCGGCGCCAGTTCCTTCGCGAGCGTCTTGCCCATGATCTCGATGGCAGCGTTCATGGTCGCCTTCACTACCGCGCCCGGCACGGCCTTGCGCGCGAGCAACCCGGAGGTCAACGTGATCGAACCGGTCTTCGCAATGTAGCGCGCCGCCTGTTTGGCCGCGCGCAATTGACCGAAGACCTTGACGTCGAAGGCGCCTTTCGCTGTATCGAGATCGAGGTCCGCCAACCTGGAGGAGGCAATCACCGGGCCGGAGGTCACCACCAGATGATCGAGCGCACCCAGCTTGCTGAAAAAGCGCTCCACCGCGGCGTCGTCGGTGATATCCAGCGTCGCCGTTTCGATCTGCTTCGACCAGTCGGCGGGCGCCGCCCGCCGGCCGACTGCAATGACCCGCGCGCCTTCCGCGGCCGCCCGTTCCGCCACCGCACGACCGATCCCCGACATGCCACCGATCACCACCACCGTTGCGTCCTTCATGTTTGTCTCCTTGAGAGATTGACGATGAGGGGATTCTGATTGGGTGCCATCCTTTTGATAATTGGGATAGCATTTGAATAACTTTCAAATCCAAACAGACAATGGCAACCGATCGACTCGGCGACATGGCGTTATTTGTGGAGGCGGCGGCGCTCGGCAGCCTGTCGGCGGCCGGCCGCAAGCTGGGACTCTCGCCGGCGGCCGCGAGCGCGCGGCTCCTCAAGCTCGAGGCCTCATTGCATGCGCGTCTGTTCGAGCGGACCACGCGCCAGTTGCGCGTCACAGACGAGGGACGGCTTTACCTGCACCACTGCCGCATCGCGCTGCAGGCCATCGAAGACGCCGAAGCCGCGCTGCAGGCGGGACAAAACCGGGTGCGCGGCAAGGTGCGAGTTTCGGCCACCTCAGACTTTGGCCGCAACCTGCTATACCGCTGGCTCGACGAATTCAGCGGGCTGCACCCGGAAGTGAGCTACGCGCTCACGTTGTCGGATTCGGTGTCGAACCTGCTGCAGGAGGACATCGATCTGGCGATCCGTTTCGGCCGACCGCTCGACAGCACCCTCGTCGCCCGCCCTCTTGCGCCGAACCGGCGCGTGCTGTGCGCCGCGCCGGATTATCTGGCGAGGTATGGCGAACCGAAGACACCGGCGGATCTCGCGCAGCACCGCTTCATCCTGCTGATGACGGCGGCCGGCCTGCAGAATGAATTTCACTTTGCACAGGACGCCGAACGCGTGACTTACAGCGTCCCTACCGAGCAGGTCTGGGAGACCAACGACGGCGCGCTGGCACGGGCGTGGGCGCTAGCCGGCCATGGGATTGCGCACAAGTCCATCTGGGATATCGCCGCGGACGTGCGCGCCGGCGCGCTCACCATTCTGCTGCCCGACTGGAGCACCAACGAGGCCGGCGTGCATGCGCTCTTTCACGGCAACCGCTATATGGCGCCGCGGGTGCGTGCCCTGCTGGACTTTTTGATCGAGCGGTTCGCGCAGGCGAGCGAAGAGTTGCTCGGCGATCGCGCCTATCTGCCGGAGCGGCTGCAGCAGGATCTGACGCGCTCGCGTTAGCGGGGCGCAGCGCCCGCGCCCACCGCCGCTTCGAAAATATTCCGCAGCCATTGCGCAAACACCCTCACGCGTGACGACAACTGACGGCTCTGCGGATAGAGTACCGAAACCGGCATCGGCGGTGGCGGGAAGTTCTGCAGGATTTCCTGCAGGCGCCCGGTCCTCAATTCCTCAGCGACGCGGTAGCGCGGCACCTGCACCATCCCCAGCCCTGCTACCGCCGCGCCCGTGTAGAGATCCGTCCCCGATACGGACACGACCGCATCGAGATTCATCCCGCTCACCCGCCCGTCGATTGCGAATTCGAGCGGCACAGACTTGCCCGTCGCACTCGACAGGTAATTGACCGCACGGTGCGCCGATAACGCCGCCAGATCAGCCGGCTCGCCGTACCGCGCAAGATACGCGGGACTCGCGACGGTCACCTGTTCGAGTTCTGCGACGCGCCGACCCACCATCGAGGAATCCTGCAAGCTCCCCGCCCGCAGTACGCAATCGACGCCCTCGCGCACCATGTCAACCAGCCGGTCATCCTCGCCGAGCTGCAGTTCGATCTGCGGGAACTGTGTCAGAAAGGCCGGCAGCGCCGGCACGACGAAATGACGGGCGAGCGTCCCCTGCAGGTTGGCCCTCAACAAGCCCTTGGGCGCGGTGTTGCTGAAGGACGCCTCCGCCTCCTCCAGATCGGCGATCAGGCGCACGCAACGGCGGTAGTAGGCCTCGCCGTCGTGCGTCAGCCGCACCGTGCGGGTGGTGCGCTCGAGCAGGCGCGTGCCGAGCCGCTGCTCCATCCGCTTCAGCAGATTGGTGACGGTCGCTCGCGGAATCTGCAGATCGTCCGACGCCTGGGTAAAGCTTTGGCGCTCTGCGATGCGCACAAAGACCCGCATTTCCTCAAAGCGATCCATTCTGCGTGGCCCCCGGCCATTGTTAAAGTTAATGGAACGATGATACCAAGTTGCAGCCAATTATCTTTAAAACGGAATGATCCATGATTCATCTCACGGACCCGCCACGTTGAATCAAGCAGCTGAGTCGCGACACCGGGGCCACCTGCACAACCACTCACCCTGAGGAAACGAATCATGAACAACGCAAACCACACCCAAGTCGCCATCGTCACCGGCGCCTCGCGCGGCATTGGCGCAGCCGTTGCCCGGCGTCTCGCCAACGATGGCTTCGCCGTGGTCGTCAACTACGCCTCCAGCGCCACAGAAGCCGACGCGCTGATCGCTGAACTGAAGGCAACCGGCGCGCAGGCGATTGCGGTAAAAGCCGACGTCTCCAAGGCCGACGACGTGCGCCGGATGTTCGAGACCAGCGAGCAGCAGCTCGGCAAGGTCGACGTCCTCGTGAACAATGCAGGCGTGCTGAAGACCGTGCCGCTCGCCGACACCAGCGACGCCCTGTTCGACCAGACCGTCGACATCAATCTGCGTGGCACCTTCAATACGCTGCGCGAGGCGGCGGCGCGCCTGAACGACGGTGGCCGCATCGTCAACTTTTCGAGCACGACGCTCGCTCTGAATATGCCCGGCTACGCGGTCTATAACGCGACCAAAGCCGCCGTCGAAGCATTCACCCACGTGTTCGCCAAGGAACTGCGCGGCCGCAACATCACCGTCAATGCAGTAGCGCCGGGCCCGATTGCGACCTCGCTGTTCCTCGACGGCAAGACCGAAGAACAGATCCAGACCTTCGCGAAGATGCCGCCGCTGCAACGGCTCGGCCAGCCGGACGACATTGCCTCAGTCGTGTCGTTCCTCGCCGACCCGGACGCGGCCTGGGTGAACGGGCAGATCCTGCGCGCCAACGGCGGCATCGCCTGATGCCTGACCCAACTCATCCCATCCCTGACAAGAAATCAAACGGAGAGAAATCATGCACAAGGTCATTCTGGTTACGGGCGCCGGCACCGGTATCGGCAAACTGACGGCCCAGGCACTCGCTGAAGCCGGCCACATTGTCTACGCAACGATGCGCGATGTGGAAGGCCGCAACAAACCGCGGGCCGACGAACTGCGCGCACTCGGCGAGGCGCGTGGCATCGCCTTGCATCCGCTCGAGCTCGATGTGCTGTCGCAAGCGTCCGCCGATGCCGCCGCTGCAACGATCATGCGCGAGCAGGGACGCATCGACGTCGTCATGCAGAACGCAGGCCATCTGGTGGTAGGTCCAGCGGAGGCGTTCACGCCCGAAGAGATGGCGAAGGTGTTCGACACCAACCTGTTCGGCGCGCAACGCGTGAACCGCGCCGTGCTGCCCTATCTGCGCAAGCAGGAGGCCGGGCTGATGTTGTGGATCAGCAGCACCACGACGAAGGGTGGCTTTCCTCCGTTCATGGGCCCGTATGGCGCGGCGAAGGCGGCGATGGATTCGCTCGCGGTAACGCTCGCTTATGAAATTGCACGCTTTGGCATCGAGACGTCGATCGTAGTGCCGGGCGCGTTTACGCAAGGCACCGCGCACTTCCCAAGCGCCGGCAAACCCGCCGATTCCATCACTTCCGCCGCGTACAGCCGTTATGACGGTGTGATGGACCAGATCGGCGAGCGGCTCTCGGCGCTCACGCCTCCTGATGCCGATCCGCAAGCCGTCGCCGATGAAATCGTGCGCATTGTCGGCCTGCCCGCGGGCACCCGGCCGATGCGCTCCGTGATCGATTTTGTCGGCGACGGGGCGCGCGAAGTCCTGGACGTTTCGGAGCACGTGCGCATCGAGTTCGCGAAGCGGATCGGCATGGGCGATCTGCTCGACGCGAAAGTCGCGCGCTAAACCACTCGCGAAGGTCTGGCGAGCGTGCCATCATGGGACCTGAAGCAGCGGCGGCGTACGCCCGCCGCTGAACCCAACCGAGGCACTGGAGTTTGTCCATGACCGAACGCGAGACGCTGCATCCGTTGCGCCCCATGCTGAAGAACTTCGTGTGGGAACACGGCCGGATCGGCACGCGCTATCTCGACTGCAGCGATGGCGAAGTCAGATTCGACGACGGCAAGAAGTCGCGCTTCGCCGCTGAAAAATACCTTTATGTGCCGCTCGGCAAAGACGCCGTCGACGACCCCAAGGTTGACGGCCCCTCCATCCGTGAAGCCGCGTTAGACCGCTTCCTGCGCGCGGCCCAACTGGGCAAACCGGAGGAGGCTGGATCGCCCGCGGATGTGCAGCGCGCGGCGCAAGACTGCATGGAGCTGGCGGTTTTCAGCGCCTATCAACAGGATGCCCAGGAGGCGCAAGCCCGCTATGCGCAAGAGGCGATGTTCGACGACGAGATCCGCGCCGCGGTCGTCGCCGATATCCGGCGCATGTATGCAGGCATGCGGGAACACCTCGCGCTGTATGACTTCACCGTGCTGTACGGCTTTCCCGCGCCGCTGTTGTTCAGCGATATGCCCTTCGTCGACTGGCGAGTGCGCGTGAAGCCCGCGCTGCCGCTTGTGTCGCTACCGCTTGGCCCCTACGCGTTGCTGGTCGGAACACCGTCAGGCAGAACGAGCCGCGTTGCACCGGTGGTCTGGAAAACCGCTGTGTCGATGGGCTCATTGAAGGACCATAACCGCCTGCAGGTGGAGCGTGCACGTCTGTGGCTGGTGGCGACCTCCGATGATCAGCTCGTGGCAGTGCAGCCGCGCTTTCGCCCGCCCGAGCCTGACGCGCCGCAGCCGTAATTTTCGCACCTCCGCCCCCTCTTATCCGCACACTGCCGCCCCCCCCCCCGCGCCTTTTCCGCGGGGCGGTTCAACCCGCCCGTGCTTGCCCAGCTTGACACCGGCAGGCGCGTTGCCTCGTTATTACCTGCGATGTAATTGAACTCCTGCGTACGATCGCTACCATGGCAGTCATCTCCTCTCGACGCCGGTGCAAAAACCGCACCGCCACGGAGATACCAATGCAGTCATGTTCAATCAAGCAAGCAAGGAGTTAGGAATGCAAACCTTTACCGTTCACACTACCGAATCGGCACCCGAACAGTCCAAGCCAACCCTGCAGGCGCTCACGCAAAAATTCGGCTTCCTGCCCAACGTCATGGCGACGATGGCCGGCAACCCCGTTCTGCTGAACGGGTTCGCCGGCAGCTTCGGCAGCTTCCACGGCGGCAGTCTCGACGAGTGCGAGAAGCAGGCGCTGCTGCTCACCAACGCAGTCACGATCAAGTGTCCGTGGACCGTTGCGGCTCACTCGACCTTTGCCCTCGAGGACGGCATGGCGGAAAGCGACGTCAAAGCCATGCGCGAGGGGAAATTGCCCGCCCACCCGAAGTACGCAGCGCTTTCGGCCCTCACGCGGGCTCTGATCGAGAAGCGCGGCAATGTGAGTGACGCGGAGATCGAACGCTTCATTTCTGCGGGCTATTCGCAGAGCCAGATCTTCGAGGTGATCACGAGCATCGGCGTTTCCACGATGGCCGCCACCACGACTAACATGGCGGGTACGCCGGTCGAGGACCGCTTCAAGGCGCAAGCCTGGTCCGCCGCCTAAAGCAGAATGCGCGCGCAGGATCCGTTTCACGCCGGGCCCTGCGCGCGCCCTTCTGCCAGAATGAAGATGTGCGGCACATCAGCCGAACCCACTTGCGAAGATAGCGCGCGATGAATGCACCGAACCTCAATTCAAAGCTGCCGGCCACCGAGCTGGGCGTGCTGCTGCGCCACTGGCGAGACACGCGCGGCAGGAGCCAGATCGACCTCTCGCTCGATGCGGGCGTGTCGCAACGGCACATCAGTTTCATCGAAAGCGGACGTAGCGTGCCGAGCCGCCAGATATTGATGGATCTGGCTCAGGCGCTCGACGTGCCGCTGCGCGAACGCAACACCTTGCTCCTCGCGGCGGGCTACGCCCCCCTTTACGCGGAAAGCGCATGGAATGTGCAGGAAATGCAGAGCATCACCCGCGCAATGGAACGCATGCTGCGCCAGCACGAACCGTTTCCGGCCCTTGTGATGGACCGCTACTGGAACGTGCTGATGACCAATGAGGCCGCGCCCCGCTTTTTCAACTGCTTTATCGACATGGCGGCTCGCACGGGACCGCGCAATATGCTGCACCTGGTGTTCGATCCGCAAGGCATGCGCCCGTTCGTCGTCAATTGGGAAGCGGTCGCGCAAAGTCTGATTCAGCGGGTTTACCGCGAATCGGTTGGCCGCGTGATCGACGAGAAAACGCAAGAACTCCTAAGCGCCCTCCTTGCCTATCCGGATGTGCGGGCCGAGTGGACGAACCCCAAGACGCTGGGCGCCGTGCCGGCCACGCCGCCGCTGCCTGTCATCCCGCTTAGCTTTGCTAAAGACGGCCAGGTGCTGAACTACTTCTCGATGGTCACGACCGTCGGAACCCCGCAGACGATCGCCGCGCAGGAACTACGCATCGAATGCATGTTCCCGGCGGACGACCAGACGGAGATGCAGCATGAACGGCTGATCGGCGACGCTTCGCACGGTGGTGCATAGGGCTAGTGCGATGTATCCGACAACGTCGCCAGCGAGGCCGCGTGGTAATTCAACCCTTCGCCCGGATCACCAGCTCGGGAAAACCTGAACGCGCATCGTGCTCGCGTGAAAAGCGATGCTCAGGCAAAAGCGCCAGCAATATCTCCGCGGTGGTACGAACAGTACAGCCGCGCGCCACATGCCCACCAAACACCTGACCGCGCGCGTCGGAAACGGACATGTGCAGATGCGCGCCATCGGGCGAGATCGATCCGGCGAGCGTGAGAATCTCCAGATCGCCGCGTAACTCGGTCGGTTGCTCGACGCCGGCGAATCGCAATTGCGCCACACTCAGACTACCGATGCCCTGCAGCACGAAGGCCGCCGTCAGATTGAGTTCGCGTAGTGCATCTTCGAGTGCGCCGCGCAGGTCGTCGCCGGGAGACAGGCGCAAGGGATGGGTTTGCATCGCTCGGCTCCAGGTTGGCCGTGTTCACGCGGAATGAGACGTGACGCTACGCATATTGTGCCATCCGGACGTCAGTCGGGATCGTGCAGATGCTCGACCAGATAATCGATCAACGCCCGCACCTTCAGCGGCAAAAACCGGTTCGGCGGATAAAGCAGCCACACCGAGCCAACATAAGCCTGTCCTTCGAGCGCCCAGTCGCGCAATACCTGCACCACTTCGCCGCGCGCAAGCGCGCTTGCCGCCGTGAATTCCGGCACGTTCGCGATGCCGAAACCCTGCTGCGCCGCTTCGAGCCGCGCGCCGGCATGATTGGCGATATAGCGCCCGCGCACCTCGACGGTCTGCGTGTGGGTGCCACGCCGCAAACGCCAGCGGTTGTCGTCCGCCGTTTCGCCGAGATAGAGGCAGTCGTGCTGTGCGAGTTCGCGCGGCTCTAGTGGCGTGCCACGTGCTTCCAAATAGGCTTGCGACGCACACAGCACCCAGCGCACTGACCCGATCCGACGCCCCGCCAAACCAGGCGGCGGTCGCTCAGTCAGGCGGATCACGAGGTCGAGATCGTCGTCCAGCGGATCGGCGTCGTGGTCCGCATACAGCAACTGTAGATCGACCTCTGGATAGGCGCGCAAAAAATCAGGCACGAGCGGATGGATCACCGTTCTTGCGAACTGCGTCGGCGCGCTCACGCTCACCTTGCCTTGGGGCCGGCCGGCCAGTTGACCGGCGGCGTCGACCGCGCCCGAGGCCGCGCTCACCATCTCGCGGCAGTAACGCGCCACCTGCGCACCCGATTCGGTGACCCGCACCTTGCGCGTTGAGCGCTCCAGCAGGCGAGTGGCGAGCGCTTCCTCAAGGCGCTTGATCTGCCGGCTGACCGTCGAGGGCGTGCTGCCCAGCTGGCGCGCCGCCACCGAGAAATTGCCGGCATCCACGACGCGCGCAAACACCGCCATATCGGGCAACAAGGCGAAGAGTTCGTTGGGGTTCATCGTGGCCGCGGAAAGAGGATCGTCATAAAGGATCGCGCAAAAGGCCAGCGTCCCGATTAATGCATTCGCGACATAAAAGCTGTGCACTGCGACCCGATTATCACCCCGTGCGCAACACTCGACAATACGAATCCATCCCCCGAGGTTCGCTATGTCCAGACCAGAACGCCTGCAATTCCTCTCCGACCTGATGCTGCTGGCCGTCGCCGTCGTCTGGGGCACCAGCTACGGCGTCGCCAAGAGTGCGCTCGGCTATTACCCGGTTCTCGGCCTGCTTGCGCTGCGCTTCGGCATCACGTTCGTGATGTTGTCGCCCGCGCTGCGCCCGCTGCGTCACGCCGATGCCCGCACGTTGCGCGGCGTGCTCGGCGCCGGCGTGCTGCTGTTCAGCATCTTTCTGTGCGAGACCTTCGGCCTGCTGCTCACGCGCGCAGCCAACGCAGCGTTCCTGATCAGCCTGTGCGTGGTGCTGACGCCGCTCGTTGAGTGGTCGCTTCTCAAGCGCCGTCCGAGCCGCATCGAATGGGTGGCTGTCGGGCTGTCGTTACTGGGTGCGTGGCTACTGGCCGGAGATGGTGCCTTCACGCTCAGTCCCGGCGATGCGCTGATTCTCGCGGCCGCGGTACTGCGTGCGGTGACCGTCTGCGTGACCAAGCGCGTGATGCGCGACGCAGCGCTGCCGCCTTTGACGGTGACCGCAGTGCAATCCGGGGTCGTGGCGTTCGGCAGTGCAGCGGTGGCGCTGGTGTTTGCGCGCGACCAGTGGCAACACGTGCCGTCTTTTGCAGGACATCTGACGTTCTGGGGCTGCGTGTTCTATCTGGTGCTCGCCTGCACGCTGTTTGCGTTCTTCGCGCAGAACTACGGAATCAAACGCAGCAGCCCGACGCGCGTGGCGTTACTGATGGGCAGCGAACCGGCGTTTGGCGCGTTGTTCGCGTGCCTGTGGCTGGGAGAAAGTATCTCGCCGATGGCGTGGGTCGGCGGCGGGCTGATCGTGGCGGCGTCGTTACTGGCGACCGTGCGTTGGCGCAAGGCGCTGCCGGTTAAGGTTTCGACCGGGTCGCAGCAGGCTTAGCGCTGGCGATGGAGCTTGACGGCCTGGACCCGACCCATTGGCCGTAGTAGCGGTTGCGCGCTGCGGCCGCAACCTGCCGCCGCAGCCTATCCATCAACAATCGCACTCTTTACTTCGACGCCACCCGCCCGCGCTGACTCACCACTTCGCCGCGCTGAAACACATACTCGACGCGCTCGCCCTGCCCGGTCAGGACGTTGATATCTCGCAGCGGATCGCCGTCCACCACCAGCACATCCGCAATCGCTCCGGCGGCAATCACACCCAGCTTCCCGACCCGGTCGACAATCTGCGCCGCAATCGTCGTGGCCGAGCGCAACGTCTCCAGATTGCCCAGCACCTCAGCGCGGATCCGCAACTCGTCGCTCTGGAACGTATGCATCTCGCCGAGCAAGTCAGAGCCGAAACCCATCGGCACGCCGGCGCGCGCATAGATCTGCAGCGAGTCGCGTCCGGCTTGCCGCACCATCTCGACCTTGGCGATCGAATCGGCCGGCATGCCATAGTCGGCCCCGTGCTTCGCCAGTGCGTCATACGTCACCAGCGTCGGCACCACGAAGGCGCCATGCTCGTGCATCAGACGCGCGGCGTCCTCGTCCACGAGGTTGCCGTGCTCGATCGTGCGCGCGCCACAGCGAACGGCGCGTGAAATCGCGCGGCCGGTATACGCGTGTGCCATCACGTAGGTGTTCGCCGCCTCAGCTTCGGCGACAATCGCGCGGATTTCGTCTTCCGAATACTGGGTGTTGCCGATCGGATCGGTCGGCGAGGCGACGCCGCCCGACGCCATGATCTTGATCTGCGTCGCGCCCTTCTGGATCTCTTCGCGCACCGCAAGCCGCACGGCATCGACGCCGTCGACAACGCGCGCAATCGCCCCGGCACGAAAGCAGCACGAGCACGGTTCGAGCGTGTCGCCGCGCGGACGGAAATCGCCATGTCCGCCGGTTTGCGAGAGCGCCTTGCCGGACGGGAAAATACGCGGTCCTGGGATGAGTCCGCCCTCGAGCGCCTGGGTCAGCCCCCAATCGGCGCCGCCCGCATCGCGCACCGTCGTGAAGCCGCGGCCGAGCATTGCCGAGAGAACCGGCAGCGCACGGATCGCAGCGAGGATATTGGGTTGAGCCGCACTCGTGCCGAGGTTCGCGCTCGAAGCGAGCACATGCACGTGACAATCGATCAGGCCCGGCATCACCGTCTTGCCGCACGCGTCGATGAGGCGCGCCCCCGGCAGATCCACCGGCCGGTCCGTGACTTCGACGATATGACCGTCTTCGATCACCACATGATGATGTTCGAGCAACGCGCCCTGCGACAGGTCCAGTACGTTGCCGCCGCTGATTACCGTGATGGTCATGAATAGCTTCCTGGCTAGATGAGGGAACCGGCGTCAGCCGCGCAGGCGGCGCGGGTCGCGCACATAGAAGGTTCCGATGAGACTGATGGCCGCGGCGATCATCACGTAGATGGCCGGCGCCATGTTGCTGCCGGTGGAGGCGATCAACCACGTGATAAAGAACGGCGCGAAGCCGCCGAAGATCGTCACCGCAAAATTGTAGGCAACCGAGAGGCCCGTCGACAGCACTTTGGTGGGGAACAGTTCGGCAAAGGCGGCGAGGATCGGGCCGGTATAGGCAGCGATCAGCAGTCCGAAGATGCCTTGAAACACGAGCAGCGAGGTCAGACCCGGCGCCCGGTTGATATATACAAACATCGGCCACGCGAGCAGCAGGATCGCGGCAGCGGCGCCGGACAGGAATCGCCGGCGGCCATAGAGGTCGGCAAGCCAGCCCACCACCGGCGAGAAACACATGATCATCAGACCGCCCAGCATCCCCGCGAGGAAGCCCTGCGCCTGCGGCAGATGCAGCGTGCGTACCGAGTAGGTCGGCATGTAGAACAGCAGCACGTAGGTGCATGCGGTCCAGAGGATCACCATCGAAAAGCTGGCGAAGGTCTCGCGCGGAAAGTTTTGCAGGACTTCAGCGAGCGGCGAATCCTTCTTCGCCTCCTCCGCTACCGCCATGAAGGCCGGCGTTTCGTCCATCCGGCTGCGAATGAAGTAGCCCACCGGCCCAATCAGGATGCCGATCAGAAACGGCATTCTCCAGCCCCACGAATGCAGCGCATCGGCGCTCAGCCACGCCGTCACAAAGGTGCCGACGGCAGCGCCGAGCAACACGGCGAAACCGATGCTCGACTGGATCCAGCTCGAGTAATACGCGCGTTTTTCCGGTGGCGCGTACTCGGTCAGAAACGCGGTGGCGCTGCCCATTTCACCGCCGGCCGAGAAACCCTGCAGCAAGCGCGCCAGCACAATCAGAACGGGCGCCCATACGCCGATCTGGCTGTAGGCGGGTGCGAGACCGATCAGCGCCGTGCCCGCCGCCATCAGCAGGATGGTCAGCGACAACGCCGCCTTGCGCCCCACTTTGTCCGAGTAGATGCCCAGCACGATGCCGCCCACCGGACGCATGAAAAAGCCGACACCGAAAGTCGCTACCGTCAGCAGGAGCGAGGTCAGCTCATTGCCGGTGGGAAAGAACAGCTTGGCGATGATGACCGCAAAGAAGCTATACACGGTGAAGTCGAACCACTCTAGGCCATTGCCGAGCACGGTCGCGAGAATCGCGCGGCGCCGCTGTCGGGCCAGTGAGTCGAGCGGCAGCGCGACATGCGGTGAAAGCGTTCCTTGCATGGTCTCTTTCCTCATTTGAATGAGCCGTCAGCATCGCGCCGGTTCACGATTGAACGGCGCCCCCGCATGCACAAGACCGATCCTAGAGGAGACCTGGTTTTTTTCTGAAACGAAAGAATCGCATGCATGCATGCGTGCGGCGCATGCGAACGCTCTTTCTATGCCGCAGGCAGCACCGGCTGCTGCTCCGCCTGCTCGAACAGCCAGCTCGTAAACAGGCGGCCCGCCTGGTTCTGCGAGCGGTCGTTCGGCGATACCACGTAGTAGCCGCCGCCATGACTTGCCGATGCGCGCGTGGCCCGCACCAGCAATCCTTCGGTGAGGCATGCGTCGATCATGTGGCGCCAGCCGAGCACCACGCCCTCGCCGAGAATCGCCATCTGCACCAGTTGCGGATAATGATTCACCACCACCGATTTCGGCGAGTCAGGCATCTGTATGTCGTTCAGTCTGAACCATTCCGGCCATGACATCCACTGCCGCTGACCGTCCTCCTGCATCAGCAACGTCTCCTGAGCGAGGTCGGCAGGCTCCAGCTGACGGCCGCCGAGATAGCCGGGCGAGCAGACCGGATAGACCTCCTCATCAAAGATCCGGCGCGCGGTGAAATGCGGTTCGGCGCGTTGTCTGATGTAGTACAGGCCGACGTCGAATTCCGCCGGCGAGAGCGAGGCGAGCCCATCGCGCACGATCATGCGCACATGGACGTTGGGATACGCCGCGCGAAAGGCGCCGAGGCGCGGTGTCAGCCATAACACGGCGACGCCCGAAGAGCAGGCCACGGTCAACTCCTGGTCGCCGTAACGCTTCATCACGTCGAGGGTGGCTTCCGAGCAGTGGGTCAGCAGCCACTGCACGTGCTTCGCGTAGCGTTCACCGGCGATGGTGAGCCGCAGCGACCGATGCTCGCGCACGAACAACGAGCGTCCGAGGAAATCCTCGAGCTGTGCGATCTGGCGGCTGATCGCGCTTTGCGTCAGATGCAGTTCGGCAGCGGCCTTGGTAAAACTGGCATGGCGCATGGCCGATTCGAACGCAATCAGACATTGAAGCGGCGGAAGCGGTGCGATACGCATGATGAGCTTGCATGGGGTTCGATTAGCGTCATCATAACGCCCTGGATTTGCGGCTCAATTGCACTCGAGCGGAGGAGCGCCTATCTTAAGGACTAGCCGGCGCATCGCCGGATGGCCGCCGCACATTGCAGGGAGTGCTTCATGATCACGCTCTATTCGTACCCGGGCTTATATGGGCTTGAAGACAACAACCCCTATGGGCAGAAAGTATTCGCCTTTCTGCGGCTCTGCGGCTTGCCTTTCGAACACCACCATATCCTCGATGCGAAAGCGGCACCGCGTGCACAGTTGCCCTATCTCGTCGACGAGGCAACGACGATCGGCGACAGCGACGCGATCATCGCGCATCTGAAGCAGAAATACGCGTCGCCTATCGACGACGCGCTCACGCCTCCGCAGCGCGATCTCGATCTGCTCATCCGCCGCACGCTCGACGATCTGTACTGGGTGATGTCATATTCGCGCTGGGCCGATCCGCGTTTTTGGCCCGTTTTCAAGGATGCGATCCTGTCGACGCATCCAGGCGTCACCGCAGAGGCGCTTGATGGCGCGCGAAAATACAACTTCGAGCGCTATCACTATCAGGGCATCGGCCGCTTTGAGGCCCAAGAGGTCTATGCGCGAGGCGTGGCCGATCTGCAGGTGTTGTCGAATCTGATCGACGACGAGAGCTTCCTGTTCGGTGCTGAACCGGCCAGCACCGACGCAAGCGTGTATGGCTTCGTCTCCAATATCTACTTCTACGACATCAATACGCCGCTCAAGCAATTCGTCCTGTCGCAGGCGAATCTGGTGCGGCATTGCAAGGCGATGCGAAGCGCGGTGAACGGGGCGCTCGCTGCCTGATCGCCCCTACTTCCCATTCGTCTCGTGCATTTGCTGCGCAGCGGCCTTGTAGTCGTAGGTCGGGTAGAACTCCGTGCGATAACCACCCCACGCGGTATTTTCGATGGCGCGGTTCACTTCGCGCAGGCGGTTGGCCGGCACACGCAAGGTGACGACCTGACCGATGCCCATCATCACGTACCACGAAACGACCTCGATGCCAGGCGGCGGAAAGGCTTTGAAGAAACCCTGCGCGCGTAACTCGTCGTTGATTTTCGGCAACGGTTTCGATTCGTCGTGCCGCAGGAAAATGGTCAGCAGGAAAGTGTCGTCGCCGGCGGGCACAGGTGCCGCGCTTGACGCGCCTGGCGCTGAGGGAACATCAGTGGCAGCGGTCGTTGCGGCGGGCGGTGCAGAATCCGCGCTCCACGCCTGCCCGGACATCCCTGTTAAGGTCATCGCCAGCACGGAACACAACAGACTACGGCCGAGTATCGTTATCGACATCAATTGCCTCCAGTGAAAATTCAATGAGAAGCACGGACACGCCATGCCGGCCGTGTCCAAGCCCCGCAAACCAAGCAATATTTGCTCCCAGACCGCCGCCTTTACAGCTAGCTTGCAGGCATCATTTCACCCTAGCCGCCGTGCCCGCCTTCCCCGCCACCCGCATGAGCAGACTCGCCGAAGCCGCCGCGCGAGATGCCCTCTTCTGCGCCGCCATGACCGGTCAACGAACCTTCCGAGCGCGTCGACTCGCTGATCTCAGTCGAATGTGACGCGCGCACGATTTCATCGGTCTCGTCGCCATTCGCGTGATACACCGTACCGCTCTTCGTGTAGTACGGTCCGTACCAGTGCGCACCGCCCGCACCGCCACCATGAGCGCCGCCAGTTGAATCCGACGCTCCCGACGCTCCCGAAGCAGGTTGCCCGGCATCCGCGTCCAGCGTGCAATCGTCGGGACGATTCCAGTCGCGTTCGCAATCGGTCAGCGAGGCATACTCGGCCCGTTCCACCTGAACCGGCGTGGCGTTGTGACACCCCGCGATCAGGCCTGCCCCGGCCAAGGTCCCGGCGGCGCCAATCAACATCAGTGTCGGTCGTTTTTGTGTTTTATGCATGGCCCTCGACTCGGTTCTTGATGCTCAGTTCTTGATGAAGAAATGCGGCACAAAATAGCTGGTGTTCTTGGTGATCGGATGAAACTCCTCGCGCAGACAAAGCCCGACCGCCTCATCTCCGACCACCCATGAGCCCAGCGTCGCGTAGCGCTCGCCAACCCGCGGCAGCGGTGCAAAAGCCTGATAGATGAAACCCTCTTCGCCGTAGCGGCCTTCGTGCGCAATCACCTGTCCATCGTCCTGCACCAGAGTCACGTTCGCGCCTTCGCGCGACAGGAACGGCTTCTTCGCATGCGGCACGCCGTCGAACTGGTAAGGCGCAAAAGACGCCGGCAGCAGATTCGGATGATCGGGAAACAGTTGCCAGAGGATCGGCAGAATCGCCTTGTTGGAGAGAATCATTTTCCACGGCGGCTCGACCCAGCGCGTGGGACTCGAGGTCAGATGCCGGCCGAACTTCTCCCGAATTATCCACTCCCACGGATACAGCTTGAACATCAACTGGATCGGCTCGTCCTGTTCGTCGTAGAACTGGCTCGCCGCATCCACGCCAATACGCTTCATGTCGAGAATCTTGACTTGCCAGCCGGCCTGGACCGCCGTCTCCATCATGTATTCGACGTTGCCGATGTCTTCCAGGCTGTCGAAGATACAGCCGAAGTGCAGCGTCTGGATCTGCGGGTAGTGCTTGCGCAGCACACCCCAGCGTTCGACCAGCGCTTCGTGGATGCTGTTGAACTGATCGTGTGCCGGCTGGACGTCGGTTTTCCAGAACCATTGCGCGAGGCTCGACTCGATCAGCGACGTCGGCGTGTCGGCGTTGTACTCGTAGAGCTTGGGCACCCCGTTCGAATCGAGCGTCAGGTCGAAACGCCCGTAGACGGACGGATCGCGGCGCTCCCAGGAAGCGCGAATCAGCCCTTCGTATGCAGTGGGAATCGCCATCCGCGACAACAGGTTGGCGCGAATCACGTAATCCACGGCTTCCAGAAAGCGTGCGTGAAGCTCGCGGGTGGCCGCCCATAGGGCCTCGATTTCGGCCTCGCTAAAGACGTAGGCCGCGTCTTCGAGCCAATACGGAAACTGGCCCGCGTCGGGCGCCTGGGCAACGCCGTCCTTGTCAATCGAATGAAAGCGGAACCCGATGTCGTCGAGACGCTGCGGCCAGTCCGCACGCGGCGTCTGTTTTATTCGTTGCATGACGTTTGTTGTTTTGCTGTCGTTTGCACCGCAGTATGTTAGCGCATCGTCAGATCGGAAATGCGGCGGGTCACGCGTGCCGCCGCTTCGCCTCGTCTGCAGTGCGGACTTTCGCCGCCATCTAATTTTGTTAAGGTAATCTCGCGCGATTGCGATTCGCCTCCACTGGGCCTGGGCTAAGCCAACGGGCCGGAAGCGCACCGCGTGGCAAATTCCGCGCTTACATTTCAACAACAACTTCACTATGCGACGACGCAGCTTTTTCGCTTCACTCGGTCTGCTGGCCTCCGCAGTCTCCACGCGGAATGCATCCGCCCTGCCCTCGAAAATGGCACGCGCCGACGCCACCGCCGCAGCCCCCGACCCAGCCAGCGCGGTGCGCACCAGCCGTCACTATCTGGAGCGGATCGCCGCGCTCGACCGGCAAGGTCCGGAATTGCGCAGCATCATCGAACTCAATCCGGACGCGCTGCAGATCGCCGCTGCGCTCGACGCCGAGCGCGCGGCCAGGACGTTACGTGGACCGCTGCATGGCATGCCGATCGTGGTCAAGGACAACATCGCAACCGGCGACAAAATGGCGACGAGCGCCGGTTCGCTGGCGCTCGACGGCGTCAAGGCCACACGCGACGCGCATCTGATCGAACGCCTGCGTGCGGCCGGCGGCGTGATCCTCGGCAAGACCAATCTGAGCGAGTGGGCCAACATCCGCTCCTCCCGCTCGACGAGCGGCTGGAGCGGGCGCGGCGGGCTGGCACGCAATCCGTATGCGCTGGACCGCTCCACCAGCGGCTCCAGCTCGGGGTCGGCGGCGGCCGTCGCGGCGAACCTCACGCGCATGGCGATCGGTAGCGAGACCGATGGATCGATCGTGTCGCCGTCGTCGATCATGGGTGTCGTCGGGCTGAAGCCCACGGTCGGGCGCATCAGCCGGGACGGGATTATCCCGATCTCGCACACCCAGGACACGCCCGGCCCGATCGCCCGCACCGTCAGCGACGCCGCCCTGCTGCTGAGCGCGCTGGCCGGCCCGGACCCGCGCGATCCGGCGACCCTCGGCGCGCCTGCGCCGGACAACTATCTCGCAGCGCTGGACAAGAACGCGTTGCGCGGCGCCCGCATCGGCGTGGCACGGGAGTTCTTCACCGGCCATGATGAAATCGACGAGCGCATCGAGTACGCACTCGCCAAACTCGTGCTGCTAGGCGCCGAACTCGTCGATCCAATCAATCTGCCGAAGGTCGGCTACGAAAACGAAGAACAGGCGGTGCTGCTACACGAGTTCAAGCACGATCTGCCGCTGTGGCTAGCGACGTTTGCGCCGCACGCGCCGATTCGCACGCTAGCCGACGTGATTGCGTTCAATGACACGCACCGTGAACGCGAGATGCCGTACTTCGGTCAGGAGTTGCTGATCCAGGCGCAGGCGTTAGGCGGTCTGGACAGCGAGGTCTACGTGCAGGCGCTGGCCACCTGCCGGAAGGGCTCGCGCGAGGAAGGCATCGACCGCGCGATTCGCGAACACCGGCTGGATGCGATCGTCGCGCCGACCGGCGGCACCGCATGGCTCACCGATTTCATCAACGGCGATAGCGGCGGCGACGGTTTCTCTACACCCGCCGCGGTGGCCGGCTATCCGCATCTGACGGTGCCGGCCGGATTGGTGCGCGGTCTGCCGATCGGCTTGTCGTTCGTCGGCCCGGCATGGAGCGAAGCGCGGCTGCTGGCACTCGGCTATGCATTCGAGCAGGCCACACAATGGCGCGAGGAGCCGCAGTTCATCAAGCAGTCGAGTACTCCGCCGATCCGGGTTTGATAGGGTGTTGCGCGCCTGGCGGGAGCCCGACACGTCGGGGTTTCCTCAGGGCCGCTCGCGCGCACGCAGTGGCCCTGCGCCTCAAAGCTGTCCGTCGAGCAGCGCGACAGCCTTCTCGATGAGTTTCTCCTTGGGCGACCGGCGCAACCAGTCGTCGAGCGTCACCCGCTGCGACTTCGCGAGGTCCTCGGTGAAAATCGCCGTTTGACGCTTCGCGAAGTCACGGTCGTAGATGTTCAGATTGGCCTCGTCGTTCAACTTGAACGAGCGGTTGTCGAAGTTGGTCGAGCCCACCGACACCAGGTATTCGTCGACCACTAGCAGCTTGCAATGAAACATGGTCGGCTGGTACTCGTACATCTCGACGCCCGCTTTCAGCAGATCGCCCCAGCAGGCCCGCGACGCCTCGCGCACGGTATGCGTGTCGATCTTGTTGCCGGGCGTCAGCACCTGCACCTTGACGCCACGGCGCGCCGCTTCGACGATGGCGTTGATGGTCAGCTTGTCCGGCACGAAGTACGCGCTCGCCAGATGAATCGAATGGCTGGCCGCCGTGATCGCCATCAGATACATCAACTGCATGTCGTCGCTGCCGCCCGACGGCGAGCTGCTGAACATATGGGCGACGCCGTCGCCGGAGGCCGCGATCTCCGGGAAATAGTCCGGCCCGTGCAGCACGTTGCCGCTCGCCTTGACCCAGTTGTCCATGAAGACCGCCTGCATATGCCCGACCACTGGTCCGGCGACGCGGAAATGCGTATCGCGCCAGTGCTGCGGATCCTGCGCGTGGCCGGTCCATTCCTGCGCGATGCCTACGCCTCCAGTGAAACCCGTGTGCCCGTCGATCACCATCAGCTTGCGGTGCGTGCGGTCGTTCATGCGGCCGAGTCCGGTCCAGTGCGGCTTGTGATAGCGAAACACCTCAGCACCGGCGTCGCTCAGCATCTGCAGATAGCGCCGGTCCATCTTCGACGAGCCCATCCAGTCCAGCAACACATGCACCGCCACTCCGGCGCGTGCCTTGTCGGCAAGCGCTTGCGCCATCTGTTCGCCGATCTCGCCTGACCAATAGATAAAGGTTTCGAACGTGATGGATTTCTGCGCCGAGCGGACCGCGGCGAGCATCGACGGGAAGATCTCGTCGCCGTTGGCAAGCACCTCGAAGCGGTTGCCGCCGATGACGGGCGGCCCCAGCAGCAGGCCCATCGAGCGCAAGAACTGCGGGTCGTCGCTGGCATAGAGACGCTCGATGTTGTGCTCGATCGTCTTTTCGCCGCTCGACAGGTTGGCGATGACCAGCACCACGATGAGCGTGGCGAGCGCGGTAAGCAGAATCGTCAGCATGCGTGAATCCGGTTGGGCTCGCAGCAGCGAGCGTATACGTGGGCGTGGGCAACACCCGTTCGGCAGCACAGTTTGTGCCGGGCTACGTCGCCGCGCTGTCCGCGCGTTCGCAAAGCGCCAAACCGGTTCATGTAGGGAACACTTCAGAGCAAGACCGCGCGTTCCAATGCCATAATCGCACTTCGCAGGCCTTCCGTAGACCGTTTCACCCATGACACTCGTCCAGAAAGCGCTTCTTGCCCCGCTCATCGTCGCATGTGCGATGTTCATGGAAAGTGTCGATGCCAATGTGATTGTGACCGCTCTGCCCTCGATGGCACGCGACTTCGGCCGCGATCCGGTCACCCTCAAAATCGCCGTCACAAGCTATGTGCTTGGCCTCGGCGTGTTTATCCCCGTGTGCGGCTGGCTCGCCGACCGCTTCGGCGCCCGCACCGTGTTTCGCACGGCCATCGGCATCTTCGTAGCCGGTTCGCTGCTGTGCGCGGCATCCAACTCGCTCGCCACTTTCACGATCGCCCGCTTCATACAAGGCGTGGGCGGCGCGATGATGGTGCCGGTCGGGCGCATCATCATTTTCCGCGTGGTGCCCAAATCCGAGTTCATTCGCGCGATGAACTACCTGAGCGTGCCGGCCATGCTCGGCCCTGCGGCCGGTCCGTTGCTGGGTGGCTTCATCACTACGTATCTACATTGGCGGCTGATTTTCTTCATCAACGTGCCGGTTGGCGTGCTCGGCATTTACCTGACCAACCGTCATATCGTCAACACGCGCGAGCCACATCCGGGGCCGCTCGACTGGATCGGCTTCTTTCTTTCCGCGGGCGGCGCGACCCTGTTTCTGCTGGGGCTCTCGCTGATTGGCGGAGAGATGACCTCGAACAGCAATGCGATTGGCATGTGCCTGTGCGGCGCTTTTCTGCTGGCCTGCTATGTGCCATACGCGCTACGCATCAAATTGCCGTTGCTCGATCTGCGCTTTTTTCGCATTCCGACATTCCAGGCAAGCGTCGCCGGTGGGTCGCTGTTCCGGATCGGCTTAGGGGCGTTGCCGTTCCTGTTGCCGCTGCTGTTGCAGGAGGGGCTCGGCAAGAGCGCGTTCGAGTCCGGGCTGATTACCTGTGCCTCCGCCTTCGGCGGCATGTTCATGCGGACCATGGCGTCAACGGTATTGCGGCGCTTCGGTTTTCGTGACGTGCTGATGGTCAATGCCGCCTTGTCCGGCATCGCCATTGCGATTTGCGGTGCGTTCTTTCCGGGCACGCCCACGTGGCTGATCTGGTTTGTGGTGCTGCTGGGCGGGTTCTTTCCGGCGCTGCAGTTCACCTCTCTGAACTCGCTAACCTACGCGGAGATCGCAAGCCGCGATGTCGGCCGGGCGACGAGTCTCGGCAGCGTCGTGCAGCAGATGTCGCTCGGCTTAGGCGTGACGATCGGCGGGATCGTGTTACAGATTTCGCAAATGCTCCATGGCCATACGCATGTTGCATGGACCGATTTCTGGCCGGCCTTCCTGGTCGTGGGGCTGTGCTCGTTTGCGTCCATTCCGGTCACGCTGCGCCTGCCGCATCGCGCGGGCGAAGAGATCTCGCGCGGCAGCCGCGGGTGAGGCTAGCGATTTGACAATGTGATACGGGCTTCCTGGCTCGTCGCACGTGAAGCCCGGTAGCAAACGGCAAACATTGCAATTACGTTAGCACGAGATTACACACCGTCAGGTTGCGCGGCGCGTCTCCCGGCGCGCGGCTCGCTTTCTCGCCGTGGGCGGCGCTTGTCCTTTCATTCACACTCCGTTGCGCCGCAGCATCTTTTCTTCGCTAAGCGCTCATTGATCCCCGTTTGATCCCTTAGCACTCCCGCAGAGATCGGGTTTCCCTTGGAAAACCGCCTGCTGGCTGCGCCTGTCATGCGCCCGACACCCACGCGCGTCACCATGGCCGCAGGCATCGCAATTCCCTGCGAAGGTGTCGCGCCGCTCATCGAAGCGTCCACCGCGCGTCAGCCAGATCCCACCCCATCGCGAGCGCAACAGCAACACATCCACAAGGAGATTGGTATGCATGAAGTGGCAGATCCCGACCGGTTGCAACGCGCCAATGTGAAATCCGTTCAGCAGTACATCGACGAACGTCCGATGTGGCCCGACGGCACGCATCTTCCCTCCGTCCCGATGACCGGCATGCAATGGCGCATCTGGGCGCTGGCGGCGGCCGGCAAATTCTTCGAAGGCTTCGTCGTCTTCATGACCGGTGTGGCGTTGCCGCTGATCTCGCGCGAGTTTGGCATCGGTGCAGCGCAAAACGGCCTGATCAGCGCGGCCAGCCTGATGGGGATTCTGGTCGGCGCGGTGGGTCTGGGCGGCATGTCCGATTACTTCGGGCGCAAGCGGATGTTCATTGTCGAGATGGTCATCTTTTGCGCGTTCCTCGTGCTGCTGGTGATGTGCACCAACTTCGTCTCGCTCGTGATCTGCCTGTTCGGTCTCGGTGTCGCGCTCGGCTGCGACTATCCGACCGCACACATGATCATTTCCGAAAGCATCCCCAGCACCAGCCGCGGCAAGCTAGTGCTCGCTGCGTTCGGCTTCCAGGCGCTCGGCGCGCTGGGCGGCACCGCTGTGGGCTTCCTCGTGCTCTCGTCGGTCCCGAACCTCGACGCATGGCGCTGGATGTACGGCACCGCGATCATTCCGGCGCTGGCGGTGACGATTGGCCGTTTCTACATCACCGAAAGCCCGAGCTGGCTGCATATCCGCGGCGCGGTCGACCGTGCTGAAGCGGCGGCAACGCGTCTGCTCGTGCGTACACCGCAATACCCGAGCAGCATCGCGCTGTCGCGTGAAATCGACAATGCCGCCACCGGTCACGGCGGCCAGGGAAGCTTTTTCGCGTTGTTCGCCAAGCGCAATCTGCGTGCAACGATCCTCGCCTCGGTGCCGTGGTTCTTGCAGGATCTGGGCACGTACGGGATCGGCATCTTCACGCCGACCATCCTCGGCGCCGCGTTCGGCGCCAAGCAGGACCACGTGCGCAGCATCACCGACCTGATCCTCAACGACATCCTCGCCGCCAAAGGCGCGGCGTTGATCACGATGCTGCTGATTGTCGGGATCATCTTCGCGGTCATTCTCGCGGACAAGGTTGGGCGTATCTGGCTGCAGGTGATCGGCTTCATCGGTTGTGCAGCGGGCTTGCTGGTTGCTTCGTTCTCCGATGGTTTCGAAGGCTCGACCAGAACCGTCATCATCTTCGCCGGTTTCATGCTGTTCAACTTCATGACCAACCTCGGCCCGAACGCGCAGACCTATCTGCTGGCGGGCGAAGTCTTTCCGACTGCGATTCGCGGCACAGGTGCCGGTTTTGCAGCCGCGGTCGGCAAGATCGGCGCGGTGGCGACCGCGTTTCTGTTCCCGATTCTGCTGACCGGCATCGGCACCGGCCCGCTGCTTTATATCCTCGTGGGCACGTCGATTCTCGGCGCCGTGGTGACGTGGATCTTCCGCATCGAAACGAATGGCGTGAGCCTTGACGAGATTGGACATTGAACGTGTCCACGCATCGCCCTGGCAGCTTCATACAAAAGACGACTTCCCAGTAATGCGACGGAGAGAGGCATGACTCACCACGTTAAGAATCCGGCGCTGCGCTTGCGCTGGCGGCGTTTCGCCGCTGCGCCGCTATGCGTCGCAGCGCTCGCGCTGATGACGAGCGCGTTGGCCAATGCGCAAGACCTCACGCTGACAGAGACCGGCTCGACCCTGCTGTATCCGCTCTTCACGACCTGGGTAGATGCCTATACCAAGTCGCATCCAAACGTCCACATTAGCGTGGGTGGAACCGGCTCGGAGGCTGGCATTCAGCAGGTGTTGGCGGGCAAGGTGCAGATCGGCGCGTCCGACGCCTATATGTCCGATGCCGAAATGCGGCAACATCCGCAGATCATCAACGTTCCGCTCGCAATTGCCGCCCAGACGGTCAACTACAACCTGCCGGGGCTCAACGCGACGCATCTCAAGCTGGACGGACCCGTGCTCGCCGGGATCTACACCGGTGCGATTCGTACCTGGGATGCGCCGCAGATCGCGGCACTCAATCCGGGCGTCGCGCTGCCGCATCATGCGATCGTGCCGATCCACCGCGCCGAAGGCTCCGGCGATACGTTCGTGTTCACGCAGTTCCTGTCGTTCGCGACGCCGGATTGGGAAAACGATAAGGGTTACGGCACGACAATCACGTGGCCGAACGTGCCGGGTAGCGCGACGGCCGTGGGTAACGCGGGGATGGTGCAGGCGTTACAGTCGACGCCCTACTCGATTGGCTATGTGGGCGTCAGCTTCAGCGACAAGCTCGCGGCCGCGCAGCTTGGCACAGCAGCGCTTAAGAATGGCGCCGGGGAATTCGTGCTGCCCTCCAAGGAGACGATCACGGCAGGTGCCGCGTCATTGGGTCCGCGCACGCCGGCGGACGAGAGGCTAAGCTTAGTGTATGCGCCTGCCTCAGGGGCCTACCCGCTCGTCAACTACGAGTATGCGGTGGTGTCGACAAAACAACTCGATCCGACCACGGCCGCTGCCCTGCGCCGCTTCCTGCTGTGGTCCATCGTGCCGTCCGAGACCAATGAGGCATACCTCGATACCGTGCACTTCATTCCGCTGCCGCCGCATACGTGGGAGCTGAGTCAGGCGCAGATCCAAACGATCAGGTAGCACATCCGGAAGGCGCGCTATTCGTTCGAGCGCGCCTTCCGGCCAATCCAGGATCAATCAGTGACCGCCGTGCAGATGCGCCGCTTTCTTGGCTGCATGTTCAGCGTGCTCGCTGGCGTGCAGACCATGACCGTGCGCGAGGTGCGCATGGTGGCTAGCCGCCTCGTGATCGCCCGACTCGGCATGCTTCGCCGCTTCGCGATGATGCTTGGCGGCCGAATCGAGGTGCTTGGCTGCTTCGTGATGATGGTGATGAACTTCGTGTTGATCGCTCATGGAAGTCTCCGGTATCTGCTACGAGGCTCGCTCCACGATAGGAGTGAGCCTGTCCACGATAGTGAAAAGCAGTGTCACTTGCGTGACCCCCGTCGCAGAATCCGACGGCTGGTTCATCTCAAAGCGGGCGTGAGGTTTTCACCTGATACGACCCTGCGTTACGACTTCGACGGACGGCCGGTCTTGACGGCTTCCACCGCGGAAATCGCAGCCAGCAGACGCTTTGAGGTTGCGCCTTCGAGCAACAGCAGGCCTGCACGCAGCACTTCGCTTTTCTTCACCGAGACGCCTACGTCCAGGCATTTTTGCTTCAGGGCGGCGATTTTGTCGTAATCGGATTTGGGCATCGTGAAGCTGTCGCGGACGACTTTTTCTTTCTTTACGGCCTCTTTCTTCGGGCTGACCTTCTTCGCGGTTTCCTTTTTCGCGACTTCCTTCTTTGCAGGTTCCTTCTTCGCACGCTGGGGCTTTTCGGCTGCGGCTGTGACTACGCTAGCCTCGGTCGCTTTCTCTTTCGGTGCGACCTTGGTTTTTGGTGCAGCTTTCTGCTTCGGTGCGGCTTTCGCCTTCGGTGCTGCCTTTTCTTTCGCTACGACTTCTACCTTCGGTGCAATCTCTGTCTTCGACGCGCCCGCAGCCTTTGGCGCGGCTTCCCCCTTCGCGGCAGACTTGCGGCGCGACACTTTCGGCGCCGCGGCCGCCTTCGCTTTCACGGTTGCTTCGACCGGCGCATTGGCGTCATTGTCATCGATCGCGGTTGTTTCCGTCGCGCCCTTCGGAAAGTGAAATGCTTTCTTCGTGGGCTTTTTGATGCTGGGTTCGTTCATTGTCATCTCCATGTCATAAACAATATAAACAGTATATACGGTTTATATTGTTTGAACGATAAGTCTGCGCGCTGCGAGCTCGCGAACGCAGACTCGCAAGTTGTCCACACATTCTGTTCACAAGGATGTGGATAACGTGCGGGCAAACAGGCCAAGTGGTTGAAGTAGAGGGATATTCGTGGCGCGCGCTCGAGTTGCGCAGGGGTGGGCAGCAAAACGGCTCGGGCGTGGCCTGAGCCGTTTCGTGCGAGCATGGCAGTTAGATCGCTACGTGGACCACGCCGGAGATGATGCCCAGAAGCAAGGAGGTATGCGTGATGCCAACCCGAACCACCCCAAGCACCATCCGCCGCGCCCTCCTGCGCTTCGCCGCGGGCAGCCTGCTGGCCTCCCCGTTGGGCTCCTTACTCAACGCGCAGCCGACCCCTGCCACGAAAATGCACACACGCCCCATCCCCAGCACCGGCGAGCCGCTCCCCGTGATCGGCTGCGGCACCTGGCGCACCTTCGACGTGGGCGACGATGCGGCCGGCGAAGCGCGCCTCGCCGACGTGCTGCGCGTGCTGTTCGCTGCCGGCGGCTCGGTCATCGATTCGTCGCCGATGTACGGCAGCTCCGAAGCCGTAACCGGTACTCTGCTCACCCGGCTCGCAGCCCATCAGAAAGCGTTTGTGGCAACCAAGGTATGGACGCAAGGCCGCGAGGCAGGCATTGCGCAGATGGAGGAATCGATGCGGCGGCTGCAACAGCCTCGCATCGATCTGATGCAGATTCACAACCTGCTCGACTGGCGCACCCAACTGGCGACATTGCGCGAATGGAAGGCAAGCGGCCGGATCCGCTATATCGGCGTCACGCATTACACGCCCAGTGCCTTCGATGAGGTGGAAAACATCATGCGCAGCGAGAAGATCGATTTCGTGCAGATCGATTATTCGGCAGACGACCGGGCGGCCGAGGAGCGCATCCTGCCGTTGGCGGCCGAGCGAGGTATCGGCGTGGTGATCAATCAGCCGTTCGGCGGCGGCAGCCTGCTCGGACGGTTGCACGACCGGCCATTGCCCGGATGGGCCCAGGAAATCGGCTGCACTTCATGGGCCCAGGTGTTGCTTAAGTTCGTGCTGGCGAATCCGCCTGTGACCTGCGTTATCCCCGGAACCGGACGCCCCGAGTACATGATCGACAACGTGCACGCCGGCATTGGCGAGTATCCCGACGAGGCGCTGCGCAAACAGATCGTTGCCGCGATCAGCGCATAGGCGCGGCACTGGCAGCGCGCCTTACTCCGCGGGCAACGTCAGCGGTGCGACCTCGCAGTTGCGCAAGCTGCGCAGCACAGCCGGCGCCAGCAACAACTTGGCCGCGCGCACGCCCGCGCCCATCACCACTTGCTCTCGCTCCATCACGGCCGCGTCGACGAGAATGCGCCAGTCGTCCGGAACCCCGAACGCCGTAATACCGCCGAACTCCATACCGCTATGCTCAACCGCGACCTCCCGCTTCGCGAATGAGAGCCGCTGCGCGCCGAGTTGCGCTTTGACCGCACCGTTGATATCGAGCCGCAGCGACCCGAGCGTCACGATGGCGGCATATTGCTCGGTGCCGTCCTTCTTGTAGCGGATCACGATGGTATTCGCGCAGTCCTCCAGGCCGAAGCCGTAGCGCTCGCTGAATGCTGCCGTGTCCGACGCGTCGTCGCTGACGGCAAATACGATGACTTCGCCAGGCGGCAAATGGGCAATGACATGCGCCGGGAGATGATCAGGGAGCTGGTCGGCGGCGATGATGTCCAGCTTCTGGAGGGATTCGTGTGAGTGCATAGCGGGCAGACTGTTTGGTGTGTCTCTATTCTAGCGGGTCATTTTCTCGGGTGCAGCGTGAGCGGTGCGCGTGACCGCGCGCCGGGCTCATATACGCTGAAGATATGGCAACCGCGGTTCACATGTATTTTCAATTTGACGGCGTGTCTCGTATCCTCGCTTGGATCACCCACCGGGTGACGAGAAAGTTCTGAAGATACCTGATCAAGAGGCTTAACGTGTTCTCGCATACAACTGCTTGCCTCCGTTCGTCCCTCCTTGCCGCCGCGCTTTGTTCGCTCGGGGTCGCCACTGCGTACGCGTCCGACCTCGAACCGCGTCACCACAAACTCACGCGCGAAGAAACGGGCAGCGTCGCGTTGCAAGGGGGCGTGCTCGTGCGCGACCTGCCGCTTGCGGGCGGTGAGTTTCAACGCGTGCTTTACGACGCTCCACCGTCGGAAGTGCGTGGCATTATCGTGATGTTTTCGGGCGGCGCCGACGATATCGGCATCGAGAAAGATGGCGAGATCAGGCACGGAGACAATTTCGTCGTCCGCTCGCGCGATCTTTGGACTGCCAAGGGTTACGGCGTCGTGCTCGTCGACGCAATCGATCACCAGTCGATGCGCGGCAAGCGCAGCACCGCGGACTACGCCGACGTCACGCGCGAAGTGGTTGCCTTCGCCCATCAGCAGGCTAACGCGCCCGTCTGGGTGATGGGCACGAGCCAGGGGTCGATTGCGGCGATGAACGCGGCCTCGCATGCCAGGGGCGCGGAAATCGCAGGCGTGATCCTGACCGAGTCGGTGTCTATCCTCGGCGGCTCGCACGAGATGGTATTCGATGCCCATCCGGAGGACGTTCATATACCCGCGCTCGTCGTCGCGAACAGGGACGACCGATGCAAAGTGGCCCCGCCGTCGATGGCAGACGCCATTGCACGATCGATGCGTAACACCCACGCGACCGTACTATTCGTGCAAGGGGGCAGCGTGCGTTCGGCGAACGAATGCGCGTCGCTGTCTCCGCATGGCTACTACGGCATCGAAGATACGGTGGTCGACGATATTGCTAAGTGGATGGCACGTGCGGGGGCTTGAGCGCAGCAACGCGCGGCGCCCTCACCCACACATTGCAAAAACTCAGCTATTCGACGGCGGCACGCTCGCTGCATGCTGATCTGGTTTGCAGTCCGTAGCGTACTTCGCCATGAGCCGTGCACGTGCGTCGGTAATGTCGAGCGAATAGTTGTCGACGCCCGGCCGGTAGCCGACGGCCTCGAGCTCGGTCAACTCTCGCATCAGATCGCGGTGCGTTACCTCGCCATTGGTCGGCTTGAATGGATAGGAGTTGCACTGGTGCGGGGTGAGCCGGTCCGAGGCCATTGCGCAGGCGCTAGCCATCATCAGCCCGAGGGGCAATACGTATTTCAGGGGGGTTTTCATGGGTGTCTGCCTCCAGTTTGTCTCATAGCGCCCTTCGGCTAGACGGCCTGTATTGCGTTATAAAACTGGCCGGTGCCGAAGTTGCGCTTTCAGCATAGGCAAAGGAGGTTGTCATTGCGACTTCGAATGGGTGAAGGTTTTTTCATGTGGGGATAGGGGTTGGTCTCCGGAAAATATCTGCTCGCGGATTGGCGAATCCCGGGCGCCCTAGTCCTTAGCGACTACGCTCGGCTCCACTGCCCGGAAATGCCAACCGTCACTATCCTTTACGTATACCGCGATGATATGCCCGGTCTCCTTCCTGAATGTCCCATCGCCGTTCGGAACTTCAACTGAAAACTCGGCGATGCTGAATCCGCCGTTACCTTGCGCGTTCGCATCGATCACATGAATGTGATGTTCCTTTGCCCCCGAGGCAAAGCGCTTCTCGTAGTATTGCTTGAGTGCCGCCCGCCCTTTGATGAGCGTTCCGGCCGGTGATACCAACGTGCCGTCTTCCGAATACAACTGCGCCATCGCATCAGCATTCTTAAGGGCGTAATTGCTGTCATAAAGCTGACCGAGCTTCGCTGCCGCTGACTGCGCTTCCTGTTGCGAAGGCTGTGACTGGCTTGCGTCAGACGTCGCTGCGCAAGCCAGGGTGTTGCCAATGAAAAGTGCGGCGAGGAAAAGGATTATGTTTCTGTTCACTTTGAACTCCTTTGATCGGATTGCGGATGTGATAGTCGCGTTGCAATGTTGGCATCGCGCATGTGCGCTGCACTTGGCGTGGTGCATTTCGCGGTAGGCGAACTCCGGCATTCATGCCATAGGATAGTCGCATCGCCGTGAACGCTACAAGACAGCGTCACTATGCGTTGAACTCCTTTCGGCTAGACTGCATCGAACGATCTCTTCAATCCATCAGCTTCATCGCGGGCGCGCCGCTTATGCCGGAAACGCGAAATATGGACCTTGGAATCAGCGCCTGATGGCAGGATCGCTTTAAAAGAGGTTCTTCTAGAGGAGAGTGCCATGGAAGCAAAACTCGACGGACGGGTGGCCGTGATAACCGGAGGCAGCAAAGGTATCGGACGCGCGATTGCCGCGAGGATGGCGGAAAGCGGCGCTGACGTCGCGATGCTGGCTCGCAGCGCTGAGACGCTCGAAGAAGCGCGGCTTGCCGTATCGAAGACGGCGCGGGGTCGCGTTCACGTCTTTTCCTGCGACGTAAAAAAAGCCGAGGATATCGCCGCGGCCTATTCCGACGTGATGAAAACGTTTGGCCGGATCGATATTGTGGTCAACAACGCGGGCGTGTCGCAGACACGCCCATTCGTTTCGATCTCCGATGAGATCTGGCAGGGCGATCTCGATCTCAAACTGTTTGCAGCGATTCGCCTGACCCGGCTCGCATGGCCGCAAATGATCGAACGGCGCTGGGGACGTGTAATAAACGTACTCAACATTGGCGCAAAGGCTCCGAAAGCGGCCTCTGCGCCCACGTCAGTGTCTCGTGCGGCCGGCATGGCATTGACGAAAGTGCTTGCAGGCGAAGGCGCTCCGCACAATGTCCTTGTCAATTCGTTGCACGTTGGCTTGATCGAGAGTGACCAATGGGTCCGCAAACACTCGCAGTCGGGCAACGGCCCCTATGAAGAATTTCTGTCGAAGATGGGGGAAAGTGTCCCGCTTGGACGCGTCGGTACGGCAGAGGAGTTTGCCAATGTCGCATGCTTTCTCGCTTCGGATCTCGCGGGCTACGTGACAGGCACGTCTATCAATATCGATGGAAACATGTCACCAGTCATGTAGTTGAGCGACTCGGGCATCGACGGTTCGGGCGGCGATCGCCGGTATCCGATGCCAGGCGGCCTGGTCACTCCCGGTTGAGATGCGGGGACGTTGGGCATCGCGCGATTTTTGAGTAGCCACGCGCGCGGAGCTTAAGGTGGCCGAGCGAACCTATCGGCGAAAGCCAGGGCGAGTTAAGCCGTCGCGATGAACTCTTTGGCGCGGCGCCTGATCTATGACACAGGCAGCGAATTGGAAAGGCGTTGTGCGAGAATTAAAGCCATCTCCACCCTCAACCACCACACAACGAGGCACGCATGACCACCCTTATGACCGTTACTCTGATCGAAGAAAACGGCCAGATCTTGATGAACTATCAAAACGGCGACCCCACTTCACCGGTAAAGCCTGAAACCGTCGAGCAGCTAATCGAGGTACTTGGGCAAATGCGCGCAGAGATGACGCCCGCGCGCGTTCCCGTCGAGCCACAGTTCGGGCAGCCATTGCAGGCCGTGCCGGATCCGCGCTGGTATGTCGGGAACGCTATAAATCGTCCGCACGCATTCGTGTCCCTTCACCACCCCGGATTTGGATGGACAGCCTATGCACTGCCTCTAGCCAGCGCGCAAGCGTTTCACCACCAGCTGACTCAAGTGATCGAAACAATTCAGACGCCTGAAGGCGACAAGCAAAGCTGAATGAGCCCACGGCGGCGAATTCTCTGCACTGTTTTTTTCGTCTGCTTAGCCTCGTTTCTTTGCGGCACGCGATAACTAAACGGGCACGTGCCGCATCACTGCTTTATCGATTCGTCACGCAGGATTAGCCGGTGCCGAATAGTTCGTTCCGGCGAACGTATATCTGATCGTTGCCGGCGAATCGTCCGGCAATAGATTGGCCGTCGAGCTGGCCAAGTCGGTGCGTCCCGTCGCGATCTCGCCGTGGCTCTTTTGCAATCGGCGAGGCGAATGTTACTTCGACGAGGAAAGCTGTCGCGCCTGCAAATGGGACACGATGTGGCGCAATTTCATGACGCCCGTGCTCGAAGAGACCAAGGTGAAGGAGCACTTCACCGAGCACGACTTGCGCGCGAAATGCGCGAGCGATGCCGAATCGCACGCGCAAGCGCTATTAGCTCACGCAGACGGGGAAGTGACGCAGCCGATTACCGTCGAAAACCGGAGCGCGTAAGGCCTTTACGATGGGCGGTTTCAAAGGTGAAGCGCAACACAGAGCTTAGTGAACGGAAGTATCGGGTCGAGACGCAAGTTCAAGCATGCTGGCGAAGACTTCGAAGGGCGAGTGGAATGCATGTGTGGCACGAGGCCGGC
>Ga0302178_10000456_pt1 | contig 37541 bp, 32 predicted proteins | sample I_Palsa_E1_3_FD_198790 | JGI IMG/M metagenome (GOLD analysis project Ga0302178, IMG submission 198790) | Peat permafrost microbial communities from Stordalen Mire near Abisko, Sweden - I_Palsa_E1_3 | ecosystem: Environmental > Terrestrial > Soil > Palsa > Peat permafrost | place: Sweden... | reverse complement strand
AGCTTGGCCGGCGTCAGCGCCGCGGCCGCGGCGCTGACGCCGGCGACATCGGTGCCGGTGATCAGCCACGCAGGCTCGTTCAGCCCCGGCTGTTCGGTCGCCGCGATCAGACCGGCGCCGCCGCCGACCGTGCGAACGACCTGCCCGAGCGGGTTGTCGAGCGCAAGCATGTTTGCGCCGGAGCCAATGATCTGGGCGAACACCCCGCTTAGCGACGGGCCGCCGGCGAGCAACTCCGTCGCGATCAGCCCGCGCAGGTCGCGCAGGGTCCCGACCACAACGGCGAGCGAGTCCGAGCCGGAGCCGCCGCCGAGCAGCTGGTAGGCGACCTTGACGCCCGCGCGCCTCAACGCGCGGGCGACGGTGTTGCAGGCCGCCTGGACGTCGCTCGCGCAGTCGAGCACGGTCGGAAACCGCCGGCCGCCGATCCCCGTCGTGAACGGCTCCGGATAGGAGCCGACGACCGCCGGGATCAAGGCGGTCGCGACCGCGTCGTGCAGGTCCCACCAGATCCGGTCGCCGCGATTGACGCCCGTCGAGCGGATCGACTTCGCGGGCGCAATCCCGTTGATCCAGTAGCTCCAGCGAAGCCCGCCGGGCGTCGCCGACGCGCCCTGGATCGACTCGACCACGCGGCCCTTGCTTGCGGTCCGCACCTGGAAGCTGCGCTCGAGCAGCCCGGCCACGGTCTCGCCGCTCGGAGGGCTGCGCTGGACCTTCGTCGCGATCGGCTCGGACCCGAATGCGTGGGTGACCTCGATCGTGGCGCCGCCCGTGCCCGCCGTCGACTCCAGGCCGCAACCGGCGACGACCGCCGCGACCGCGAGCGCACACGCGGCGAGCTTGACCAGCGATCCCATGACCTGCCAGACCGTAGCGCCAGTACTAGACTCGACCGGCCGTGACCGTCAACCTGACGCGCATCTACACCAAGCTCGGCGACGGCGGCGAGACGCACCTCGGCGACATGAGCCGGGTGGCCAAGACGCATCCGCGGATCGAGGCGTACGGCACGGTCGACGAGCTCGGCGCCCAGATCGGCGTCGTGCTGACCCTCCCAGACCTGCCCGACGACTATCGGGCCTGGCTCGAGCGCATCCAGAACGACCTGTTCGACGTGGGCGCCGACATCGCCGCGCCCGAAGACCCGGAGGGGCGCGAGCGGCTGCGTGTGGCCGCGGCCCAGACCGAGTGGCTCGAGGCCCGCTGCGACGAGGTCAACGCGAAGCTGGCGCCGCTGCGCTCGTTCGTGCTCGCCGGCGGTACCCCCGCCGCCGCGCATCTGCACGTCGCCCGGACCGTCTGCCGGCGAGCGGAGCGGCGGGTGATCGCGTGCGGGTCGGCTGTCAGCCCTGAGGTCGTGCGCTACCTGAACCGTCTGTCGGACCTCCTCTTCATCCTCAGCCGCGGAGCCAATGCGGGCGATGAGCCGCTCTGGCAGCCGGGCCGCTTCCGCTCCTAACGACCGCCCCCCGGCCCTCGCCCAAACGCTCAGCGGCGCATCGTCAGCATCACGCCGGCCGGCAGCGACAGGGCCGCGGCGGCGAGCGCCGCCGCACCCGCGAGAAACGCGTGGTGGCCGCCGATGTATGCGGCGACCCCCTCCGGGCGCAGCAGCACGATGATCGCCGCGATCAGAACGAAGGCGCCCGCCGCCAGCACGGAGGGCATCAGCGCCCGTCCGACCGCCGGAGCCGGCGTCCGGCGCTCCACGCCGGTGGTTCGGCGTGCATCGAGGATGCTGACGAGCGCGATCCCAAACAGGGTCCAGATGGAGGCGACCAGCAGCCCAGCGAACGCGTCGCTCGGGTAGTGCCATCCCAGGGTCAGGAACGAGTAGCAGACCGCGATCGCGAAGGCAGCGCCGAGCGCGGCCACGTAAGGCCGCCAGCGGCGCGGTGCCGCCAGCACCGCGCACAGCGCGAGCGACATCGATGCGGTCCCATGTCCGCTCGGCCAGGAGCCCGGGAACACTTGCCAGACGGGCAGGCCGTCAGGCCGGACGGCCGCCAGCAGCGGCTTCAGCAGCGCGGTCGACAGGTTCGCGCCGACCAGGATCAGCAGGATCGCGCCCGCCACGAGCGGCCGTCTGCGCAGCAGCGCGACGAGCACGGGCACCGCCGCGAGGAACACGTACGGCACCGGGTTGCACAGGTTCGCAACCCGCAGCGCCACAGCGCTCACGTGCGGCCGCGTTGAGAGCCCGAGGAAGCCGTAGTACGCGGTCGCATCGAGGTGCTCGATCGCCCGTACGTGGAACACCAGGTACCACTCGACGACGAGCAGCACCAGCAACCCCGCGGCGCCGGCGAGCGCTCGTCTGGCAATCGACGGCAGTGGCATTGCTAACTGCATGCCGTAAGGCTACGCACGCCGGATAAGACCCGGCTCAGCTGACCGTATCCGCGGCGTCAGGACGGCTCGGGCTCGCGCGTCAGGCGCGAGACCCTGATCTCGGGTACGGCGCCGGTGCGGCGCACGTGCTCGAAGTGCTCGATGTGCTCCGCCGCGGCGACCTCGACGGCCAGCTCGGGTCCGAGCTGGAAGCGCGTCGCCTCATACACCAGATCCTGATAACGCGGGCCTTCGGGCGCGTGCCCCTCGACGTCCAGTTCGTGCTCGCCACACCGCAGCGCCCAGCGCTCGGGCCGCAGCAGCTTCTCGGCGGTCAAGCGCAGCGCCGGCCCGGCGACGTCGGAACCGTGCCCTCCCGGCTCGTGCTCGCGCCGCTCCCGCGCATGCGCCGACGACAGCGCCCGCGCCAGCCGATCGAGGTTGCGTCCATACGGGGCGGCGACGATCGCGATCGGACCGTCGTGTCCGCCGCCACCGCGGATCGCCCGTGCGACCGGCCCGACCAGCACGTAGTCGACGCGGTTCGCGGCGAGCCAGCGCGTCACCGCAAGCGAGGAGGGAGCGAGGTGCTCGAACCCCGACGCTGGGACCTCGGGGCGGTTGTCGAGTCGTGGAGGGCGATTGCGTAGGAGCATGCCGCAGTGTTCGCGGCGCCGGGGACGAATCCTTCAGCCCCGCGGCGAACCTCCTAACGTGTGTGGCGATCAGCGTGCTTGAACGGATCAATCGCCGGCGGTTCGGAGGCCTGCTCGTAGCGCAGCGGCCCTCGAGTTCGCTGGGGCTGATGATTTCGGTCGGAGCCGTGGCGGTCGCCACGGCGGCGATCTACCCGCTCGAGCAGGTCGCGCCGGCGGTCTCGCTGAGCGTCGTCTACATCCCGGCGGTGCTGCTCGTGTCCGTGGTCTGGGGTCTGTACCTCGGTCTGTGGACCTCGCTGCTCAGTGCCGCCACGTTCAACTTCTTTCACCTCCCGCCAACGGGCAAATTCACCGTCTCGGACCCCCGCAACTGGGTCGCGCTCGCCACCTTCATCGTGATCGCCGTGACGATCAGCGCGATCGCCGACGTCGCTCGCACCAGGTCGATCGAGGCCGACCGGCGCCGTGCCGAGGCCGATCTCGCCGCGGCGCTGGCGCGTGAGCTGATCGCCGACACCGACACGGCCCGGGCGCTCGCGACGGCCTCGCACCGGCTGTCGGCGGCGATGGGACTGAGCTCGGCCGCGATCGAGCTTGGAGTCCAGGAGGGCGACGAGCGCAGGCACGCATACGATCTGCGCGACGCCGATGGGACTCAGATCGCGACGCTGATCGTCCCGCGCGCGATCGCCGCCGAGACCGCCGAGACGCTGCGGGCCCGGATCGCGCCGACCTTGGCCGCGCTCGTCGCGATCGCGCTCCGTCGCGACGCGATCCAGGCCGAGGCGGTCGAGACGGCGGCGCTGCGGCGCTCCGACGACATCAAGACAGCGCTGCTTCGCGCGGTCTCGCACGACCTGCGGACCCCGCTGACCGCGATCGTCGCTGCCGGCCATGCGCTCGGCTCGCCGACGCTGAGCGACGAGGACCGCGCCGAGCTGTCGGGCGGTGTCGTCACCGAGGGCGAGCGCCTCGCGGGCCTCGTCGACAAGCTGCTCGACCTCTCCCGTCTGCAGGGCGGCGGCGCCGCGCCCAAGCGCGAATGGGTGGCGATCGAGGACATCGTGCTCGCTGCGCGCGAGGGACTCGGGTCCCGCGCCGGCGAGGTGCGGCTGAACCTCCCCGGCGATCTCCCCGAGGTGCGAGCCGACGCCGCGCAGCTCGAACGCGCGCTCGCCAACCTGCTCGAGAACGCGAGCCGCTACTCGGGCGGCGCGCCCGTCCACGTCGGCGCCGTCCAGTCCGGCGGGCGGCTCATCGTGAGCGTCGTCGACCAGGGTCCTGGCATCCCGCCGGCCGAGCGCGAGCGGATCTTCGAGCCGTTCTACCGGGGCCGGCACGCGGGTGAGGGCCGCTGGACTGGATCCGGGCTGGGGCTTGCGATCGCGCGCGGCTTCATCGAGGCCGGTGGGGGCTCGATCACGGTCGAGTCGCTGCCCGGGCAGGGAACCAGCTTCCTGATCTCGCTGCCGGCCAACGGCAAGGCGGCGACTGAGGCCCGATCGAACGGTCGGGCGAGTTGAGCGACGCGCCCCGTCCGCGCGTGCTCGTCTGCGACGACGAGCAGCAGATCCTGCGGGCGCTCCGGGTGATCCTGCGCGACGCCGGCTACGAGGCCCTGCCGGCGGCGAGCGTCGAGGAGGCGCTCGATGCGGCCGCCGTGGGGCGGCCCGACGCCGCGATCGTCGACCTCGTGCTGCCCGACGGGGACGGCGTCGAGCTCTGCCGGCGCCTGCGCGAGTGGAGCGAGATTCCGGTGATCGTACTGTCGGCCGTCGGCGACGAGGACGCGAAGGTGAGGGCGCTGGCAGCCGGCGCGGACGACTACGTGACCAAGCCGTTCGGGCCGCGCGAGCTGATCGCGCGGCTACAGGCGAACCTGCGCCGGGTCGCGACCGAGGGCGAGGAGGCGACGATCCAGGCGGGCGCGCTCGAGATCGATCTATCGCGCCGGATCGTGACCGTCGCCGGTGAAGAGGTCCATCTGACGCCGACCGAGTTCGAGCTGCTGCGCCAGCTCTCCCGCAACCGGGGCCGCCTGCTCACGCATCGCGAGCTGCTCGTGTCGGTCTGGGGCGCCGGCTACGGCGAAGACACGCAGGTGCTGCGCGCGCACATGGCCAACCTGCGCCGCAAGATCGAGCCGGGTGACGAGCCGCGGATCATTCGCACCGAGTCTGGTGTTGGATACCGCTTCGTAGCCTGACCAGCTCCCAGCCAGCCACGAACCCGTACGACAGGAGAGGCCCCGGATGAGCCGACACACGCTGACCGTGACCGACAACCGCACAGGCCGTAGCTTCGAGGTTCCGATCGAGCGGGGCTCGATCCGCGCCGCCGACCTGACCGACCCGTTCGACACGCAGCGCGGCCCCGGCGTGGTGATCTATGACCCGGGCTTCACGCACACCGCCTCCTGCGTCTCGTCGATCACCAACATCGACCTCGAGGCGGGCACGCTCGAGCACCGTGGCTACCTGATCGAGGACCTCGTCCGGGACTCGACCTACGTCGAGGTCGCCTACCTCCTGATCTACGGCGAACTGCCGACCGCGGCGCAGCTGGAGCACTGGCTCGCAGAGCTGGCCACCCGCAAGTTCGTGCACGAGAACGTCAAGCGCTTCATCCAGGGCTTCCGCTACGACGCCCATCCGATGGCGATGGTCGGGGCTGCCGTCGGTGCGCTCGGCAGCTTCTACCCCGACGGCGACGACGTGCGCGACGAGGCGGCGCGCGACCTCCAGATCCTGCGGCTGGTCGCGAAGATGCCGACGCTCGTCGCCTATGCGTACCGGCACGGCAGCGGGCGCCCGTTCGTGTACCCCTCGGACGAGCTCAGCTACACGGGCAATCTGCTGTCGATGCTGTTCCGGATGAGCGAGCTGGAGTACGTCCCGAGCCCCCGGACCGAGCGCGCGCTCGACGTGCTGCTGATGGTCCACGCCGACCACGAGCAGAACGCCTCCACGACCGCGGTCCGCGCGGTCGGATCGACCCACGTCAACCCCTACGCGGCGATCGCCGCGGGCGTCGCCGCGCTGTCCGGTCCGGGCCGCGGCTCGGCCGACCTGGCGGTGCTAAGGATGCTCCGGCAGATCGGATCGGTCGAGAACGTGCCCGCCTACCTCGAGCAGGTGAAGGCCGGCAACCACGTGCTGATGGGCTTCGGCCACTGGGTCTACAAGTCGCTCGATCCGCGCGCCCGGATCCTGCGGGAGCAGCTCGATCAGCTCTACGCGGATCGCCCACCGAACCCGTTGCTCGCGGTCGCCGACGCGCTGCACGCCCGCTCGCGCGAGGACGAGTACTTCGTCTCCCGCCGGATCTTCCCGAACGTCGACCTGTACTCGGGCATGCTGTACGAGGCGATCGGGATCCCGCCGGCGATGTTCGGCGTGATGTTCGCGCTGGCACGCAGCGCCGGCTGGATCGCGCAGTGGCGCGAGATGGTCGAGGATCCGGAGCAGGGCTCGGTCCGTCCGCGGCAGGTGTGGGGCGGGTGGGCGGGACCGGGTTCACGCGAGTTCGTGCCACTCGCCCAGCGGGACTGACGCGTCTTCACAGCATCTTTATAAGCGCGCCGCGCTTCTGCATACCGTCTTGACGGGCGGCGGGGCACCATCCCCGGCATGGACATCCTCGCGGTGGTTCTGGGGGTCGCGATGTTCGCGGTCCTGATCGCCCTGATCTACGGGATCGATCGGATATGAGTGCGAGTGACGTCTTTGGGCTCGTCGTGTCGGTGCTGGTCTGCGCCTACCTGCTGTACGCGCTGCTGCGCGGCGAAAAGTTCTAACCCGGCTACACGACACGGTCATGACACTCAGCGGCTGGCTCACGATCTTCCTGTTCGTCACGCTTCTGACGGTGATCGCCATCCCTCTCGGGAACTACATGGCGGCGTTCTACACCGGCGAGCGCACGTTCATGGACCCGCTGATGCGGCGGCCGGAGCAGTTCCTGTACCGGATCATGCGCGTCGACGCGACCAAGGGACAGGACTGGAAGGCGTACGCCAAGAGCCTGATCATCTTCTCGCTCGCCGGCTGGCTGATGCTGTACTTCATCCTGCGCAGCCAGAACCTCTGGAGCTTCACCGGCCTGAACCCGATGGGGTTCCACTCGGCGCCGTGGAACGTCACCTTCAACACCACCTCGTCGTTCATGACGAACACGAACTGGCAGTACTACGGCGGCGAGACGACGATGAGCTACTTCAGCCAGATGGCGGGGCTGACAGTGCAGAACTACTGCTCGGCCGCGGTCGGGATCGTCGTCGCGGTCGCGCTGATCCGCGGGATCGTGTCGCGCAGCGGCAACGCGATCGGCAACTTCTGGCAGGACCTGGTGCGCACGATCCTGTGGCTGCTGATGCCGGCGTCGATCGTGATCTCGGTCGTGCTCGTCTTCCAGGGCTCGATCCAGAACCTCTCGCACTATCTCAGCTTCACCGGCATCACCGGGCTCGGCAATCAGATCGCGATGGGTCCGGTCGCCTCGCAGGAGGCGATCAAGTTGCTCGGGACCAACGGCGGCGGGTTCTTCAACACCAACTCGGCGCACCCGTTCGAGAACCCGACTGCGTTCACCAACTTCTTCGAGCTGCTCGCCGTCCTGAGCATCCCGGCGGCACTCGTCTTCCAGTACGGCAAGATGGCCGGCAACCGCCGGCAGGGTCACTCGATCTACGCGACCATGATGATCATGTTCCTCGGCGCGGTGATCGTCGCCTATGTCGCCGAGGCACACGGCAGCCCGGCGCAGCACGCCGCCGGCCTGCACACGATGGTCCGCGCCGGGTCGACGGGCGGCAACATGGAGGGCAAGGAGCAGCGCTTCGGGATCGCGGGGTCGGCGCTGTTCGACGTCGTCACCACGGTCACCTCGTGCGGCGCGGTGAACAGTTCGATCGAGTCGTTCACCGGCATCGGCGGCGCCGTCCCGTTCGCCAACCTGTCGGCCTCGGAGGTGATCTTCGGCGGCGTCGGCACCGGGCTGTACTCGATCCTCCTGTACGTCCTGCTCGCGGTGTTCCTCGGTGGCCTGATGGTCGGCCGCACGCCTGAGTACCTGGGCAAGAAGGTAGAGGCGCGCGAGATCAAGCTGGTCAGCCTCGGGATCCTGATCACGCCGCTGACTGCGCTGTTCTGCACTGCGCTCGCGACCGCCAGCCGCGCCGGCCGCGCGTCGATCGACACCGCCGTCACCGGCAGCGGTCCACAGGGCTTCTCCGAGACCTTCTACGCGTACCTGAGCCAGGCGAACAACAACGGCTCCGCGTTCGCCGGCTACACGGGCTACGACGGCACGTTCGGCAACGGAGCCGGTTCGCACGGGATCACGTTCGCCGACCTGCTCGGCGGGTTCGACATGACCTTCGCTCGCTATGCGCCGATCCTGTTCGCGCTCGCGGTCGCCGGCGCCATGGCGGGCAAGCGCATCAGTCCACCCGGACTCGGGACGATGCGGACCGACAACGGGACGTTCGTGGTGCTGCTGATCGGCGTGATCATCCTCGTCGGCGCGCTCACCTTCTTCCCGGCCCTCCTGCTCGGCCCGATCGTCCAGGGTCTGACGACGCACCTGTACTCATGAAGAAAGACATCGTCACCAGCGCCATCGGGATTGTCGTGATCACGCTGCTGTGCGGGATCATCTACCCGCTGTTGATCACCGGCGTCAGCCAGGTCGCGTTCCCGGGCAACGCCAACGGCCAGCAACTGTTCGTAGACGGCAAGCTCGTCGGGTCGAAGATCATCGGCCAGAACTTCGCAGACGTCGTCAAGAACCCCAAGACGGGCAAGGTCGAGATGTCCGACGGCAACCCCGTGACAACGCCCGATCCCCGCTACTTCCAGACACGCCCGTCGGGCACCACGCCTGCCGACAACGACGCCGCGACGTCGTTTGCCAACTACGGTCCCAACAGCACGATCACGCTCGCGGCGCTGCAGTCGAACATCTCCACATACCTGCAGCTCAACTGCCCCACCACGCTGACGAAATCGGGAGGCTGCTCGAGCTGGTATGACCCGGCGGTGACGAGCGCCGCGCAGGTTCCCGTCGACGCCGCCGATACGTCCGCATCTGGCGTCGACCCCGAGATCTCGGTCCTGAACGCCCACATCCAGGCGTACAGGATCGCCGCCGTGCGCCACCTGTCACTGGCGACCGTCGACAAGCTGATCAACCAGTACACGTTCGGACGCGGGCTCGGGTTCTCGGGCGAGCCTGGTGTCGACGTGCTCGAGCTCAACCTCGCGCTCAACCGAATCTGAGACTTCGCACCTGACACAGGCACACAGCATGAGCACAACCACACCCACCATCCCGACGCCCGCGGCCCAGCCGCATGAGCGTCGCGCGATCTCGCTGTTCCGCCGCGACATCGTCGTCCGAGCGCTGATCGACAGCCTCAAGAAGCTCGATCCGCGGGTGCAGATCCGCAACCCGGTGATGTTCGTCGTCGAGATCGGCGCCGTGATCACGACGTTCACGTGGCTCAAGCAGGTGTTCGGGGGACAGGCGCTCGGCGGCTACGACCCCGCTTGGTACACGTTCACGATCAGTATCTGGTTGTGGCTCACCGTCGTGTTCGCGAACATGGCCGAGGCGTTCGCCGAGGGCCGTGGCCGGGCGCAGGCGGCGACGCTGCGCTCGATGCGACAGGAGACGATGGCGACCCTGCGCGACGGCACCACCAAGCAGGCCAACGAGCTGACCCGGGGCGACGTGGTCGTCGTCGACGCCGGCGAGCTGATCCCCGGCGACGGGACCGTGATCGAGGGGATCGCGTCGGTCGACGAGTCGGCGATCACCGGCGAGTCGGCGCCCGTGATCCGCGAATCCGGCGGCGACCGCAGCGCCGTCACCGGCGGCACGCGCGTCACCTCCGACCAGTTGATCATCGAGATCACACAGGAGCCCGGGCACTCGTTCCTCGACCGCATGATCGCGCTCGTCGAGGGCGCCGCGCGGCGCAAGACGCCGAACGAGATCGCGCTCAACATCCTGCTCGCCGGGCTGACGCTGATCTTCATGATCGTGGTCGCGACGCTGCGCCCGTTCGGGCTGTTCGCCCACACGACGATCTCCGAGACGACGCTGATCAGCCTGCTGGTCGCGCTGATCCCGACGACGATCGGCGCGCTCCTGTCGGCGATCGGGATCGCCGGCATGGACCGGCTCGTCCGTCGCAACGTGCTGGCGCTGTCCGGTCGTGCGGTCGAGGCGTCGGGCGACGTCGACGTGCTGCTGCTCGACAAGACGGGCACGATCACGATCGGCAACCGGCTCGCCTCGGAGTTCATCCCGATGCCCGGCGTGTCGGAGGCCGAACTGGCCGAGGTGGCGCAGCTGTCCTCGCTCGCCGACGAGACCCCCGAGGGCCGCTCGATCGTGGTGCTCGCCAAGCAGTACGGAATCCGCGAGCACGACATGCACGACCTGCAGGCCGAGTTCGTCCCGTTCACCGCGCAGACGCGGATGAGCGGCGTCGACCTCGACGGCCGCCGCCTGCGCAAGGGCGCCGGCGACGCTGTGATCAAGTTCGCGACCGAGGCCGGTGGGCGCCCGCCCGCCGAGCTGCGGCCCGTGCTCGACCGGATCGGGCGCGAGGGCGGCACCCCGCTGGCGGTCGCGCGCGACGCGCAGGTGATGGGCGTCATCTACCTCAAGGACACGATCAAGGAGGGGATGCGCCAACGCTTCGACCAGCTCCGCGCGATGGGGATCCGGACGATCATGATCACCGGCGACAACCGCCTGACGGCGGCCAAGATCGCCGAGGAGTCCGGGGTCGACGACTTCCTTGCCGAGGCCACGCCCGAGGCCAAGCTCGCGCTGATCAAGGAGCAGCAGGCGTCCGGCCGGATGGTCGCGATGACCGGCGACGGCACCAACGACGCGCCCGCGCTCGCCCAGGCGGACGTCGGCGTGGCGATGAACACGGGCACCCAGGCGGCGCGCGAGGCGGGCAACATGGTCGACCTCGACTCCAATCCGACGAAGCTGATCGAGATCGTGGAGGTGGGCAAGCAGCTGCTGATCACCCGCGGCGCGCTGACGACCTTCTCGATCGCCAACGACGTCGCCAAGTACTTCGCGATCCTGCCCGCGATCTTCATCACCACCTACGCCTGGACCAAGCATGGCAAGGGCGGTGGGGGCGGGGGGGTGGGACCACTTCACGTGCTCAACATCATGGACCTGGGGACGCCACGCTCCGCCGTGATCAGCGCGATCGTGTTCAACGCGATCGTGATTCCCGCCCTGATCCCGATCTCGTTGAAGGGCGTCCGGTACAGGGCGATCGGCGCCAGCGCGCTGCTGCGCCGCAACCTCTGGATCTACGGGCTCGGAGGTATCATCGCGCCGTTCGTCGGCATCAAGCTCATCGACCTCGTGGTGCACAACGTCCTCGGGGCCTAGTGTCCTAGGTGAGTTATGGAGCTGCAGGCCCAGCCCGCTCCGGAGCAGGCCAGCAAGCAGAGCCGGCGGGGTCGCTACAAGATCTTCCTCGGGATGGCGGCCGGCGTCGGCAAGACGTACCGGATGCTCCAGGAGGGCCAGGCCGAGGCCGAGGCCGGGCGTGACGTCGTGGTCGGCTACATGGAGTCACACGAACGTGCGGAGACGATCGCCCAGTCGGCGGGGCTCGAGTTCGTGCCGCGGCGCGGGATCACCTACCGCGGAAACCGGATCGAGGAGATGGACCTGCCCGCGATCCTCGAGCGCGCGCCGGAGCTGTGCCTGATCGACGAGCTCGCGCACACGAACGCGCCCGGGGTCGAGCACGAGAAGCGCTATGAGGACATCGAGGACGTGCTCGCGGCCGGGATCGACGTGTTCTCGACCGTCAACGTCCAGCACCTCGAGAGCCTCAACGACACCGTCTGCGAGCTGACCGGAATCCGCGTGCGCGAGACGGTGCCGGACGCCGTCATCGGCTATGCCGACGAGGTCGTGCTGATCGACATCACGCCGCAGTCGCTGCTCGAGCGCCTCCGCGCCGGCAAGGTCTACCCGAGTGGCCGCGTGCAGGCGGCGCTTGACAACTTCTTCAAGATCGAGAACCTGAGCGCGCTGCGCGAGGTCGCGCTGCGGCAGGTCGCTGAGGACGTCGAAGCCAAGCGGATCTCGGTCGACGCGACCTCGGCCGGCTCGCGCTCGCGCGACGAGCGGCTGATCGACAACCAGGCGCCGCAGGCGATCAGCGAGCGCCTGCTCGCGCTCGTCCGGCCCTCGCCGGCGAGTCAGCGGATCGTCCGGCGCGCGTGGCGCTCGGCCCAGCGCCTCGGTGCCGAGCTCGACGTCCTGTGGGTCACCGACCGCGAGCCGTCGCCCGCCGAGCAGGAGCAGCTCGACGCTCTGAGGCGCCTCACCTCAGTGCTCGGCGCTCACCTGATCATCGAGCACGGAGACGACGTGGCCCTCGCCGCCAAGCGCGTGGCGACCGAGCGCGGGACCACATACATGCTGATGGGTCCGCCGTCGGATCGCGGCACGCTCGCGCGGTTACGGCAGCCGGCGCTGCCGTTGAGGCTGCTGCGGATGCTGCCGGGAGTCGACCTGCGGATCGTCGCCGACCGCACCCAGCGAACGGGAGGCGATGCATGAACGTCGTGCTCGTGATCGTGATCGTCGTGCTGGCGATCTTCGTCGTGATCCTCGCGGTCGCGGCCCGGCGTGGCCGCGACCGGTCCGCGCCGCCCCCGCAGCCGACTTCGGAGGCGCGGATCCTGTTCCCGTTCGTCGCCCATGGGCTGGCGCCGCGGGCACTCGACGCGGCGCTGCGCCTGGCGCGCGCCGACCAGGGGACGCTCGTCCCGGTGTTCCTGGCACGCGTCGGCCTGCATCTGCCGCTCGACGCGCCGCTGCCACGCCAATCGCAGATCGCGCTCCCGATGCAGGAGGCGATCGAGCAGCGGGCTAGCGCGTACGGCGTGCCCGTGCAGTCACGGATCGAGCGCGGCCGCTCTTACCGGCACGCACTGCGCCAGACGCTCGAGCACGAGCAGTTCGAACGGATCGTGATCGCCGCCGCCGACGGCCGCGGCCCCGGGTTCGACGCCGACGACGTCGCCTGGCTCCTGACGCACGCCCCCGGCGAGATCGTCGTCCTGCGCCCGGACCCGACTCGCGAGCTGGGTATTCCAGTCGGTCCGGTCCGGGCGATCCGGCGGCGGCGCGCGATGGTGCCCCCACGTCGCTCGCAGGCGCAAGGCCACTGACTGGACCGCCGGGCGCCCGTAAGGGCCCGCCGCGCGGGCCCTTGAGTAGCCTTCGGGCGGTGAGCGCTTGGCAGATCGTCGCGATCTTCGGGGCGGGGATCGCGGCCGGCGCCATCAACACGCTCGTCGGCAGCGGGACGCTGATCACGTTCCCGGCGCTGCTCGCGTTCGGCTACGCGCCGGTCGTCGCGAACGTGTCGAACACGATCGGGCTGGTGCCCGGATCGGTTGCGGGTGCGTTCGGCTACCGCCGGGAGCTCGCTGGGCAGCGACGCCGCGCGATTCCACTGGCAATCGCCTCGGCGCTCGGCGGAACGATCGGGGCAGTGCTGCTGCTGAGCCTGCCCGCCTCGGCGTTCAAGTCGATCGTGCCCGTGTTCATCGCGGTCGCGCTCGTGCTGATCCTGCTGCAGCCGCGGCTCGCGGCCGTGCTCGGGCATCGCCGGCGGCGCCACGGCGAGCGCGTGGGGCCGGCCGCAACCGGCGGCGTCCTGCTGAGCGGCGTCTACGGCGGCTACTTCGGCGCCGCCCAGGGGATCATGCTGCTGTCGATCCTCGGCCTCGCCGTCGACGACTCGTTGCAGCGGATCAACTCACTGAAGGTGGTCCTCGCCGGCCTCGTCAACCTGATCGCCGGGCTGATCTTCATCGTCGTGGCCCACGTCGCCTGGGGAGCCGCCGGGCTGATCGCGGCCGGCTCGATCCTCGGCGGACTCGTCGCCGGGCGCTACGGCCGCCAGCTTTCGCCGGTGGTTCTGCGCTGTCTGATCGTGATTGTCGGGGTGCTGGCGATCGTTCGGCTCTTGTGACGGAACGTGCGGGTCGAATTGTTGCGGACCGTTGTGAAGAATTCGACCCGCCGGGCTCTCAGCCGCCTAGGAGGTAGGTCTCGATGTCGCCGTCGAGCGAGCCCTGAGAGTCGTACTCGCCGGTCTGGACGTGGACGACGCGCCCGCGGCGGTCGATCAGGAGGGTCGTCGGCAGACCGATGATGCCCGGGGGCCAGATCGAATCGAGCGCGCCGTAGCTCGGCACCTGATAGCTCGGGTAGCTGACGAAGTGGCTGCGCAGGAACGCGATCGCATCCTGTGTCGACGTGTCCTGCGTGTCGGCGCCGAGGAACGCCACCCGCTTTCCGTATTCGGCCGCGGCGTTCGCCAGGAGCCCGAACTCGGCCTGGCAGGCGGTGCACCACGACGCCCACGCGTTCAGCACGATCGGGTAGCCGCGCAGGCTCTTGATTCGCGCCTCGAGCGATCCATCTCCGCCGAGCAGCCGGGCGGCCTGCTGATGCAGCGCGGCCAACGGGGCCGGCGAACCCTCCAGCGCGCCCAGCTCGGCCCGCGTGCCGGCCGGGGCGGTGGGAACCTTGGCGAGCGCGGCTCGGACCTCCGCCTCGAGCGCGGTGAGCGTGGGCCAGCCTGAGGAGTACACCTCCTGCCACCAGGCGATGTGGCCGCTTCCAGACACCAGCACGAACCACGGCTGGCCCTGAACCTCGTAGCCGTCGGCGACCCGTCCGGTGGTGTCGATCGCCACCGGATAGTCGAGCCGGCGCCCCAGCGAGCGCAGGAATGCGGGCAGCGCCGCCCGCGACGGCTCGACGCTTCCCTCGTCGACCGCGCTCAGCGGCGGCAGCCGCTGGCGCGCGGCGTCGCGAGCGTAGGAGTTGAGCAGCTTCAGCGCGCCGGCGATCGGGGTCGATTGCTCGTCCCAGGTGGCGAAGAACACGTACAGATGAGCGCGTCCCGGGCCGAGCACGACGCTTCCCCCGCCCGAGCGGGGCAGCCTCACCGAGCGCGCCGGCGAGATGCCGGCAACGGTCGCGTATGACAGATGCGAGTGGACCACCGGGTGATCGGGCAGCAGCGCCGATGCTTGGCTTGCGAGCACCTGGCCGAGCTGGGGGACCGCCGCGTACGAGGCCTGGGTGAGGAACAGCCGCCGCAGCCGGCCCTGCGGGTCGATCAGAAACAGCGCCGGAGTGTGCGAGATCAGGCCTCGCTCGATTTCGACGGCGATGCGGTACGAGTGCCAGACTGCCTCGAGCTGCGTCAGCGTTCCGGTCAGGAAGTGCCACGCGGTCGTCATCCCATGCAGCTCGGAGTAGCTGAGGACGTCCGCGATCGAGATCGACCTGCTGTTGGCGTCGACCCCGAGCAGCTGCAGCTGGTCGCCGGCCGCCCCGAGCGCGCGCTTGGCGTCGAGCATCGCGACCGTCGTCAGCGGGCAGATCGTCTGGCACTCGGCGTCGTTGAACGCCAGCAGGACGACCTTTCCCCGGAACTGGGACAGCCTCACCGACCGCCCGAACTGGTCAGTCAGAGTGAAATCGGGCGCGGCGACCGGCCGTAGCGCCTCGCCGGGATCGAGGTTGGGGTTCCTGGCGAGATCCGCCGCCTGCGTCGCACCGGCCGCCTGCGTGGCGCTTGTGTCGTGGAGCACGACGACGACCGCGGCGAAGGCGACCGCGAGACTCACCCCGGCGGCGCCCGGGAGCACCCATTGCCCTCCGAGTGCCGACCCACGCGCCCGGCGGACCACGGCCCGCAGCCACAGCGGCGCACTCAGCGCGAGTACGAGCACGAGGCCGACGAGCACAGCACTCGGGTGACCGCCGCGCGAGGCCGACACGCCGCGCGAGGCCGGGCCGGAGCCGGTCGCGGCTGGAACCGGCGCCACTTCGCCGTTCGGGGTCGTCGCCGAGCGCGCCGCCTGAACAGCTCGCTGCGGAGCGCCCCGGAGTGGCCCGAGCGTGACTCCGGCCGCCGCCTCCAGCCGCCGCACGCCCGACTGCGCCGCGGCGACCAGCGACGAGGCGCCCGCGCCGGGGTGGATCCCAGCCAGCAGGGTGTCGTCAGCGAGGTCCGGCGCGCCTTTGTAGTCGACCCCGAGGCCGCCGGGCATCACGATCAGCAGGCGTCCGTCATAGGCGCCCGACACCTCGATCCCCAGGTACTTCGCGTACTCGGCGGGACGCTGCCACAGGCTCGTGACGGAGCCCAGGTCGTCAGGCTTGGCGATGATCGCGACGCGCACCGGCGCGTGCGCGGCCGTGGTCGCGTCGAGCAGGTCTCCGAGCTGCACCTGCTGGGCGATGCTGATGTTCGCGTCGCCCTCGAAGAACAGGTTCGAGTACAGGAGCACGTCGCTGCCCGGGTCACCGTCGGCGCGCGCGCTCCCGGCGGCGCCCGTCAGCGCGACCGATACGAGCATCACGAGTGCAAGCGGACGGGCCAGGAGTGAGGCGGCTCGTGCGCGGCTCAAGTGGCCGCCCTCCGCCACAGCTGCAGCGGGCGCGCACGCAGGCTCGCGCTCCAGGACAGCGCGATCAGCAGCGCGCCGCCGCCGATCACCAGCCACTCGGTTGCATCCGACGAGCTCGCGGCGGCCGCCGGCGCGGTCACGCGGATCCCGTCGAGGGCCAGCGGGTGCCCGTCGGCGGCGGCGAGCCGCTGCACCGCCGCGATCGCGGCAGCGACGAGGGCGCGGCCGCCGCCCGGCGCCGGCAGCTCCGACGCGACCCGCTGCTCGGCTCCAGTGGGCGCCACCCGACCGGGCCAAACGCCGATCCCGTTCGGCATCACGACCACGACCTGACCCGTGAACGCGAGCGACAGCTCGGTTCCGAGGTAGCGTGAGTAGCCGACCGGGTTGCGCCACAGCGCCGTCGCCGTCCCGAGATCGTCGGGCGCCGCGATCAGGGCGACGCGGACCGGGAAGCCGGCCGGCGCCGAGGAGTTCAGCAGCGCCGACAAGAGCTCTGTCTGCCGCGTGATGCTCAGCTCGAGCGGCACGAACACGTTCTCGGTGACCAGCACGTCACTCGCCGGGTCGCCGTCCGCGAGCGCACCCGGCACGCCGAAAGCGGCCGCGAGCGCGACAATCAATCCGACTCCGGCCACTGCCACACGGCGGCGGGTGGGTGGGCGACGATGACGGTGAAGCAACATGCCGAAGTTTAAGGTGGCGGCCGTGCTACTCGCGGCGGCGGCGACGCTGGCGGCGTTCGCGCTGGTCCCGTCGGCTGCGTCCGCCGATGGCCCGGTGGCGCCGATCGCCGTCGACTATCTCGCCCGGATCACTCACGCTCCCCCCGGGGTCGACGCGCGGATCGTGGACGGCTACCTGACCCTGTGGATGCGGGTACCGGCGTGGGAGACGGTCATCGTGCTCGACTATCGCGGCGACCCCTGGCTCCGCTACGTCCGCGCCGGCGTGTTCGTCAACACCAACTCCGAGGAGTTCTACTTCAGCCAGACCCCGATCGCCGAGACCCCGCCCGCGAGCCTCACCGCCCGCACGCCACCCCACTGGGTGCAGGTCTCGAGCGGACACGCGTACATGTGGCGAGAGGGCCGTCTGCACGCGCTCGCCCAGGTCGCACTGGCTGCCGGCGCCTCGTACGTCGGCCCGTGGCGGATTCCCGTGCTCGTCGACGGGCGCCGCGCGACGATCGCAGGCGCGATCTACCACCGGGCCAGGCCGTCGCTCGTGTGGCTGTGGCCGATCGCGGTGCTGCTGCTGTGCGTGCTCGCAGCGTGGCGCGTCCGTCGTGAGCAGCTCGACCTACGGCTCGCGCGCGCGCTGACTTGGGTGCTGCTGGCGGCGATCGCGGTTGCGGACGCCGCCCGCTACCTGCACGGCCGCCCGGGGGTGACGGCCGGTGAGCTGCTCGCGCTGGCGCTGATCCTCGCCGGCGTCTGCATCGGTGCCGTTCGCTTAGCCCGCAGCAGGTCGAGCTACCCACTCCTGTTCGTCGTCGCGTTCGCGTCGCTGTGGGCGGGGCTGACCCTCTCCCCCGCCCTGTTCCACGGATACGTGCTGCTCGCGCTGCCGGCGTTCGTCGACCGGACGGCCGCCGTCGTCCTGCTTGGCGGCGGCGCGAGCCTGATCCTGCTGGCCCTCCGCGCGCTCGATGCGAGCGCCCTGCGCGCCCGCGCGACGCGCAGAGCCGCCGGCGTCCCGGCGTGAGCCGCCCGCGTCCCCGCGCGAGCCGCGTCGTGGCGCTGGCGACCGTGTGCGCGGTCGTCGCCGGCTGCGGCGGGAGCGGCGCAGGCCGGCACACAGATGTGCCGGCGGGGATCCCCGCCTCGCTGCTGGCGGGCCTACGAACCGTCGGGCGCGGCAAGCGCTTCCTCCCGCCCGCGACCGGTCCGGTGCTCGGCGGCTGCCGGCCGCGGCTCGGCCGTCGCGCGGAGTCCCACGTGGAGCTGTTCGCCGCCAACCACGTCGTGCTGATCGCGGCCGGCGTCGGGACCCTTGCGCCGCGGCAGTTGGAAGATGCCCGCGTCGTCAAGGCGCGCTGCTTCGGGCTGGTCGTGACGCTCGACCCGACCGGGATCGTGTATGTGCGCGCCGGCGCGGTGGCGACGATCGGAGAGCTCTTCCGGTCCTGGGGCGAGCCGCTGTCGGGCACCCGGATCGCGTCGTTCCGCGGGCGCCAGGTAACGGTCTACGTCGGCGGCAGGATCGAGCGGATCGCACCCGCCGCCGTGCCGCTCACTCCCGGCGCCGAAATCGTGCTGGAGGTCGGGCCCCGTGTCCCGCCGCACCGGGCGTTCACGTTCCCGCCGCCGCCGCCCGCCGCGATGCGGTAGTGCGGCACTAGTCGTGCAGCCGGAACGGCATCGTCGCGATCAGGACGTCGGTCCGGGAGCGCAGGACGGTCGCGAGCACCCGGCCGCGCTGGTTGTGGAGGATCTCGTGCCGGGCCTTGCGCGGGACGATCTCGGGGATCAGGACGAGGATCGTCGCGTCGGTCTGCTCGAGCTCGCGGACGTATCGCAGCAGCGAGCGGACCAGCGAGCGCTGGGGGTCGACCAGGACCTCGAGCGGGACCGCGCAGCGCCACGTCTCCCAGTCGTGCTTGATCTGACGGCACTCCTCCGCGTCGCCGGCGACCGCGACCGCGACCACCGTCTCCCCGAGCGACAGAGCCGCCGACAGCGCGTGCTCGGTGAGCAGGTTGACGGTCGTGGTCGGCACGACGACGATGCTGTCGCGCTTGTGCGGGTATGGCGGGTTGCGCCCGAGCTGCAGCTCGGTGGCGACCGCCGCGTAGTAGCTCTCCGTGTGGGAGAACAGGTACATCAGAAGCGGCACGGCGACCACGACCACCCAGGCGCCGTGGATGAACTTGGTGCTGAGGAAGACGACCACCGCGATCGCCGTCATCGTCGCGCCCGCGCCGTTCAGGGCCGAGCGCGCGCGCCAGCGCGGCGGCCGGTCGCGCCGCCAGTGGCGGACGAGCCCAACCTGGCTGATCGTCAGGCCGACGAATACGCCGATCGTGAACATCGGGATCAGCGAGTTCGTGTTGGCGTCGACGGCGACCAGCAGCAGGCCCGCCGCGATCGCGAGCGCGACGATCCCGTAGCGATATACCGGCTTCTCGGCCCGCAGGTAGAACATGTGCGGCAGGCGGTGGTCGCGAGCGAGCAGGCTCATCAGCACCGGCAACCCGCCGAAGCTCGTGTTCGCCGCGAAGCCGAGCACGGCGGTGACGGCGAGGTTCGAGACGTAGAACGGCCAGCCGGTCCCAAACGCGCCGGCGGTCACCGAGGCGAGGACCGTGACGTTGCCACGTGGGTAGACGTGGTGGGCGTGGATCAGCACGGCCAGCCCGACCAGCATCAGCCCGAGCAACAGGCCCAGCGACACCTCGGTTCGCTGCGCCGTGCGAATCTTCGGCTCGCGGAACACGGGTACACCGTTGGCGATCGCCTCGACCCCGGTGACCGCGGAGCAGCCGGCCGCGAACGCGCTGAGCACCAGGATCACGCTGAGACCCGCGGTCGCCCGGATCGGGATCGGGGTGCCGATCTGTGCGACCGGGTGGGAGTGGAACGGCCCGACGATGATGACCGCGAACATGCTCGCAACGAAGATCACGGTCGGGCCCATCAGCAGGCGCGCGGACTCCGAGATGCCGAACAGGTTGACGACGGTCAGGATCGCCAACCCGATCAGGCAGACGAGCAGCAGGTGATGCGCCAGCGACGGGAACACGCTGGCGAGGCTTGCGGCGCCGGCCGCCAGGCTGACGGCGACGGTGAGCACGTAGTCGACGAACAGCGAGGCTGCGGCAAGGTACGCGACCCGGCGGCCGAGGTTCGCCTTGGCGACCGCGTAGGCGCCACCGCCCTCCGGATGGACGGCGATCACCTGCGTGTAGGAGATCACCAGCAGCACGAGCATCGCCGCGATCACGAGCGTCAGCGGGATCGCGTAGCGCAGCCCGGCAACGCCGGCGGTGATCAGGACCGTGATCATCGCCTGCGGCCCGTAGGCGACGCTCGACAGCGCGTCGAGACTGAGTGCGGCCAGCCCGCCGAGCACCCCGAGCTCGCCATGCGACGGACGCTTGTGCGCGTGGAGCCGCCTCCGGTCGGTCGTCGAGGTGCTCATGATCGGAGTGCAAGCTACTTAGGGCTCACGACAGAATTATTGACATGAACAGAGCGGTTTGCGCGTTCGCACCAGGGCGGGTCAACCTGATCGGCGAGCACACCGACTACAACGACGGGCTCGCGCTCCCGTTCGCGGTCAGGCTCGGCGTGACCGTCGAGGCGGAGCGGGCGCCCTCAGACGAGGTGCTCGCCGAGGCGCTCGACTTCGACGAGCACGACGAGTTCCCGCTCGCATCGCCCGAGCCCGCCGGCGGCTGGCGCGCGTTCGTGCGCGGCGCCGTCGCCGAGCTGCGGCTCGCCGGGTTCGAGCTGCCCGCGGCGCGGCTGCGGATCGGCGGCGACCTGCCGCGCGGCGCCGGCCTATCGTCGTCGGCCGCGCTCAGCGTCGCACTGTGCCTGGCGCTGCTCGAGCTCGCCGGCGCCGAGCGTCCGGGCCCCGTTGCGCTTGCGCGCATCTGCCAGGCGATCGAGCGCGATTGGGTCGGCGCCAACACGGGGCTGCTCGACGAGCTCGCCTCGCTGTGCGGTGCCGAGGGGGAGGCAGTCCGGATCGATTTTCGGTCGTTCGAGCTCGCGCCGGTGCCGCTGTCGCTCGGCCAGCACCGGCTGGTCGTGCTCGACTCGGGCGAGTCCCGCGAGCTCGCCAGCTCCGGCTACAACACCCGCCGCGAGGAGTGCGACCTCGCTCGGGCGGCCCTGGGCCTCGAGTCGCTGCGCGACGCAACACTCGCCGGGGCCGAGTCGCTACCCGAGCCGCTGGGCCGGCGCGTGCGGCACCTCGTCAGCGAGAACGAGCGCGTCGATGCCGCGGTCGCCGCCCTGTGTGGCGGCGACCTCGAGGAGGTCGGCCGGTTGCTGAACGCCTCGCACGCGAGCCTGCGCGACGACTACGAGGTCTCCACCGACGCCGTCGAGGTGACCGTCGGGCGGCTGCTCGAGGCGGGCGCGCTCGGCGCGCGGATAATGGGCGGCGGCTTCGGCGGCAGCGTGCTCGGGCTGCTAGGGCCGGGCGCCGTCCCGCCGGACGGCGCCCTCGCGGTCACGCCCGGCCCCGGCGCGTCGGTTACACCACTACAGCCGAGTTGACTGCGCGTGGCTTGCGTGGGATCACGTGCACATGACTCGCTACAATCGGCGGACGTTGCTCGTGGACGGCTGACGGGCAGGTCATAAATTACCGTTGTGTTTGCACACGACAAGGGAGGTGGCGCTTTTGCCGCCCGCCTTGTAGTGTTCTAGTCCAGAGGGGGACTTGGCCGCTGGGTTCTGTTGCGGTCGGTGCGCTCCCGAGTTTATGAGGAGGAAAGGGAGGTAGATGTGAACTTGCCAAGGAGCAAGGCAGTTGGCGCGGCCGCAGCGGTCGCAGCCACATGCGTCGCAATTGGGGGCGGCGCAAGCGCGCTCGCTTCGACGTCGCACAGCCGGGCCACGGCGCACGCGGCATCGGGAATGGGAATCTCGCTCAGCGAGCTGAGCAGCAGCAACTTCAACGCGATGACGCAGCTGAAGTCGATCGCCGCCAAGGGCACCGGCATCATCGCAGCGATCCTGCCGGACACCACCAGCTCACTGCGGTGGGCTGACTTCGACGCACCGGACCTGAAGAAGGCGGCGCTTGCGGCCGGTATCCCCGCGTCTGACATCATCGTTCAGAACGCCGGTGGCAGTGACACGACGTTCTATACCGACGCGCAGGAGGACATCACCAAAGGCGCGAAGGTTCTGCTGACGACGCCGGAGGACTCAGGTACCGGCACCAAGGTCGAGAAGTACGCCGCGTCCAAGGGCGTCAAGGTCGTCGACTACGACCGTCTGACGCTCGGCGGCAGCCGTCCGTACTACGTCAGCTTCAACAACGTCGAGGTCGGCAAGCTGATCGGCCAGGGCTTCGTGAGCTGTGTGAATGCTTGGCATGTCGCAAAGCCGGAGGTCATCGTCATGCACGGTGCCCCTACCGACAACAACGCGACGCTGTTCTACGAGGGCTACAGCAAGGTTCTCCAGCCGTACTTCTCGTCCGGCAAGTACGTCAACCTGAGCCCGCCGTACCTGGTCGGCAACTGGACGCCGACGCAGATGCTGACCGAGTTCCAGGCGGCCTACACGGCGCACTCGAACGCGAACAGCATGGTGAACCCGAACGATGAGACGGCGCAGCCGATCATCAACTACCTCGTCCAGAAGGGCATCAAGCCGGACACGTTCCCGGCCACCGGCCAGGACGCGACGCTGCCGGCACTGCAGGCGATCCTCGCCGGCTACCAGTGCGGCACGGTCTACAAGCCGATCGGCCTCGAGGCACAGGCAGCCGTTGCGCTCGCCACGTACCTGCGTGCCGGGCTCAAGCCGCCGTCGTCGCTGGTCAACGGCACCACGGCTGACATCGACGAGCACAACAAGCCCGTGCCGTCTGCCCTGCTGACTCCTGAGTGGGTCACCGCAGCGAACATGAAGTCAACGGTCGTCAAGGACAACTTCGTCCCGACGAGCCAGATCTGTGCCGGCACGTTTGACGGCAAGGTCGGTATGGGAGCCGCCTGCAAGAAGGCCGGGATCTAGTCCTCTCGGTTGACGGGAGCTAGCTAGACAACGAGACAAGCGAAGCGCGAAACTGTGCCCGCCCGTAAACTCGGGCGGGCACAGTTCGTCTTTTCGATCAAACTACAGGGATGAGTATCTCCGAGGATTTGCCCGCCCCCGCGGGCGTACAGAGCGATGGCACATTGCTGTCGCTGCGTGGCATCACGAAGACGTTCGGTCCCGTTCGCGCGTTGACTGATGTCGACATGGACGTTCAGTACGGCAAGGTCACGGCTCTCATCGGCGATAACGGGGCCGGCAAGTCGTCCCTGATCAAGACCGTCTCCGGCCTCTGGCCGCCTGATTCCGGCTCGATCTCCTGGGAGGGCCGGGAAGTCCACCTGCACGGACCCAGAGACTCCGAGGCCCTCGGTGTCACCACCATTTACCAGGATCTGGCGCTCTGCGACAACCTGGACATCGTTCAGAACATGTTTCTCGGCCACGAGCCGGTCAGCCACGGCATGCTCGACGAGTCGACGATGGAGATCAAGGCGCGCGAGACGCTCACCGAGCTCAACGTGGTCACGGTGCGCTCGGTCCGACAGCTGGTCGCGTCGCTGTCAGGTGGCCAGCGACAGTCGGTCGCGGTCGCCAAGGCGGTCATGTCGAACGCCAAGCTCGTGATCATGGACGAGCCCACCGCCGCGCTCGGCGTGGCGCAGACCACGATGGTGCTCGATCTGATCAAACGGCTCGCCTCGCGCGGTGTGGCCGTGCTGGTGATCTCGCACAACCTCAATGACATCTTCGAGGTCGCTGATCGGATCGCCGTGCTGTATCTGGGCCGGCTTGTCGTCGAGGCGCCGGCGTCCGAGTTCGACCGGCAGAGCGCCGTGGAATACATGACGACCGGAACTGTCGCGCGTGCCGCCTGAGCGCCACCGCAACCGCACTTTGACAAGGAGACAGGTAAGTGGCTGAATCCGAAGAGCTCGGCGCGGCGACGGAGAGACTCGCGTCGGCGCCGGACGCGGTGATTGGCGTCAACGCGGAGGCTGAGCTGAGCGACACGGCTGCCACCGCACTGCCGCCCGAGCTGGCCGCCGGGTCGGTCGGCGAGTACTTCGCAGCGTGGGGCAGGCGCCTGCGCAGCGGGGAGAGCGGCGCGGCCCCGGTCGTCGTCGGCCTGATCGTCGTGATCATCTTCTTCCAGGTCGAGCAGTCCGAGTTCCTGACCTCGGGCAACCTCGTCAACCTGTTCGTGCAGGCGTCGATCTACATCATGTTCGGCGCCGCCGAGCTGTTCGCCTTGATCCTGTCGGAGATCGATCTGTCGATCGGCTTCGCGGCGGGTGCCGGCGCGTTCATCATCGCCGAGATCAACCAGCCGCCGGTCGACCTACCGTGGTGGGTCGGCGTCATCGCCGGGGTCGGCTTCTGCGGAGCGGTGGGAGGGATCCAGGGCCTCCTGATCACGCGGCTCAGCCTGCCGTCGTTCATCGTGACGCTCGGCGGCTTCCTCGCGATGGAGGGCGTGATTCTCGAGCTGGCCAACATCGACCCCACCGCGTTGGGCGGCGTCATCAGCGTGCCCGGCGCGAGCCCGGTCTACAAGCTCGCGGGCGCGAACATGAGCGCCGCTCTGAGCTGGATCGTGTTAGTGGTGGCGGTGAGCGCCTTCGCCGTATTGAGACTACGAAGTGCTTGGAGTCGGCGCAAACGAAAGCTCTCGGCGCCGCCGCTCGGCGTCACCCTCATCTCGATCGTCGTCACGGCGATCGGCGGCCTCGTGCTCGTGATCATCTGCAACGCCAACGGCACGACCCCGGGCGTCCCGTGGGTCGTCCCGTTCGTTCTCGTCGTGATCCTGGGCTGGTCGTTCGTGCTTGGCCGCACGCGCCTCGGCCGCTACATGTATGCGATCGGCGCGAACCCCGAGGCCGCACGGCGAGCCGGTATCAATGTCGGGCGCATTCGCACGTATGCCTTCATCATGGTCGGCCTCACCGCCGGCCTCGCCGGCATGGTCTACGAGTCCCGCCTGGGATCGATCTCCACGGACGTCGACGGCGGCGACTCGGTGCTGTTCGCCGTCGCGGCCGCGGTGATCGGTGGCGCGAGCCTGTTCGGCGGACGCGGAAAGCCGCTGAACGCCCTCCTCGGCGGGCTTGTGATCGCGGTGGTGTTCAACGGGCTCGGCCTGATGGGAGTCAGCGCCGCGATCCAGGACCTCGTCACCGCCGCGGTGCTGATCGCCGCCGTGACGCTCGACGCGCTGGTCCGCCGACGGGCCACGGCTACCTAAGCCTGCTGGCCACCCGACAGCGACCACGAGCCGTGGCCTACTGATCTTCGGCGGCGGCTTGATCTGAGGGGCCGCCCGGACCGGGGTGCGATGCCCCTGGCCGGGACCCGGCAGAACGCGGAGACGTGGCGATAAAAGCGTCGTAGACCTCCCGCAGGGCCGTCCGCTGCCGCGCAGTCAGGCGCTGGTCGGCGGCGATCGCGTCGAGTACCGCGCTGTCCTCGTCGGTGCCGGGCGGCGGCATGCCGGCCCGCTCGTAGAGCGCGTCGACCGACAGCTTCAGAGACCGGGCAATCGCCTGCACAACGTGCTCGGACGGCGCCCGCAGCCCTCGCTCGATCTGGGACAGGTAGGGGTTCGAGATGCCGGCCAGCTCGGCGAACTGGCGCATCGACAGCTCCGCCAGCTCCCGCTGCTGGCGGATGATCTCCCCGAGTGGGCTGGTGTGGCGGTCGGCCATCCGGACGGCGAGCCTAACACCGCGCGAGCGGTGGGGGCTGCGCACACGCGGTGCGCAGCCCCCGGTAGTGAGGTCCGGCCTCTTACAGACCGATGCAGACCGACTTGGTCTCCGTGTACTCGTGGATGACCTCCTCGCCCATCTCGCGGCCCCAGCCAGACTGCTTGTAGCCGCCGAACGGGAGCGACGCATCGAAGATGTTGTAGGTGTTCACCCACACCGTCCCCGCCCGCAGCTGCGGGATCAAGCGATGCGCCTTGGTCAGGTTGTTGGTCCAGATCCCGGCGGCGAGGCCGTAGACCGTCTGGTTGGCCGCCGGGGCGACCTCGGACTCGTCCTTGAACGGGATCGCGGTGACGACGGGGCCGAAGATCTCCTCGTCGAACACCCGGTTGCCCTCGTGCGCGCCGTCGAGCACCGTTGGCGAGACGAAGTAGCCGCGCTCGCCGACGCGCTTGCCGCCGACCACCGTCCGGACGCCCTCCTGCTCGCCGGACCGAAGGAAGCCGGTGACACGCTCGAGCTGCTCCTGGGAGACGAGCGGACCCATCTCCGTCTCGGGGTCGGTGCCGCGCCCGAGCTTGATGTGCTCGGCCCGGTCGGCGACGCCGGCTAGCACGTCGTCGTACACCTTGCTCTCGACATACAGCCGCGAGCCGGCGCTGCAGCACTGGCCGTGGTTGAAGAAGATCGCGTTGGCCGCACCCGGGATCGCGGTCTCCAGGTCGGCGTCGGCGAACACGACGTTGGGCGACTTCCCGCCCAGCTCGAGTGTCACGCGCTTGAGGTCGTTGCCCGCCGCCTTGACGATCAGCTTGCCGACCTCGGTCGAGCCGGTGAACGCGACCTTGTCGATCCCCGGATGACCAGCGACGGCCGCACCGGCGGTCTCGCCGAGGCCGGTGATGATGTTCAGGACCCCGTCCGGAAGTCCGGCCTCCTGAGAGAGCTCGCCGAGCCGCAGCGCGCTCAGCGGCGTCTGCTCGGCCGGCTTGAGGATGACCGTGCAGCCCGTGGCCAGCGCCGGGCCGAGCTTCCACGCCGCCATCAGCAGCGGGAAGTTCCACGGGATGATCTGCCCGACGACGCCGATCGGCTCCTTGAGCGTATAGGCGTGGAACTGCGCGCCCGGGGCGTAGGGAACCGAGATCGGGAACGTCTGCCCGAAGATCTTCGTGGCCCAGCCGGCCATGTAATGGAACAAGTCGGCCGCGAGCTCGACGTCGCCAGCGCGCGCGATCGCCATCGGCTTGCCGTTGTCGATCGACTCGATCGCCGCCAGCTCGTCGCCGTGCTCGAGGATCAGATCGCCGATCCGCCACAGCATCCGGCCGCGATCGGAGGGCGTCATGCGGCTCCACTCAGAGTCCTCGAACGCGCGCCGGGCGGCCTTCACGGCGGCATCGACGTCGGCCCTGTCGCCGGCCGGAACGTGAGCGATCGTCTCGCCATCGGCCGGATCCAGCACCTCGAAGCTCTCGCCGCTGAGCGCGTCGACCCAGTCGCCGTCGATCAGCATCAACTTGCGCTCTGCCAGCCACGCTGCGGCGGGCGAAGTGTTCTCGATGGTTGTGGCCATCTTTCCTCTTCCTCCTTGGTCAGGAGCTTGTCGTATTTGGCGCTAGCTTAACCGCCCCAGGGTTGCAAGGGGGTTGCCTGACGCGAGCCGGACGACGATCGTCCACCGCAGCGGACCAATACGAGCACCGGCCGTGCACGTTACCGTCTGCTGTCGCAATGCCCGAAGACGACCACAGGCTTCGCCGGCTCTTGGACGTCGGGCGTGCGCTCGTCGCCGAGCTCGACCCCGAGGCCGTACTGGTGCGCATCGTCGAGGAGGCGCGCGGCATCACCGGAGCGAGGTACGCCGCACTCGGCGTGCTGAACTCGGAACGGACCGAGCTCGAGCGGTTCCTGACCTCCGGCATCGACGCGGCCGATCGCGCCGCGATCGGAGCGCTGCCCCGGGGACGCGGCGTGCTCGGGGTCGTGATCGAGCACCCAAGACCGCTGCGGCTGGCAGAGGTCGGTGAGCACCCGCGCAGCTACGGACTTCCCGCCGCCCACCCCCGCATGCACAGCTTCCTTGGCGTGCCGATCCTGATCCGCGGACAGGCGTGGGGGAACCTGTATCTGACCGGCAAGGACGGCGCCGCGGAGTTCAGCGACGCCGACGAGGAGGCGGCGGTGATCCTCAGCGACTGGGCCGCGACTGCGATCGAGAACGCGCGCCTGCACGACTCGAGCGAGCGCCGCCGGAAGGAGGCCGAGGCGGATCGGCTGCGTGCCGCGATCGCCGCCGCCGAGGCGGAGCGCAGCCGCTGGGCCCGTGAGCTGCACGACCAGACGCTGCAGGCGCTCGGAAGCCTGCGGGTGCTGCTCGCATCATGTCTGCGCCGGGGCGACGAGGCGGCTCGTGTGGAGGCGATCCACCAGTCGATCGCGGACATCGAGCTGGAGATCGACAACCTGCGCGGGATCATCACCGACCTGCGGCCTTCGCTGCTCGACGACCTCGGACTGCTGCCGGCGATCGAGGCACTGATCGAGCGCCGTCGTGCGGGCGGCCTCGAGATCGAGGCCGAGCTCGAGCTACCGGCTCCGCCCGAGCCCTCGCAGCTCAGCGTCGAGCTCGAGACGACCGTCTACCGGCTGGTGCAGGAGTCGCTGACGAACGTCGTCAAGCATGCTAGGGCCGAGCACTGCAGCGTCTCGATCCGCCTGCAGGAGGGGGACGTGCACGTCGAGGTCGCCGACGACGGCGCGGGCTTCGATCCGGTGGCGCGGAACTCCGGCTTCGGCCTCGCCGGCATGCGCGAGCGCATCTACCTGGCGGGAGGGGTGCTCCACCTCAACTCAGGCGCCGGCGGCACGCTCGTGCGAGCGCGCATCCCGGCCGGCATGGCCGCGCATCCAACCGTCACAGTACGGGCGACCCGAGCAGGCCTGCGTAGGAAGCACGGATAAAGCGGACCGGCCGTGGATCGACACTCCGAGGGCGTGGCCAGAGCGTCAGCCGAAACACCGCCCTACCCGATCGAGCGCGAGGCGGACATCGTCCTGACCGACGGCTCGACGGTTCGCGTGCGCCCGGTTCGCGCCGGGGATGCCGCAGCGATTCGCGCGTTTCTCGACTCGATCTCGTCCGACTCGATCGTCTTCCGGTTCTTCGGCGCGCCGAACCTCGACTGGGTCACGACCTGGTCGGTCGACGTCGACTATGCGAACCGCTTCGCGCTCGTCGCCGAGACCGGCTCGCCGCGGCAGGTGATCGCGCACGCCGCTTACATGCGCGAGACGGCGGATCGAGCCGAGGTCGCGTTCCTTGTCGCCGATTCCTACCAGGGTCATGGGATCGCAACGATCCTGCTGGCGCACCTCGCCGAGGTCGCCGAGTCCCACGGCATTTCCACCTTCACTGCCGAGGTGATGCCGTCCAACCACCGGATGATCGAGGTGTTCCGCGAGAGCGGCTTCCCGGTCGACGTGCACTCGAGTCCCGACGCGATCAAGCTCGAGCTGCCGACCTCGCTGACCCCGGACGCGCTCGCACGATTCGACGAACGTGAGCGGCTCGCGACGGTGGCGGCGGTGCGCAGCGTGCTCGAGCCGAGCTCGGTCGCGGTGGTCGGCGCCTCGCGCCGGCGGGCCACGTTCGGTGGCGGGATCCTGCACAACCTGATCGCCTCCGAGTTCAACGGCCCGGTCTACGCCGTCAACGCTGCCGCCGACGTCGTCCAGTCGCTGCCCGCCTACCATTCGATCGCCGACATCCCGGGCGAGGTCGAGCTCGCGGTGATCGTCGTCCCCGCCGAGCAGGTCGTCGCTACTGCCCGCGAGTGTGCGGCGAAGGGCGTGCGCGCGGTCGTCGTGATCTCCGCCGGCTTCGCCGAGACGGGCGCGGAGGGCATCACCCGTCAGCGTGAGCTCATCGAGGTGTGCCGCGCGGCCGGGATCCGGATCGTTGGGCCCAACTGCCTTGGCGTCCTCAACACCGCTCCAGCCGTCCGGCTCAACGCCACCTTCGCGCCGCGGCCCCCATTCGCCGGGTCAGTCGGCTTCATGTCGCAGTCGGGCGGGCTCGGGATCGCGATCATCGAGGCCGCCGGCAGGCTCGGGATCGGGCTGTCGTCGTTCGTGTCCGTCGGCAACAAAGCGGACCTCTCGGGCAACGACCTGCTGAGCTACTGGGAGCAGGATCCGAACACGTCGGTCGCGCTGCTGTACCTCGAGTCGTTCGGCAACCCGCGCAAGTTCGCCCGGATCGCGCCGCGGTTCGCGCGGCGCAAGCCGCTGCTGGCCGTCAAGAGCGGCCGCTCGACAGCGGGCGCACGGGCGACCTCGTCGCATACGGGGGCCCTGCTGTCGGCATCGGACGTCACCGTCGACGCCCTGTTCGACCAAGCGGGCGTGATCCGCACCGACACGCTCAACGAGCTGTTCGCGGTCGCGCAGCTGCTGAGCGCCCAGCCCGTCCCGCGCGGCGACCGCGTGGCGATCGTGACCAACGCCGGCGGTCCCGGGATCATGTGCGCCGACGCGTGCCAGGCCTACGGGGTCGACGTCCCGGAGCTGCCGGCCGAGGTCCAGTCGGCGATCGCCGCGATCGTGCCTGCCGGCGCCTCGCCGCGCAACCCGGTCGGCATGATCGCGACCGCGTCCGCTGAGCAGTACCGCCGGACGATCGAAACCCTGATCGAGCTCGACGCGTGCGACGCGATCCTGACGATTTTCGTGCCGACACTCGTGACCGAGGCGAGCGACGTGGCGAACGCGATCAGAGCGGCCGCTGAGTCAACCGCCAGTGCGGGTGTGGCGATCGCGGCCGTGTTCATGACCGCCGCCGGCGCACCGCCAGAGCTGGCCTCCGACAGCGTGCGGGTTCCCGGCTACGAGTTCCCCGAGGACGCCGCCAGGGCGGTTGCGCTGGCAGCCAGGCAAGGGCGCTGGCGAGCGCGCCCGCAGGGCCAGCCGGTCGTGCTCGGCGGGATCAATCCGGGCCGTGCCGCCGCCCTCGTCTCCAAGCAACTCGCGGGCGACCCCGGCTGGCTTGCCGCCGAGCAGGTGATCGAGCTCCTGTCGTGCTACGGGCTGCCGTTGGCGATGAGCCGGTTGGTTGCAGCACCCGAGGAGGTGGCGCTGCTGGTTGGCGTCGTCAACGACAGCAGCTTCGGTCCGGTGCTCGCGTGCGGCGCCGGCGGTACCGCGGCCGAGCTGATCAAGGACGTCGCCGTTCGGATCACGCCGATCAGCGACATCGATGCCCACGAGATGCTCCGCTCGCTGAAGACCTTCCCGCTGCTGGATGGGTACCGCGGCGCCGACCCATGCGACGTGGCGGCCGTCGAGGATGTGCTGCTCCGGATCAGCGTGATGGTCGAGAACCATCCCGAGATCGCCGAGCTCGACTGCAACCCGTTGATCGTCTCGCCCGCCGGTGCCGTGATCGCCGACGCGCGCGTGCGGCTCGAGTGGGCGCCGGCGCCGCCACCGGTCGCGTCGTTGCTCGCCTGAACCGCGCGTATCGTTCGTTCGCAGATGCGGTGTGAGCGGATCGGACACGGGGGAGCGAGCCGCCTGGAGCGTGCCAACACGCTCGCCTCGTTCGACGCCGCCAGGGCGGTCGGTGTCGACGTGATCGAGTTCGACGTCCGCGCCTGGCGCGGCGAGCTCGTGCTCGCCCACACGGCCGTGCACGCGCACGCCGGCCGGCGGCTGCCGCTGTCGGTGGCGCTGGCGTATCTCGCCTCGCCGCCGTTCCGCGGTATCGGCCTGCAGCTGGACGTCAAGCACACGGGGATCGAGCGTGCCGTGCTCGACGCCCTGCACGGTGCAGGGTTGCTGGCGAGGACGATGGTGTGCAGTCAGGTGGCGGCGGTGCTCGACAGGTTCCGGGCACTAGACCCCGACGTCGAGGTCGGAATCTCGATCGGCGGCCCGGTGGCGCGCGCGAGCCGCCGCTGGCGCGACTGGCGCCGCGACGTGCTCGCCGGGATCGCCGATCGCCGGTTCGACGCGCTCATGGCCCAGCACCGGATCGTCGACCCGCGGCTGGTCGGCGACGTCTGCGACCGCGGCGGGCGCCTGTATGCGTGGACCGTCAACGAGCGCCACGCGATCGACGCGCTGCGCGCACTCGGGGTCCACGGGATCGTCAGCGGCGACCCGCGGCTGTTCGGGTGACTGCTCGGCGAGCCCTTACCAGGTCTCGATCAGCCCGTGCTTGAGGGCGTAGCGAACCAGGTCGGAGCGCGCCCGCAGGTTCAGCTTCTGCTGGATGTGGGCGCGGTGTGTCTCGACCGTGCGCACCGACAAGAACAGCTGGTCGGCGATCTCAGTGTTCGTGTGGCCCAGGGCCACCAGCCGGAGCACTGCCAGCTCACGGTCCGACAGGCCGTCGCTCGATCCCGTCGCCGGCTCCGCCGCGACCCGCGCTCCGAGCCTCGGGTTCAGGTAGCTCTCGCCGACGGCCGCCAGCCTGATCGCCTCGACTAGCTCCTCGTCGGCCGCGTCTTTGAGGACGTACCCGAGCGCACCGTCGCTCAGGGCGCGGCGCGCATACGCCGGCTCGCTCTGCATCGTGAGGATCACGATCTGGGTCCGGGGGCACTCCGCGCGCAGCTCGTGGATCGCATCGAGGCTCGAGCCGCCGGGCATGTTGAGGTCGAGCACGAGCACGTCCGGGTGCTCAACCCGCACCGCGTCGCGGGCTGACTCAACATTCGTGGCCTCGCCGACGATCTCGAAGCCGCCCTCGCCGTCGAGCACCTGCCGCAGGCCACGGCGGACGACGGAGTGGTCATCTGCCAGCACGACTTTGATCGGTTTGGCGTCGACATCCTCCGTCATCATCGTGACGCAAGAAGCTACCCTGCCCGCGCCCGCACGCCAGCCGTGCCGTGCCACGGGCCGCGTGCGGCTTGACCGAGATCGCGGCGGGTGAAGTACGTAGAGGTCCGCTAGGGAGCACCGCCCCGCACCAGCCCCGCGGCAATACGCTTGGGCTCCCGATGGAGTCGCTCGAGCTCGATCACGTTCAGGTCGCGGCGCCGCCCGGCTGCGAACCGCTCGCCCGGGCGTTCTATGGCTCGCTGCTGGGGCTCGATGAGCTCGTCAAGCCGCCCGGCCTGGCAGGCCGTGGCGGTGCGTGGTTCGCGCTCGGCGCGGCCCAGCTCCACGTCGGCGTCGACGCGCACTTCACGCCGGCGCCCAAGGCGCACCCGGGTCTGCGGGTGCCAGCCGACCGGCTCGACGAGCTGGCGTGCGCGCTCCGCGCCGCCGGACACCGGGTCGAATGGGACGAGGCGATCCCCGAGGTACGGCGCTTCTTCACGACCGATCCCTGGGGGAACCGGCTCGAGCTGCTGTCGCCGGTTGGCTGAGGCTCGCCTCGTCTGGATCTCTGGGTCGGACGGCCCGCAGCCGTCCGCAGTCGCGGCGCTGCGTCGGCTTGCTTTTAGCCGCTCCGGTATGAAGCCACCGCGCAAACTGTGGCGGCGTGGCCGCTCAGCCGATGCCGAGGCCGGCGGCCTCGGCCAACCGCTCGTTTCTGACGCCGACCAGGTAGACGAGCCCGATGCCGATCAGCGTCCCGGGGATCGCCTCGAGCGCCGTCCCCAGATGGGTCGCGTGGCGCCCCGGGATCGAGAAGCCGTTGACGATCAGGCCGAACAGCACCGAGCCGGCGAGGGCGCCGAGGAACGCGCCGACGATCCCGCCCCAGAAGCGGTCGGGCAGCCAGATCGTGAAGTGCCACAGGGCGAGACCCATCATCACCCACGCGAGCATGCCCATCAGCGTGGCCTCCCGTGACGGCGGCCGCGCGATCCCCGCTTCGGCGGGCGGTTCGACTTCGGCACGCGCGCGACCCCGTCGTTCTCCGCGATATCCGGAGCGGGGGTCACCTCGTCGCGCGACGCCGGCGGCTGTGTCGTCGGTGGCGGCGTCTCGGACTCTGGCCTGGCCGCGGGCGGCTGAGCGCTGGGCGGTCTGGTGGCGGCCCGCCTCGACGCGGTCGGGCGCGGCTGCGGCGGTCGGGGCTGTCGCGGCGGCTGGGACGCCGGCGGCGGCGCCTCGGTCTGATGGGCGAAGCGCTTGGTCAGCGTCGATGTGCGGCTCGGCGGCGGCTCCGCATCGAGATCGAGGTCGCGCTTCATCTGCTCGAACTCTTCAGCGGACACGGTCTGGTCGAGGTCAGGCTGTGTGACGCGGCGGCTACTGCGCACGCGCTCCGGCACCGGCTCGATATCGCCGCCCTCGGCGTATGCCGGGATGTATCCAAGCTCCGCCTCGATCCGCGCACGGCGCAGGCGGTAGCCGTGCTCGCGCTCCTTCCAGTGCGTCAGCACCGGCGAGGCGATGAAGATCGACGAGTAGGCGCCGGAGGCGACGCCGATCAGCAGCGCGAACGCGAAGTCCTTGAGCGTCGTGCCGCCGAACAGGAGCAGGGCGATGACCGGCAGCAGCGTGCACGAGGTCGTCGCCAGCGAGCGGGTCAGCACCTCTGACATCGAGCGGTTGACGATCTGCGAGAACGCGGCCCGCGGCATCCGCGGAATGTTCTCGCGCACGCGGTCGAACACGATGATCGTGTCGTACATCGAGTAACCCAAGATGGTGAGCAGGGCCGCGACCGTATCGACCGTCACCACCCTCCCGGTCAGCGCGTACACGCCGCTCGTGATCAGCAGGTCGTGCATCAGCGCGATCAGCACGGGCACGGCGAACTTCCAGTCGAACCGCAGCGCGACGTAGACCGAGATCACCAGCAGCGACACGATGATCGCGACGACGGCGCTGTGCGCGACGGTCGAGCCGAACGTCGCGCCGATCGTCGTGTTGTTGAAGTCGGCGCTGTTGGTGGACGCGCTCGTGCGGATCCCGTAGCGGCTCTGAAGCTCGGACTGGAGCTTCGCCGACTGCGCGCTGCTGATCGGCTTGGAGGAGATCTGGAATCCATACGTACCCAGCGCCTTGTCGCCCGTGACGCGCTGCACGGTCGCGCCGCCCTGCCCGATCGTCGCCGCGAGCGCCTTGATATCCGAGACGCTCGCCGCCCGGTTGAGCCCGACGGTGATCTGCGTACCGGACGTGAAGTCGATCCCGAGGTTCAGTCCCTTACCGCCGATCGCGAGCGCGCCGATCAGCAGGATCATCCCCGACATCGAGAAGAAGTAGCGCGAGGCGCCCATGAAGTCGAACCGCCACTGGCGCTTCTTACGGCCCGCTCCAAGCGCCGACGGATGCGAGATCAAGCGCGAGCCGCCGAGCGTCATCAGGATCGCCTGAGTCGCCATCACGGCCGTGAACAGCGACACGAACGTGCCGATGCCGAGCGTGAACGCGAAGCCCTTGACGTCCTGGGTGGCGAGCACGAACAGGACGAACGCGGTCATGATCGTCACGACGTTGGCGTCGATGATCGCCGTCAAGCCCTTCCGGTAGCCCGTCGCGATCCCCTGACGGATCGATCTGCCGGCGCGTATCTCCTCCTTGACGCGCTCGAAGATGACGATGTTCGCGTCGGCCGCGACGCCGATCGTCAGGATCAGGCCGGCGATCCCGGCGAGCGACATCGTGATCGGGATCAGCTTGATCAGCGCATAGAAGTAGACCCCGTACACGAGCAGGCCGCCGACCGCGATCACCCCGAGCACGCGATAGAAGCTGAGCAGGAACAAGACCACGACGGCCAGGCCGACGAGGCCCGCAATCAGGCCCTGGTGCAGCGACTGCAGGCCGAGCGTCGCCGACACGCTCTGGGTCGAGATCAGCCGCAGGCCGATCGGCAGCGCCCCGAGCCGCAGTTGCTGGGCGAGGTTCTGCGCGGAGCTGATCGTGAAGTCGCCGCTGATGTCCGCGCCGCCGCTGCCGCCGATTCCATCTGGGTACAGCTTGAAGTCGATGTACGGGACGCTCACCAGCTGGTTGTCAAGCGAAATCGCGAAGTGCTGGTAGAGCGTCTGCTCGCCGATGCTGTCCAGCGAGCCACGCGTTGCGATCTGCGCGGTGACCTTCTGGAAGGCCGACGCTCCCTTTCCGGTGAAGCCGAACGACACGTCTGGCGCGCCCGTCGAGTCGGTGCTCTGCTCCGGGTTGGTGATCTCGTTGCCGAACAGCGCGACGTTGTCGTGCAAAACGTAGTACAGGGCGTCGGCGCTGCCGAACGCGGGCCACTTGGAGTAGCTCGCCGGCGAGCCCTCGAGCACGACGGTCCCCGGCTTGACGACCAGGACCTGAGCTTGTGAGAGCTTGACGCCCGCCGGCAGGCTGTTCACCAGATCCTGGTGGACGACCGCCGCGCGCGTGCCCGGCACCTCGTCGGTCGGGGACGAGAGCACGCAATGGACGCCAACGGTCGGTTTCTTGCCCTGCTCGGCCGCCAGCGTCGCGCACGCCTGGCTGCCGGGCGCGCCGAACAGGAAGTACTCATAGCTGTAGCGACCGATCTGGGCGCTCCGCGAGAGGGGCTGCTCCGAGGCGAACTTGACCGCGTCGTACAGGCTCATCGCCCCGGCGAGCGAGCTCGAGGACCCGGACGCCACGCCCGTCGTCGTTCCCTGGCTGATCGTGTCGGCCGTGGTGTTGGACAGCGGCAGCTGGCTGGCGACCGTGACCGTCTTGCCGCCGACCTGCATCAGCGCGTTCGCCTCCCAGTCGTAGAACCTGAGCCGAGCCGTGTTGCCGACCTCGCGGATCGCCTTCTCGGTGTCGGTCACGTCAGGGAGCTGGACGACGATCTGATCGGCGCCCTGTGTGTTGATCTGAGCCTGCGACACGCCGAGCTGGTTGACCCGGTTGTCCATCACGTCGACAGCCCGCTGCAGCGAGCTCTGGTTGACCTTGGACTGCTTGGTCGGAATCCCCTTGTAGACGAGCTCGACGCCGCCCTTGAGATCGAGCCCGAGGAACGTCTTCTTCGTCGCGATCACAACGGCGGAAGCCGCGATCAAACCCGCAACCAGGAGCAGGATGAGGCCGTTGCGCTGGCGGTCGGTCATCGCTGTGGCTGCATCCTAGACGGTCTCGACCGACCCACCGCCGGCTCAGCGATGGTTGTCCGGCGTCAGCACCACGAGGACGCCGCCCTCGTCGTCGTCGTAGGCGGGGAAGATGTCAGCGACCGCGCCGGCACGCTCCGGTCCCGCGCGCAGCTCGACCGGCTTGCCGCTGATTCGCACCTCCCACTCGAGCGCGGTGGCGACGTGGTCGACGCCGTCGGCGAACTGGAGCTCGAGCGCGTCGGCAAGCGACCGGCCGAACACCACCTCGGTCTTCAGGCCGGTCAGCTCGAACGAGCCGCGGCCGCAGTCGACGATCCGACCCGAGGAGTCGCACGCGAAGAAGGCCGCGTTCGGCGCTGGGTAGTAGTCGTCGAGGAGCTCGAACAGATACGCGAACCCGCACTTCTCGCAGCCCCGCGCCTCGCGCCGGAACCCGGCCTGCCGGTCGAGGCCCATCGAGCGGTTGCCGCAGTGGGGACAGATGAAATAGTGCTCGTGCGACATGACGCGCCGGAGGATAGACGGACGCGCGTAAGGGTCCGTGAAGAGCGGCCGCCCCAGGCGCCGCCTTCCGGGGACTTACAACAGCCTGAGCGGCGCCGGCGACTCGAGC